>Ga0209300_1000206_pt1 | contig 36331 bp, 26 predicted proteins | sample Shrwel_input2_RT_FD_187535 | JGI IMG/M metagenome (GOLD analysis project Ga0209300, IMG submission 187535) | Subsurface microbial communities from deep shales in Ohio, USA - Utica-3 well 1 S input2 RT (SPAdes) (version 2) ... | reverse complement strand
CCAACGATCTGACCCAGTACACCCTGGCCATCGACCGCGGCCACCCGGCGCTGTCCGCTCAGTCCGACGGCCTGCACCCGGCGGTGCTGCGCCTGATCCAGATGACCGTTGACGCCGCCCATGCCCAAGGCAAGTGGGTCGGGGTATGCGGCGAGCTGGCCTCGGACGCCCAGGCGGTGCCGGTGCTCGTTGGCCTCGGTGTCGATGAACTCTCGGTCAGTGCCCGCCAGGTGCCGATGGTCAAGGCGCGGCTGCGCGATTTCGATCTCGCCGAAGCCAAGGCCCAGGCCGCGCTGGCACTGGCCCAGGCGACCAGCGATGACGTAAGAAACGCGCTGGAGGTGCGCTGATGGCCAGGGTGCTGACGATCAGTCTCAATCCGGCGCTGGATCTGGCGATCGGCCTGCCGACGCTGACCCTTGGCGAGGTCAACCGGACCGATGCCACGCAGCTGAGCGCCGCCGGCAAGGGCGTGAACGTTGCCCGGGTGCTGGCGGCACTGGGGCATGAGGTCGTGGTCTCCGGGTTTCTGGGGGCAGACAATGATGGCCCCTTCCGGCGCGCCTTCGAGGACATGGGCGTCGAGGATGGCTTCCGACGCGTGCCCGGCGAGACCCGCATCAATGCCAAGCTCGCCGAGCACAGTGGCCGCGTCACCGACGTCAACGGTCCTGGCTTGGTCATCGATGCTGCCACCTTCAAAGACCTTCTGGATGATCTGGAGGCGCTGGCGGCCGACCCCAGCCGACGTCCCGATGCGGTGGTGATCGCCGGCAGCCTGCCGCCGGGCATCGACGCCGACGATCAGGCCGCGCTGATCACGCGCCTCAAAGCGCATGGCCTGCCGGTATGGGTCGATACCAGCGGTCCGGCGCTGACCCGCGCCATTGCGTCTTCCCCAGCGGCGGTCAAGCCCAACGAGCTGGAACTGGCCGAGTGGGCCGGCGAGGCCCTGGACAGCGACGCTCGCCGGCTGGCGGCGGGGCTTCGCCTGCATCAGGCCGGCATCCAGGAGGCGCTGATCTCTGCCGGTGCCGACGGCGTGCTGTGGGTCAGCCATCGCGGGGCCTGGCACGCCACGCCGCCGAAGATGACGGTCGCCAGTACCGTGGGTGCTGGCGATACCCTGCTCGCCGGTATGTTGCACGGCGTCCTCGAGGGCCATGCCCCCGATGCGGCGCTGCGCTTCGCGACGGCCTTGTCCGCCGAAGCCGTACGCCATGTTGGCGTGGGCAATCCCCACGCCGATGACTTCCCTCACCTCCAACAACAGACCCGCGTGCGTCGCCTGAACGACGTGGACGCAGGGGGAGCGCTCGCATGAATGTGATCCTGATTACTGCCTGCCCGAGTGGCATGGCCACCACCTTCCTCGCCGCGCGGCGCCTTGAGCAGGCGGCCAGCCGGCTGGGCTGGTCCACCACGGTAGAGATGCACGGTGAACTGGCGCCGGTGGAACCGGCTTCTGCCGAGTCCATCGCCGCGGCTGATCTGGTGGTGGTGGCCGCCGATGCGGTGCCCAGTCCACAACGCTTTGCCGGAAAGTCGCTTTACCAGGCCCCGATCGCCCAGGCACTGCCCGATCCCGCCGGCTTTCTCGAGCGGGCTCAGGCTCAGGCAGCCGCCTATACGCCGCCTGCCGATGATGCCAAGCCGGCGGTAGCCGATACGGCCGGCGCCAAGCGAATCGTCGCCGTGACCGCCTGTCCGACCGGGGTGGCACACACCTTCATGGCTGCCGAGGCCTTGAGTGAAGCCGGGCGGGCGTTGGGTCACCAGATCCGCGTCGAGACCCAGGGCTCGGTGGGCGCCCAGGACAAGCTGACCGAAGAAGAGATCGCTGCCGCCGACGTGGTGCTGCTGGCCTGCGACATCGAGGTCGACCCGACCCGCTTCGCCGGCAAGCGCATCTATCGCACCTCCACCGGCAATGCGCTGAAGAAGCCTCGTCAGGCCATCGAGGCTGCCCTTGCGGAGGCCGATGTGGAATCGGCCGGCAGTGCTGCCAGTGGCGGCGAGGCCAAGAAGAGCGTCAAGGACAAGGGCGTCTACAAGCACCTGCTGACCGGGGTGTCCTTCATGCTGCCGATGGTGGTGGCCGGGGGCCTGTTGATCGCCTTGTCCTTCGTGTTCGGCATCGAGGCCTTCAAGGAAGAGGGCACCTTCGCCGCAGCACTGATGCAGATTGGCGGTGGGACCGCCTTCGCGCTGATGGTGCCGGTACTGGCCGGCTATATCGCCTATTCGATCGCCGACCGGCCGGGCATCGCCCCGGGTATGATCGGCGGCATGCTGGCCTCGAACATCGGCGCCGGTTTCATCGGCGGTATCCTCGCCGGTTTCCTTGCCGGTTACGTCGCCAAGGCGGTCGCCCAGTACGTCAAGCTGCCCTCGAGCATCGAATCGCTCAAGCCGATTCTGATCATCCCGCTGGTGGCGAGCCTGATCACCGGTCTGACCATGATCTATGTGGTCGGCGAGCCGGTCGCCGCCGTACTTTCTGCGATGACCAACTTCCTCGAGAACATGGGCTCTGCCAACGCCGTGCTGCTGGGTATCCTGCTTGGGGCCATGATGTGCTTCGACATGGGCGGGCCGGTCAACAAGGCGGCCTACACCTTCGGCGTGGGCCTGCTGGCCTCCGAGACCTATGCGCCGATGGCTGCCGTCATGGCCTCAGGCATGGTGCCGGCGATCGGCATGGGTATCGCCAGCTTCGTTGCCAAGTCGAAGTTCTCCGAGCCTGAGCGGGAAGCCGGCAAGGCGTCCTTCGTGCTCGGCCTGTGCTTCATCAGTGAAGGGGCGATTCCGTTTGCCGCCAAGGATCCGCTGCGCGTGATTCCCGCCTGCATGGTCGGCGGGGCGATCACCGGTGCCATCTCGATGCTGGTGGGTGCCAAGCTGATGGCGCCGCACGGCGGCATCTTCGTGCTACTGATTCCCAACGCCATCACGCCGGTGTTCCTGTACCTTGCCGCCATCGTCATCGGTTCGCTGGTCACCGGTCTTGGCTACGCGCTGATCAAGCGTGGCAGTCAGGAAGTGTCGGTGGCCGCTAACGCGTGATCGCCGACGGCTGACCCGTCGCCAAAAAGCCCCGGTATCCTCGCGGATATCGGGGCTTTTGCATGTGGGCGAGTGTGGCCGGGTAAAAACGCCGTGGAAGTTGAAAGATGCCCTTGAGATGCGACCTGGAGTAGCAGGTTAGCGAAATGAGTAAGCGAAACGCATTAGAGAATCGAGTTAGAGCGACGAGTTAGAGACAAGCCTATGAGGCTTGCCTTTCGGGCTCTCCCTCACGCTGGCGCTGCGGGTCCTTGATCCTGAAAACGGCGGCTTCTGACGGCGCCAGAAGCGCTCGTCTTAGGATATGATCGGCGGCTTTCTCGGCGATCATGATGGTCGGGGCATTGATATTGCCGTTGGTCACGGTGGGCATGATCGAGGAGTCGACCACCCGCAGTCGTTCGATGCCACGAACGCGGCACTCGGGGTCGACCACCGCCATATCGTCAGTGCCCATGCGACAGCTGCCGCAGGGGTGATAGGCGGTTTCGGCGCTGTTGGCGACCCACTCATCGACCTGCTCGTCGCTGACGACGTCTTTCCCGGGCGATAGCTCATCGCCGCGATAGGCATCTAGGGCCGGCTGGGCGAAGATTTCACGAGTCAGGCGCAGGCCGTCCCGATAGGCCTGCTTGTCTTCTTCCTCGTGCAGGTAGTTGAAGAAGATCTTCGGCGGTGCGGCGGGGTCGGAGGAGGCAAGCTTTACCCAGCCGCGACTCTTGGGCTTGTTGGCGCCCAGGTGTACCTGGAAGCCGTGCCCCTCGGCGGCGCTGGAGCCATCGTAGGCGATGGCACCGGCCAGGAAGTGATACTGCAGGTCGGGCCATTCAAGGCCCGGGCGGCTGCGGATATAGCCGTTGGACTCGAAGTGGTTGGTGGCACCGAGGCCTGACTTGAATGCCAGCCAACGCAGGCCGATCAGCGCCTGGCCGATAGGGTTGAGCCAGCCGTTGAGGGTGATCTTCTGCTTGCAGCTTTGCTGCACCCAGACCTCGAGGTGATCGTGCAGGTTCTGGCCGACTCCGGGCAGGTCGTGGACGACCTCGATGCCGTGTTCCTTGAGGTGCTCGGCAGGACCGATGCCGGAGAGCATCAAGAGCTTGGGTGAGTTGAAGGCGCTGGCCGAAAGGATGACTTCACGACGGGCCTGGACCCTAAAGGTCTTGCCACTCTGTGTGTATTCAACGCCGACGGCCCGCTTGCCCTCGAACAGAATCCGCGTGGTCAGAGCATGCATTTCCAGCTGCAGGTTGTCGCGGCTGAGGGCGGGTTTCAGGTAGGCATTGGCGGTCGAGCAGCGCACCCCGTCACGCACCGTCATGTCCATGCGGCAGAACCCTTCCTGGCGATAGCCGTTGTAGTCCTGAGTCTCGCCGTAGCCTGCCTGGCGGCCTGCCTCGATGAAGGCCTTGTACAGCGGGTTCTGCATGTTATTGCCGTTGCACACGCCAAGCAGGCCGTTGCCGGAGCGGTAGTCATCATCGCCATACAGGCAGCCTTCGGCACGCTTGAAGTAGGGCAGTACGTCGGCATAGTTCCAGCCGACGGCGCCGAGTTCGGCCCATTCCTCGTAATCGCCGGCGCAGCCCCGCACATAGGCCATGCCGTTGATCGAGGATGAACCGCCGATCACCTTGCCTCGCGCCTGGTGAAGGCTGCGCTCGTTTAGGCCCGGCTCCGGCTCGGTGTGAAGCCCCCAATCGAAGCGTGGCTTGTTCAGCGGGATCGAGAAGGCGGTCGGCATCTGGATGAAGATGGAGTTGTCCTTGCCGCCGAACTCCAGTACTAGCACCTCCAGGTCGCTCTCCGCGCTGAGGCGGTTGGCCAGCACCGAACCCGCTGAGCCGGCGCCGACGACCACGTAGTCAACGCTGCGGTCGAAGGATTGTTCACTCATTTCATCGCTCCTAGGGCATAAGGCCTTTAGTGGCGTGATACTTAGTGCCGAGATCATTGATGTCGCGATCAGTGATGTCGGGCGTGACGGTCAGCGTCCTGCGGAAGCCGGGTCGTCGGGCATCTCGGTGTGGGTGCCGGGCTGCTCGCGCTGAATATGCAGGAACAGCAGGTGGCGCTCGTACTGATCGAGAATATCGGCGATCAGCTGCTCCTGGGTGTAACCATAGATGTCATAGCCCTGGCCCCCTTCGATGATGTGAACCTCCAGCCGATAGTAACGGGTGCCGGCGTGGGTGTCGCGAATCGAGAAGGCCGGCATGGCGCACTGGCGGGGCCAGACCTGATAGGTAAAGTCCTGTTCGCTGCCAAGGCCCACGTTCAGCGCCAGGTGCTCATCTGCCTTTTCACCCTCGACGATCTCCACGGGGTAGCCCTGCTCGCTCAAGACGCTGCAGATCTCTTCCATGGCCGGTTTGACGACGTCACCGAGGAAGTGACTCACCTGCTCACGCTTGGGGAAGCTCACGGCGCGGGACAGCCGCTGACGCCAGTTGCGATTCGCGCTCTCGCCGGGCAGGGTGCGCCCCGAAAGATGGCCCGCCATGCTGCGTTGCAGGCTGTCTTCCTTGAGGCCCTCTACTTTCAATGCCTTGTAGAGCCCCAGCATCATCAGAAACAGCACGAAGGCGAAGGGCAGGCCCGTGATCACTACCGCGCTCTGTAGCGCTCCCAGGCCACCGGCCATCAGCAGCGCCAGGGTCAGCACGCCGATGATCGCGGCCCACAGCACTCGCATCCAGGCCGGGGCATCATGGTTGGGATCGCGCAGAATCGAGGTCAGGTTGGACAGCACCAGCGAGCCCGAGTCGCCCGAGGTCACGAAGAAGACGATCGCCAGCAGGGTCACGACCACCGTGGTCAGGCCGACCCAGGGCAGGCTCTGAAGGAACAGGTAGATCGCCGAACCGGGGTTATTCATGGCCTGCTCACCGAAATCGGCCACTCCGGTACCGTTCATCACCATGTCGATGGCGCTGTTACCCATGATCGACATCCACGCCATCATGAAAGCCAGGGGCAGGATCAGGGTGCCGGCGACGAACTGGCGGATGGTGCGCCCACGCGAGATGCGTGCCAGGAAAAGCCCCACGAAGGGCCCCCAGGCGATCCACCAGGCCCAGAAGAACACCGTCCAGCCGTTCAGCCAGTCGGTGGGCGGGTCGAAGGCATAGGTGTTCATCGACAGAGAGACGAAATGGGTCAGGTAATCGCCTACGTTCATCACCAACGCATTAAGCAGGAACACGGTCTTGCTGGTGAACAGCACGAACAGCAACAGCAACAGGGCCAGCAGCATGTTGAACTCGGAGAGCCTGCGGATGCCCTTGTCGACCCCGGTTACTGCGGAAATCGCGGAAAAGATCACGATCAGCACAGCCAGCACCGCCTGGGTGGTCGTGTTCTCCGGCAGGCCGAACATGTAGCTCAGACCGAAGTTGAGCTGGATAATGCCGATGCCGAGGCTGGTGGCGATGCCGAACAGGGTGCCCAGGACGGCGGCGATGTCCACGCTATGGCCGATGGCGCCATGGATGCGTTTACCAAAGATGGGGTAAAGCGCGCTGCGAATGGTCAGCGGCAGGCCGTGGCGATAGCTGAAGAAGGCCAGTGACATGCCCACCAGCGTGTAGACGCCCCAGCCGGAGAGTCCCCAATGCAGGAAGGTCAGTTCCATGGCGCGACGTGCCGCCGCGACGGTAGAGGGATCGCCGTCGGGTGGCGCCAGGAATTGGGTCACCGGCTCGGCGATGCAGAAGAAGATCAGATCGATGCCGATCCCTGCGGAAAACAGCATGGCGGCCCAAGTCACGACGTTGAAATCCGGCGTGGAGTGCGCCGGGCCGAGTCGCAGCTTGCCCAAGCGAGAGGTGGCGATGGCGATCACGAATACCAGGTAGGCCACCACCGCGACGAAGTAGAACCAGCCGAAGGTATCCGAGATCCAGCCCAGCACGGCATTGATCGCCGCGCTGGCGGAGTCGGTGAAGACCATCGTCCATAGCGCAAAGGCCACGATACCGATGGCCGAGCCATAGAAAACGACGGGATTGATGCGGTCCTTGTGCAGATCTGTCTGCAAGTCATCCTGGGCGGTTGCCATGCTCAACTCCTGGTTGAAGAGGGAACGCCTTTCAATAGCGGCGGCAGTGCAGCATCAGTAACGGTTCAGTACCGGTTAACAAGCCTTGTTGCGGCAGGGGTGGCGGGAGAGATGGCCGATGAACGCAACGCGTGCATCACCAAAACGGTGATGATCCTTGCAGCAGTGGTCGCTATGTCTCCAAGACATCGGGACGTTATGAGGTATAGATGTTTGCGAGTAAGTACGTACAAACGCTGTCACCCTGGTGTTTCAACGTTACTCGCAGGTGCCTTTCATCGGCAGGGCCGTGCCTCCTTTGCGTGTCGCGACCCAATGTGGACGATGCCTGACGGTGTGCTGTGGTGATGCCGTATCATGCTCAAACCTCAGGAACCTCGGCAGACAAGGGAGCGTCATGATTGATTTGTTGCTTTTGGTGGTGGTCACCTTGATGGCGGGCCTGGCCATGCCGTTGGGGGCCTACTTCGCCCGCATCGAACATATCCACTCAAGTTGGCTGGAGCAGGAGCTTCGCCATAGCGTGCTGGCCTTCGGCGGCGGAACGCTGCTTTCCGCGGTAGCGCTGGTACTGGTGCCCGATGGCATTGAGATCACGTCGCTGCCGATGGCTGCGCTATACCTGTTGCTGGGCGGGGGGATATTCATGCTCGTCGACATGGCGATGGTGCGCTGGCAACTGCCGGCCAGTCAGTTCCTGGCCATGCTGTTGGACTTTATCCCGGAGTCCATCGTCGTCGGCGCTATCTTCGCCATCCGGCCCGAAGAGGCCATGCTGATTGCCGCGCTGATCGCCTTGCAGAACGTTCCCGAAGCGTTCAATGCCTATCGGGAGTTCCTGCAGTCAGGGCACTTCGGTGCCAGTCGGGTCATCATGAGCTTTTCTCTGATGGCGTTGCTGGGCCCGCTGGCGGGTCTTTCCAGCCACCTGTGGCTTCGGGACGATGAGGGCATCGTGAGCGCCATCATGCTGGTGGCCTCGGGCGGCATTCTCTATTCCATCTTTCAGGACATCGCCCCAGGGGTGAGGCTGGAAAAACACTGGGCGCCGCCGATGGGCGCGGTGCTAGGCTTCGTGTTCGGGGTGGTCGGGCTGATGGTGATCGGCTGAATCTACTGGGCATGACGGGCGCTTTTGGGCGGGCATTCCATGGGCTGACATATTTATATCGCCCGGTGATTCATAAGGAGGTGAAAAACGTCATGTCCATGATGGCGAGCGTGACCGAAAGGATTCGCCAGTGGGGGCGGGGTTGGGCGCCGGTATTTAAGGTCATGGCGGTGCTGTGGCTGGTGTTGGCCGCCTTCATGACGGTGCCTTGGGTGGTGCTGCTGTTCGAGCAGGACCCTGACGCCGAGGCCTTTGCGCTGTCGATCGGCATCGTGCTTGCCATTGTGGCGGTGACGGGCCTGGCGACCCGGCACACCCAGGTGGCTCTCAAGACCTGGCAGATGTTCGTGGTGACGACCCTGAGCTGGGCCTCTATCAGCGGTCTGGCGAGTCTGCCGCTGGTGCTGGGGGCGCCACAGCTGAGCTTTACCAACGCGGTCTTCGAGTCGGTCTCGGCCATCACCACCACGGGCTCGACGGTGCTGGTGGGTATCGAGGGGCTCTCCGATGGTCTCAAGCTGTGGCGCGGCATCATGCAGTGGCTTGGTGGCATCGGCATCATCGTGATGGGCATCGCCATCCTGCCTTTCCTCAAGGTCGGTGGTATGCGGCTGTTTCACACCGAGTCTTCCGACTGGTCGGAGAAAGTCATGCCGCGCACCGGTGGCATCGCCAAGGCGACGCTGGGTATCTACTGCGGTTTTACCCTGCTGGCCGTGGTCAGTTACTGGCTGGGGGGCATGTTGCCGGTGGATGCGGTGGTCCATGCCATGTCGTCGATGTCCACCGGCGGCTTTGCTAACTCCGATGCGTCCTTCGGAGCCTATGCCGACCAACCGCTGCTGCTGTGGATGGGAAGCCTGTTCATGCTGTGCGGGGCGCTGCCGTTCGTGCTCTATATTCGCGCCTTGCGTGGCATGCCCATGGCGATGTGGCGGGATCAGCAGGTGCGAGGCCTGCTGGGCTTTCTGGCCATCGTCATCCTGATGCTGACCGCCTGGCGAGTGTGGGTGGGCGCGCCGCTCTTCGAATCCCTGACCCAGGTAGCCTTCAACGTGATTTCGGTGGTCACTACCACCGGCTATGCCTCGGATGATTATACCCAGTGGGGGCCGCTCGCCGTGGTGGCCTTCTTCTACCTGACCTTCGTCGGCGGCTGCAGCGGCTCGACCAGCGGCGGGCTCAAGATCTTTCGCTTTCAGGTGGCAAGCGTGATGCTGCGCAACCAGCTGCGCTTCCTGACCCATGCCAGCGGCGTCTTCGGCTCCCGCTACAATGGCCAGGTGCTGACCGATGACATCACCCGCGGCGTGGTCGCCTTCTCGTTCTTCTTCTTCCTGACTATCGCCGGGCTGGCGCTGGGGCTTTCCCTGCTGGGCCTGGATCTGGTGACGGCGCTCTCCGGGGCGGCGACGGCGGTGGCCAACGTCGGGCCGGGGCTTGGCGACATCATCGGCCCATCGGGTAACTTCGCGTCCCTGCCGGATACCGCCAAATGGCTGCTGTGCCTGGGTATGCTGATGGGGCGCCTGGAAATCCTTACCGTACTGGTGCTGCTGACGCCGCTGTTCTGGCGTGGCTGACCTGGTAGACCTAGTAGAAAGCCTGACGGAAAACGGGACGAATGCGTCCGGGCCCGTGGCAGTGCTTGGCATTCGGGTATACCTTTTGCATCTTCAAGGGCGTAGGGCCTTACCGGGCCCGAGCTCATGTCGGCATACCCTACCCGGGCAGCCGCGTATCAGGAGATAACCCATGTCTACCGAACCCGTCACCCTGATGGTGGCGCGCCGCGTGGCTCGCGGCCGTTACCGTGATTTCACCGCCTGGCTCGACGAGGGCCGCGAACTGGCCTGCGATTACCCAGGCTACCTGGGCTCCGGGGTGCTGGCGCCTCCCCATGGCGACGATGAATATCAGATCATCTTCCGATTCGAGGATGCCGAGACCATGCGCGCTTGGGAGCATTCTGCATCGCGCCGCGCCTGGCTTGGCCGTGGTGAGGGGCTCTATGAAGCGCCCCAGGAATACCGGGCCACCGGGATTGATCGCTGGTTCCAGGATGCTCAGGGCAATACCCCGCCGCGCTGGAAGCAGGCGGTGGCGATCTGGCTGGCTTTCTTCCCGGTCTCGCTGATGTTTCAGCTGTTGTTTGGGCAATTGCTGGCCGGTCTGCCGCTGGTGCCGCGGGTGCTGGTCAGTACCCTGATACTGACTCCGGTGATGGTGTTCCTCTTCATTCCGCTCTCCACGCGCTTGCTGGCCCCCTGGCTGCACGGTGAGGTGACCATAATGGCGCGGCTGGCCCGCCTGTTGCCCCATCACCGTGCATGAGGCGCGCCATGCTGGGCGAGTTTTCGCGTTGTGAGCCTGGCCAGGCGCGGCATACACTCGGTGTATTATTGACCGACGAGTGCCTGCCATGTCCGAAGTGCCTAGCTCTGTTGCCGAGGCGCGCCCCCGGCCCGCCAAAGATGAACCTCTGCGGGTCGCCTACAGTGAGGCCGATGATCCGTGTGCCGTCGCCGGGGAACTGGCGGCGGCCCTCTGTCATCCGCAACTGGGTTGCGTGCTGTTCTTTTGCAGCGCGGAGTATGATCTCGGCGCTCTGGGGCGGGCACTGGATGAGGCCTTCGGCGCGGTGGCCATGGTCGGCTGTACCACCGCCGGTGAGATCACACCTCTGGGCTACGGGCGGGGCTGCATCGTGGCGATCGGCTTCGATCAGCGCCATTTTTCGGTATCGCAGGCGCTGATCAGCGACCTCGAAGGCTTCGACCTGATTGGCGCCCAGCGCTTGACGGCTAATTTGCTGGATGACTGCCGGCGCCAGGCCTTGGCGCCAGTCGGCGGGCACTGCTTTGCGCTGACGCTGCTCGATGGGCTGTCCAGCAGCGAGGAGCAGGTGCTGGCGAGCCTGGACGCAGCGCTGGGCAGTATCCCGAGCTTTGGCGGCTCCGCTGGGGACGACAATCGCCTGGCGCATACCTACGTCTTCTACCAAGGGCAATTCCACAGTCAGGCGGCAGTGGTGGTAATGATCAACACCAGGCTGCCGTTCGAAGTCTTCACCACCCACCATCTTCGGCCGCGACGCGAGAAGCTGGTGGTGACCCGCGCCGATCATGAGCGTCGTCAGGTCATGGAGCTCAATGCCGCCCCGGCCGCCGAGGAATACGCACGATTAGTCGGGTGTGCCGTCGAGGCTCTCGACGAGCAGGTTTTCGCCCGCGTGCCCTTGGCGGTCCGGATCGGCGATGCCCACTACGTACGCTCGATCCAGCGGGTCAACGCCGACGGCAGCCTGACCTTCTACTGCGCGGTGGAACACGGCATCGTGCTCACCGCCATGCAGCCGGCGCCGATTCTCGAGGACCTGGATGCGGTGTTTGCCGCCTTGCAGGAGCGCTTGGGTAAGCCGCAGTTGATCATCGGTTGCGACTGCTTCCTGCGTCGGCTCGAGATCGAAATGCTCGACCAGACCGCCTTGGCCTCGCAAAGGCTGCGTGAACAGCGGGTGATTGGCTTCAATACCTACGGGGAGCAGCACCATGGCATGCACGTCAACCAGACCTTCACGGGGGTTGTCATTGGGCGACCCGGAGGAGCCCGAGGCGCTTGAGGCCGCCACGCCGCGTGAGCGGGCGCTAGCCGAGGAGAATGCGCGCCTGCGCAAGGTCTGTAGCGCGCTGATCGAGCGGGTGGAGTCCAGCGGGGCCGCCGGTGGCGCGCCCTATGCCGCCTTCGAGCATGCGGTGCTACTGGCCGAGCAGGTGCGTGAACGCACCGAAACCCTGCACCGCACTCTAGATGAGTTGGGCCAGGTCAATCTCCAGCTGCGCGACGAGATTGCGGTGCGGGTCGAGGCCGAGCAGCGCTTGCGCGAGTCCAAGCGTGAGGCGGAAGCGGCGAATCTCTCCAAGACCAAGTTCCTCGCGGCGGTCAGCCATGATCTCATGCAGCCGCTGAATGCCGCGCGTCTATTCACCAGTGCCCTTGGCGAGCAGGCGGTGCCAGAGGCCTCCCAGCGGCTGGTGGGCAATATCGGCCGTTCGCTGCAGGACGTCGAGGCCCTGTTGGGCACCCTGGTCGACATCTCACGGTTGGATGCCGGAGTGCTGAAGCCGGATGTCGCCGCCTTCCGCGCCGCCGATCTGCTCGACGTGATGGCCGAGGAGTACCGTCAGATCGCCGCGTCACGGGGGCTGACGCTGCATTACGTCGGCACCAGCGCTGTCATCGAGTCGGATTTGGCGTTGCTGGCACGAGTGGTGCGCAACTTCCTGACCAATGCGATTCGCTACACTCGCCAGGGCCATCTGCTGCTGGGCTGTAGGCGCCGCCCGGAAGGGTTGGAGATCCTGGTGGGCGATACCGGAGCCGGTATCGCCGAGTCACAACGCGAGGCGATCTTCGTCGAATTCCAGCGTGCCGAGAGTGGACACGATGCCCAGGATCGCGGGCTGGGTCTGGGGTTGGCTATCGTCGATCGGATCGCCTCCATGCTGGATCATCCGCTGCGACTGGCCTCTCAGCCGGGGCGCGGTTCGCTCTTCTCGGTGCGGGTGCCCTATGGGCGGCTACCGGCGTCACCGACGCGCCCCTCGACCGCGGCGTCGTCCTCGCAGAGTGACGTCCTGTCGGGCATGCGGGTATGGGTCATCGACAATGACCCCGGAATCTGCGAGGGAATGGCGGCGCTGCTGGAAGGGTGGGGGTGCCGGGTAAGGACCGCGACCTCCCTGGCTGCCCTGGAGGCCGACCTGGATACTCAGGCGGCCATTGAGACCGCAGACGTGCTGTTGGTCGACTATCACCTGGACGCGTCCAACCCTGATGGACTGGCCGTGGCCGCGCACCTTCGGCGTCGCCAGCCCGGCTTGCCCGTGGTGATGATCACCGCCAATCACGACGCGGCGATCAAGAGCTTGGCCCGCCAGCTAGGCTACGGATGTCTGCTCAAACCCCTGAAACCGCTGCGGTTGCGCATGCAGCTGGTCGGCTTGTTGGGCGACGGCTCAACGTGAGGGTTCGTGCCGCTCGGTCAGCAGGGCGTCGAGGTCAACCGAGCCGGCGGCGAGGATCGCCTGGACCCGCCCAGTCACACCGAGCTTGCGCAGAATCGCCGAGACATGGGTCTTCACCGTGGTCTCGGCAATATCCAGTTCACGGGCGATCACCTTGTTGGAGGCGCCGTGGGTCAGGCGGATCAGCACCTCCAGCTGCTTGCCGGTGAGCTCGGAGATGCGCCGCCTGATGTCCTCGTCTACAGGCGGTGTCCGCTGAGCCTCGGACGGGGGACGACGCATGATGTCTGGGGGCAGGTAAAGCTGCCCCTCCAGAATGCGTGTCAGGGCGGCAAGCAGGTCTGGGCGCGGCGTCGATTTGGTGATGTAGCCCACCGCGCCCAGGTCCAGGGCGTCGAGGATGGTGCGTCGGTCCTGATCGGCGGAGATAATCGCGACCGGCAAGTCGGGGCGCCGCTCGCGTATTTGCCTTAGACCCGAGAGCCCTTCGGCGTCGGGTAGGCCAAGATCAAGCAGAACCAAGTCGACTTCCTCGTGTTCCTCCGCCTTTAGCAGGGCTCCTTCCAGGCTATCGGCCTCCAGCAGCAAGCTGTCGGGTAGTCCGGAGGCGATCACCGCGCCGATGGCCTCGCGAAAAAGCGGATGGTCATCGGCGACCATCAGGGTGTACATGGGCAATATCTCCTGGAATCTCTCGCCTCCTCCCTAAGGAGGAGGTCGTCTCCTGCCATCAGAGTATGTCGCAGAAGGTCTCGCTGACCAAGACTGGAGAGTGCGCCGCTACAACGACATCACTCTCGCGGCCGATAAAAAAGGAGATTCGACATGGAAGCAACGATGAGAGCCGCTGTGGTTCGCCAGTTTGGCGAACCGCTGACCATCGAGGAGGTCCAGACGCCTCGGCCCAAACGGGGAGAAATCCTGGTCAAGGTGGCGGCGTCGGGTGTCTGCCATACCGATCTGCACGCCGCTCATGGTGACTGGCCGGTCAAGCCTGAGCCCCCCTTCATTCCCGGTCACGAGGGCGTGGGCCATGTTGTGACGGTGGGCGAGGGGGTCACGCACGTCAAGGAAGGGGACCGTGTCGGGGTGCCTTGGCTGTACTCCGCCTGCGGTTGTTGCGAGCACTGCCTGGGCGGCTGGGAAACGCTATGTGAATCGCAGCAGAACACTGGTTACTCCGTCAACGGCGGTTTTGCCGACTACACCCTGGCGGATGCTGGCTATGTCGGACGCCTGCCCGATAACATTGGCTTTATCGAGATCGCCCCGGTGCTGTGCGCCGGCGTCACGGTCTACAAGGGGCTGAAGATGACCGACACACGCCCCGGCCAGTGGGTGGTGATCTCCGGGATCGGCGGTCTGGGTCATATGGCCGTGCAATATGCCAAGGCCATGGGGCTCAACGTGGCGGCCGTCGATATCGATGACGGCAAGCTGGCATTGGCGCAGCGGCTGGGTGCCACGGTAACGGTCAATGCGCTGCAAACCGACCCGGCCGCTTTCCTCAAACGCGAGATTGGCGGTGCCCATGGCGCGCTGGTGACGGCGGTTTCACCCAAGGCCTTCGGTCAGGCCCAGGGCATGCTGAGGCGCGGCGGCACGCTGGTGCTGAATGGATTGCCGCCAGGGGATTTCCCACTGCCCATCTTCGATACCGTGCTCAATGGCATCACCATTCGGGGCTCTATCGTCGGCAGTCGTCTGGATCTTCAGGAGTCGCTGGACTTCGCCGGTGACGGCAAGGTCAAGGCGACGGTGAGCACCGACAAACTGGAGAACATCAACGATGTCTTCCAGCGCATGATCGAGGGCCAGATAGAGGGTCGCGTGGTACTCGACATGACGACCTGAGCCGCCCGCTAGACCACGGCAAGGCGCGATGCGAATCGCGCCTTTTTTTATGCGGGTTAGGGGGAGTGTTACTCGCGTTCTTGGCGGTAGCGCCTCGCCTCCTACCGAAGGAGGAGGTCGTCTCCTGCCATCGATGTATGTCGCGCCCGGCATAACTGGCCAACACTGAGAGTACGGTATTCACGATCCGTCCATAACGATGATTCGTCCATAACGATAATAGTCAATTCAGGAGTCACGCCATGATCTATGCCAACCCCGGTAGCGCCGATGCGCTGGTATCGTTTGCCGAGCGCTACGGCAACTTCATCGACGGCGAGTTCGTTGCCCCTATCAAGGGGCAGTATTTCGATAATGTCAGCCCGGTGAATGGCGACGTGTTCTGCCAGATCCCGCGCTCCACGGCCGAGGACATCGATCTGGCGCTGGATGCCGCTCACCGTGCGGCCCCGGCCTGGGGGCGTAGCTCGGCGGCCGAGCGAAGCAACATTCTTCTGAAGATCGCTGATCGCATCGAGCAGAATCTAGAGGCTCTGGCCGTGGCCGAGACCTGGGACAACGGCAAGGCGGTGCGCGAGACCCTCAACGCCGATTTGCCGCTGGCGGTGGATCACTTCCGCTACTTCGCTGGCTGCATCCGCGCCCAGGAAGGCACCGCTGCGGATATCGACAACAACACCGTTTCCTACCATTTCCACGAGCCGCTGGGGGTGGTGGGGCAGATCATTCCCTGGAACTTCCCGATCCTGATGGCCGTCTGGAAGCTGGCTCCGGCGCTGGCCGCAGGTAATTGCGTGGTGCTCAAACCGGCCGAACAGACGCCGGCCTCGATCCTCAAGGTGATGGAGTTGATCCACGACCTGCTGCCGCCAGGCGTGGTCAATGTCGTCAACGGCTACGGCGCCGAGGCCGGTCAGGCGCTGGCCAGCAGCAAGCGCATCGCCAAGATCGCCTTTACCGGCTCCACTCCGGTTGGCTCGCATATCCTCAAGTGCGCCGCCGAGAACATCATTCCCTCCACCGTTGAGCTCGGCGGCAAGTCGCCGAACATCTACTTTGCCGACATCATGAATGCCGAACCCGCCTTTATCGACAAGGCGGTGGAAGGCCTGGTGCTGGCCTTCTTCAATCAGGGCGAGGTCTGCACCTGCCCGTCGCGGGCGCTGATCCAGGAGAGCATGTACGACGACTTCATGGCGCGGGTCATGGAGCGCACCCAGTCGATCAAGCGCGGCAACCCGCTGGATACCGAGGTGCAGGTGGGCGCTCAGGCCTCCAAGGAGCAGTTCGACAAGATCATGTCCTATATGGAGGTCGCCCGCGAAGAAGGCGCCGAGTTCCTGACCGGCGGTCATGTGGAACGTGTCGAGGCGGCGTTCGACAAGGGCTTCTATATCCAGCCGACCCTGCTCAAGGGCCACAACAAGATGCGGGTCTTCCAGGAGGAAATCTTCGGTCCGGTGGTGGCGGTGACCACTTTCAAGGACGAGGAGGAAGCGCTGGCGATTGCCAACGATACCGAGTTTGGCCTTGGCGCCGGGGTCTGGAGCCGCGACATGAATGTGGCCTTCCGCATGGGCCGCGGGATCCAGGCCGGGCGGGTGTGGACCAACTGCTATCACCAGTACCCGGCCCATGCCGCCTTCGGTGGCTACAAGAAGTCCGGTGTCGGCCGTGAGACTCACAAGATGGCGCTCGAGCACTATCAGCAGACCAAGAACCTGCTGGTCAGCTACGATATCAACCCGCTGGGCTTCTTCTGAGGCCATGCGCCGGGCCAGGAGGCCCGGCTGCCCTCGTTACCGACCTTGGCGCACAGGAGAGTTCACATGAGTCTCTGTCCATCCCTTGAATAGACTCCATTCCTTGAATAGCTTGAATAGATAGTGGCGTGGTAACCGCGCACAGGTGCAGCTAAAGAGAAAGGGGCGCGACATCGGTCGCGCCCCTTTTTCTGTGGCTGAACCGTATGTCTGGCAAGTGCTGCTACAGACGGTCAGGGTCGTCAAGCCGCCTACGTCTCCTTCTCAGGCCAAGCCTTGATGCACGTCATGGCTGCGTTAGGCAGCGCGGCTATCCTTGTAGTAGCGGGCGCACCATGGGGCCCATTCGAGCGGTGACAGCCGGGCCACGTCTTGGGCCCGCAGGAGAGGCAATCATGAAACGACAAGAGCGGCGCCGCTGGGTGCCCTGCCTGCCGGTACTTGCATCAGTGCCAGTACTTGTAGTGGCGCTGGGCGTGGGCAGTGCGTTTGGTCATGGCGGGGGAGAGGGTGCGCGAGATGATGGAACAGAGGGCGTGCACCACGGCATGATGAGCGGAGGTTATGGCCAAGGTTATCGCCAAGGTCATGGCGAAGGTCATGGCGAAGGTCATGGCGAAGGTCATGGCGAAGGTCATGGCGAAGGCTATGGCATGGGGCCCGGCATGATGGGCGGTCGTCAAGGTGACCAAGACGGCGGTTACTATGGCGGCCGGCATGGCGACATGATGGATGACATGGGGCCGGGGCTTGGTATGGGTCCCGGTATGATGTCTGGCATGCCGGGGGGCATCTTCTTCGATGGTTTGAGCGCAGAGCAGGTGAAACAGGTTCGCGAGCTGCTGCGCGCGCATCGCAGCGCCCAGTTCGCGCGCATGGAGGAAATGGCCGAATTGCGTCTGGACCTGAGTTTACTGCTGCAGGATCCTCGCCCTGATCCCGACCAGGCCCGGACCCTGAACCAGCAGCTGGCCGAGCTGCACGGGGCCATGCTTGAGGAGCGGCTGCGGTTGCACAATGCCCTGCAGGACCTGCTGACGGCCGAGCAGCGCGAGCAACGGGGTCTGCCGGATTCCTGAGGGTCGCTGGAGCGAGTGATCCGCCTGTGGTGGCTAGTTCAGCCGCGCAGCGCTAACCAAAAAAACGGCGACTCCGTAGAGTCGCCGTTTGGCGTTCTGGGGCTCGAGGTTCATGACTCAGGGCCCCGGAGGATCATGCCGTGCTTGCGCGGGCGCCTTAATTGGCGCTGGGCATGGTCTCCATGTCGCCGATCGAGCCCGGCATTGCCGGCACAGCACCGGCTTCTCCGGCCGTGCTCAGGAACTGCAGGTGGCGCTCGTACTCGGCGAGCACGTCATGCACTACCTGATTGCGGGTGCAGCCGTTGAGATCCTGTCCCAGGGCACCTTCGGCCAGATAGACGTCCAGGCGCAGGTAGTAGTCGTCGTCCACCTGGAGGAAGCTCGGCGTGCGCAGGCGCTGGGAGCGAACCTCGTAGACAAAGCTCGGTGCTTCTTCGAGGTCGACCTGCAGGGTCACACGCGGCAGCGGTTCGCCATCGATCTGAGTCTCGCTGACGTAAGCGGCCTGGCCACGGCTCTTGAGCTCCTCGGCGAGCTGAGTCAGCGCCGGACGAATGGCGTGCTCAATGGTTGCCGCGGTACCAGCCCGGTTCGAGGTGTCCAGTGCCCGGTCGAGGCGCTCGCGCCAGTCGCCCTGAACGGCGCCACTGCCAACCTGCTGGCGGGCGTCGGCCTTGTGGGTCTCCAGACGCAGGGCACGGGTCAGGCCGGCCATGATGGCGAAGATCACCAGTGAGAAGGGCAGGGCGGTGATCACCACGGCACTCTGCAGTGCATCGAGACCGCCGGCCATCAGCAGGGCGATGGTGATCAGGCCGATGACCGCGGACCAGAAGATACGCAGGCGGATCGGCGCATCGTGGTTCACGTCCGACAGGATGGTGGTGAAGTTCGCCAGCACCAGAGCGCCGGAGTCGGCGGAGGTGACGAAGAACACCACGCCCAGCACGGTGACCACCGAGGCGGTGATGCCGATGTACGGATACTGCTCGAGGAAGGTATAGATGGTGGTCTGCGGGCTGTTCAGGGCCTGCTGACCGAGTTCCACCAGCCCCTGGTTGGCGACCATATCGATACCGCTGTTACCGAAGATCGACATCCAGGCCATCATGAAGCCGAGCGGGATCAGCAGGGCACCGGTGACGAATTCACGGATGGTACGACCACGGGAGATGCGTGCCAGGAACAGGCCGACGAACGGCGTCCAGGCGATCCACCAGCCCCAGAAGAAGATCGTCCACCAGCCCATCCACTGCTGGGCATCTTCACCGGCAAAGGCGTAGGTGTCGAAGCTCTTGGCAAGGAAGCCACTCAGGTAGTCACCGGCATTCAGCACCAGCGCGTCGAGCAGGTGCAGGGTCTGGCCCTGGAAGAGCACGAACAGCAGCAGCGCAGTGGCCAACAGCATGTTGAACTCGGACAGGCGACGGATACCCTTCTCGACGCCGGTTACCACGGAGATGGTGGCGAGGATCACGACCAGCACGATCAGAATGATCTGGGTGGTCAGGCTCTCCGGCACGTCGAACAGGAAGGTCAGGCCGTAGTTGAGCTGGATGACGCCGATGCCGAGGCTGGTGGCGATACCGAATACCGTGGAAATCACGGCGGTGATGTCGACCGCGTTACCGATCGGACCATTGATGCGGTTGCCGAGCAGCGGATAGAGCGCGCTGCGGATGGCCAGCGGTAGGCGATGGCGATAGCTGAAGTAGGCCAGTGCCATGCCCATCAGCACATACATGCCCCAGCCGGTCAGGCCCCAGTGGAAGAAGGTCTGGGGAACGGCTTGACGTAAGGCAGCGGCACTCTCGGGCGCCAGGTCGGGCGGCGTGAGATAGTGCGACAGCGGCTCGGCTACGCAGAAGAACAGCAGATCGATGCCGATGCCCGCGGCGAACAGCATGGATGCCCAGGAGACCAGCGAAAATTCCGGGCGCGAGTGGTCAGGGCCCAGGCGGATCGAGCCGGCCCGTGAAAAGCCGATCACTACCACGAAGACCAGATAGGCCACGGCGGCCAGCATGTAATACCAGCCGAAGGTATCGTTGATCCATGCCAGGCCCGCATTGAAGATGGCGCCGGCCTTTTCGGTGAAGGTCATGGTGAAGATCAGGAACAGCAGGATGCCGGCTGCTGACCCCATAAAGACGACGGGGTTGAGGCGATCTCGTCGTTCGGTGGCTTTCATGTCTTGCGCCATAGTGGGCAGACTCCCTTGTGTCGTTGAAGAAGGTGCTTCATTTATTTTGATTGAACGACCAATCAATAAAATAACGATAAACGTGACGCATCGCACACCGCGGATGAGGCGGGGCGCGTTCTGAGCTGTTCTCGCCATGGTGATGGTGACATGCCATGACGGCTTTTTATTGATTGACCGTTCAAATAAAATACAGGCTTCTGAATTAACCTTCAACCGTTGACGGCGATTGGCTTGGGAAATGGCGCCTGATCCTTGCGTGGTGCTTGCGTGATAAGAGCAAGGCGCCATGTGGCCACATACACGGTGTCGGCGGGAGTGGGGGCCTTGCAGTGCTGGGATCCAGGAAGGGGCAGGAGGTGGGCTGAAACGTGAGGGTGGGGCTGGGCCAGGCGCGGGAAAGACATTTCGAAGTCGCGGCCTGGTTCTGAGGTTGGTTCTGAGGTGAGTTGGTCAGATGTGCGATGCCCGGCAAGGGGCCGGGCATCAATATCAGCATCCAAACGTCGAGCGTAGTGGTATCGGGCCGGTTTGCACCTGTCGACTGCTAGCGAGGATCAGCCGTTGCCGTTGGCCTCGGCGGTCTGCCGGGGTTCTCCCTGGTAGCTGCCTTTGTGTTCACCATGCCGCTCATGACGATGCTCACCCCCTTCGCCACCAAGGTGGTCGCGCGAGAGCTTGTCGTGGTGGGGCATCATGAATACGACCAGAGCGTGACGCTGTGCTTCGTTGAGTACGTCGGCCAGCGCCGCTTGATGTTCCTGGCGCAGGGCCTCGACGGCGGCACGCTTTTCCTCGCGGCTGTCGTATGTCGCATCGTGCAGGGCACGCATCTTGTCCATCAAGGCCTGGCGTGCGTCGTTCAGCGTAGCGCGATCTTCATCGCTTAGTGACCAGCTGTCGAGCAGTGCATCAAGCCTTACTTGCTGACGCGCCTGGCGCTGATCATGGCGCGCTGCACCGTGATGCCGCTCAAGGGTTGCCGACAGGCTGGCGCGCTGCTCCTCGGTGAGGATGTCGTCGATGGCGGTGCGTTCTTGCTCGCGCAGTGCCTGATGCTCTTGCCGGAAGGTTTGACGTGTTTCCTGCAGGGCATTGCGCTGCTCATCGGTCAGGTCGAGCTCTGCCATCATTTCCAGGCGCGGCCCCTGATGCGGGCCCATCTCTTTGAGCGTATTCGATGGCATGCCGGCCATGGCGGTCAGCGGCAGGGCGAGGCTTGAGACCAGGCTGATAGCGAGCAGGTGGCGTTTGAAAGGGTTCATGCGGACACTCCTGTCTTGATGCTTGGCGTTCCGGGCCGACGATCGACCGCGGATAAGAAGAGTATCCGCCGGCATTGTGGCGCCATTGTGCAGCGATCAAGGCGCAAATCAGCATGATGGTGCCCCGGTTCTGACTGCTGTACGTCAGTTGCTGGTTTCAGCGCTTGGGTGTCAAGCCTAGTTTCAGTCCAAGGGCTCGGGCTCGTACTTGTAACCCACGCCATAGATCGAGCGGATCACCTCACGCTCGGGCCAGACACCAGCAATCTTCTTCCTGAGCTTCTTGATGTGGGAATCCACGGTGCGCTCGGACACGATGCGATGGTCGCGATACATGTGATCCATCAGCTGGTCACGGGAGAAGATGCGCCCCTGGGCATCCATCATCACCTTGAGGAGCTTGTATTCGACGGCGGTCAGTGCCAGGTCCTGGCCGTCGGCCAGCGCCTGCCAGCCATCCTCGTTGAGCACTAGTGCACCTTGAGTTCCGGGTGCGCCGGGTCTGTCCTGCGGCAGGGCCTGGCTGCGCCGCAGCACCGCCTTGATGCGGGCGACCACTTCGCGAGGGCTGAAGGGCTTGCAGATGTAGTCGTCGGCGCCGAGCTCGAGGCCCAGCAGGCGGTCGACCTCCTCGACGCGGGCGGTCAGCATGATCACCGGCAGCTGCGGCCAGCGGTCGCGGATCTGGCGGCACAGCACCAGGCCGTCGGTGCCGGGCAGCATCAGGTCAAGCAGTACCAGGTCGGGCTGCTGATCGTTGAGCCAGGGCATGACCTCATCGCCATGGTCTAGGTGGTGTGGCATGTAGCCGCTGCCGGTAAGGTAGTCGCCGATCAGGCGGGCGATCTTGGGTTCGTCTTCGACGATCAGGATGCGGCTGGGGGAAGCCTCAGTCATGCCGATGTCTCCGGGGATTCCGTGGGTTCAGTGGGGCCTGGTTTTCAAGTATCAGTATTCAGGTATCAGTTTTCAGGCATTAGGTGTCAGGCATTAGGCATCAGGGGAAAGTCGATGGTCCAGCATAGCCCGCCAAGGGGGGAAGGCGTGGCATGCAGGGTCCCACCGTGGGCGCTGACCAGCGCCGCGGCGATCGAGAGCCCGAGTCCCGAGCCGCCGCTCTTGCGGCTGCGGGACCCTTCAACGCGATACAGCCGCTGGGTAAGCCGCTCAAGTTCCGCCTCCGGCACGTCGGGTGCGCTGTCTTCCCAGGTCAGACGTGCCATCTGGCCTTGCCTCTCTAGTGTGACCCGAAGCTGTCCCGGCGCCGTGGTGTAGGCCAGGGTGTTATCGATCAGGTTGCTCCACAGCTGGCGCAGCCGCTGGGCATCGCCGCGAATCATCATGGGGGGGGGGATGTCGCTTGCAAGGGTGATGTCGTGCTCGGCGATCCAGCCCTTGGCATCGTCCAGGCGCCCCCTGAGGCTGTCGGCCAGGTCCAGAGGGGCCAGCGAGACCTCCAGGGCCCCGGCATCGCTTTGGGCGAGTAAGCGCAGGTCGCCGACCAGGCGTTCGAGCTGGCCGACTTCCTGGGATAGCGAGTCCAGATTGTCCTGGTCCAGCGGGCGGATGCCGTCCTGCATGGCCTCGATCTCGCCGCGCAGCACCGCAAGCGGGGTGCGTAACTCGTGGGCGATATCCGTCACCCAGCGCTGTCGCGACTCGCGGTTGGCTTCGAGGGTCGCGGCCAGCACGTTGAAGTCCTGGGAGAGGCGCGATAGCTCATCGCGACCGCGTTCGGTGAGGCGAGCGCCATAGTCGCCCTGGGTGAGGCGGCGGGTGGCCAGCGCCATGCTCTGGGTGCGTCGACCGAGCCACCAGGACAAGCCGCCTGCCAGGAGCAGGGAGGCCAACACCAGTGAGGCGACGATGATCCCCAGGTTGCGCTGCTGCTGATCGAGGAAGAGCTCGTCCAAGTGTTCCATCAGTTGGTCTGGCGGCACATAGCCCAGTGTGCCGACTTGGCGACCCTCATAGCGGATCGGCACCCACTCAAGCCTCGCCGGCAGTCTGTCACGGCGAGGAGGCAGGCCGATCACCGGCAGCCCGTTCTCGTCATGCAGCACGAAGTCCCGGTCCCGGGCCAGATCGCGCTTGATGCCGATCTGAGGTGGTCGGCCATCCGGCCACAGCTGACGGCGCACCAGTTCTCGCCAGCCTCGCGGATCGGTGCGCAGCCACTGCCAGTTGCCATGGCGTCCCCACTCTTCGCCGAGGGCGTTGGCGAGGTTATTCACCAGCTCAGCCTGAGTGGTCTCTAGATAGTCGATGAAGCCGTTATTGATGCTTCGCGACACGCCGACGAAGACCAGCCCGGAAATCGCCACGTTGACGATCAGGATAATCGCGAACAGCTTGAGGCCCAGCACCGAGAGAGCCGGGCGCGCCAGGCGGCGTTTTGCAGGCAGAGCGTCATCAGTCATGGCGACTCCAGGTAGGGGGTTTCTCCATCAGGAGACTGCGCGCTGTGGTCGTCCGTATCGTGCTCGTCTGCTTCAGTGCGCCGAGGCATGCCCAGGGTTCGGCGGGCATCCTCGATCAGCAGGTACAGCGAGGGAACCAGCAGCAGCAGGATCAGGGTAGCGAACAGGATCCCGAAGCCGATCGAGATCGCCATCGGGATCATGAAGCGCGCCTGACGGGAAGTCTCGAAGATCATCGGCGCCAGACCGAAAAAGGTGGTGAGCGTCGTCAGCAGGATCGGGCGCAGCCGGCGCAGGGCGGCCGCGGTCACCGCACTGCGCGGATCTTGCCCGGCCCGGCGGTGCCGGTTGGCGGTGTCGATCAGCACCAGGGCGTCGTTGATGACGATCCCCGATAGCGCCAGCATGCCGAGCAGGCTGATCACCGACAACCCATAGCCCATCAGCAGGTGACCGATCACCGCGCCGATCAGGCCGAAGGGAATCGCCGCCATGACCAGCAGCGGCTGCAGGTAGCTGCGAAAGGGAATCGCCAGCAGCAGATAGAGCGCGGCGAGGGTGAACAGCAACGACGTCTGGAGGCTTTTCAAGTTGTCGCTGGTCTCCTGCTGTCGACCGCCAAAGCCAATGTTAAGTCCGGGTATGTCGGCGCGTAATTGGGGAAAGACCTCCTCTTCGAGGCTTGTGATCACTTGATTGACCGCCGTCGGCGGAGTGGCGTTGGCGGTGACGTCGATGACCCGCCGCCCATTGATGCGGGTAATGGTCGACGCGGCGGTGTCGGTGATGATCTGGGCGACCCGCGACAGGGGGACCTCGACGCCGTCCGGCGTCAGCACGCTGAGCCCCTCGAGCTGGGCGAGGCTGGTTCGGTCGCTCTCGGGCAGCAATACCTTGACCTCGACCTCATTGCGGCCCTGCTGTTGCTTGAGGGCGGTAGCGCCTTGCAGGGGGCCGCGCAGCTGGCTCGCCAGGTCGCTACCATCTAGCCCCAGGGCACGGCCGGTGGCGGTCAACGACAGGCGCAGCTCACGCTTGCCATTCTCAAGGCCGCTGTCGATGTCGGAGAGCGGCTGGTAGTCGGCGAGCCGCTCGGCAACACGCTTGGCGGCCTTTTCCAGCGAGGCGCTGTCAGCGGCAGAAAGACGTATCGTCAGGCCGGCGCCACTGCCGGGGCCGCCCACGTCGGATTCGAACAGCAGGGTGTCGGCGCCGGTCGGGTGGCCGACCTCCTCACGCCAGGCGCGGCTGAGTTGGCCGGTAGACCAGTTGTCGTCGACCTCGGTATCGAGGAAGGCCACTACGCTGAGGCTATCGGCATCGATGGTGGCGCTGCTGGCAGCCAGTACCGGGCCATCGTCACGCTGTTCCACCCGTTTGAGGGCGGCCAGCAGCTGGTTGCGCAGCGCCCGGTCGTCGGTGATCGGGCTGCCCGCCGGCAGGTTGGCGGTGACGCCGGCCTGGTGGGATTCTACCCGCGGCATGAGGGTAAAGCCGAGTCGGCCACTGCCCAGCCAACCGAGCGCCAGGACCAGCATTGCCATGGCCAGCGCCACGGTCAGGCCGCGGTAGTCGAGGCTTCGTTCCAGCAGTGAGCGAAAGGGGCCCTGCGTAAAGCGGTCGAGGCTGCCCTGTACCCGGCGACGCAGTCGGTCAAGCGGAGCTAGCAGGCGGTTTGGCGCGCGACTCGCATGGCTCAGGTGGGCGGGCAGAATGAACACCGCTTCGATCCAGCTCAGGGCGAAGATGCAGATCACTACCATCGGAATGATGCCGAAGATCAGGCCGAGGAAGCCGGGCAGAAACAGCAGCGGCAGGAAGGCGACGATGTTGGAGAGAATCGCGAAGGCCAGCGGCACGGCGATCTCACGGGCACCGAGGATCGCCGCCTCCCGGGGGCTAGCGCCACGCTCCCGGTGGGCGTGGATGTTTTCCCCGACGATGATGGCGTCGTCGACCACGATGCCTAGCGCGATGATGAACGCGAACATCGAGATCATGTTGATCGAGACATCCATCAGCGGCAGAAACAGCAGAGAGCCCAAAAAGGCGGTGGGAATGCCCAGGGTGACCCAGAATGCCAGACGCGCCTCGAGGAAGAGCCCGAGCAGCACCAGCACCAGCGCCAGCCCCAGCCAGGCGTTCTTGAGCAGCAGTTCCAGGCGGTCCTGATAAATCTCCGAGTCATCGTCGGCGACGCTCAGCGAGAGTCCCTCGGGCAGGCTTGCGCGCAGGGCCGGCAGCAGCGCCCGGGTCACGGCCGAGAGTTCGGTCGGGGTCTGGTCGCCGACCTGATAGATATCCAGACCGATGGCGGGTTGGCCGTCGTAGAGTACTTCGCTGTCGCTGTCGGCGAAGCCATCCTTGATGGTGGCGATATCGCCGAGGCGGATCACGCTGCCATCCTGGGTCGACATTACCGGCAGCCGAGCGAAGTCCGCGGCGCCCTCGCGGCGTGCCTCGTAGCGCACCATGTATTCGCCGTCCCGGGTGTCGAGGCTGCCGCCGGCGAGGTTCAGGGCCTCGTTGCCGATGCGGGTTGCCAGGTCGCCATGGTCGAGGCCGTAGCGGCGCAGCGCCGTCTGGTCGAGGGTCACCTGCACCTGTCGGTCCCGAATGCCGGATAGCTCGACCTTGGTGATGCCGTCGCCCGACAGCAGTTCGCTGCGCAGCCGTTCGCCCACGTCACGCAGTGTCAAGGCATCGGTGTCGCCGTGCAGCATCAGTTCTATGACCGAGCGGGAATGACCGCTGAGCGAATAGCGTGGCGCCTCGGCCGCGTCGGGCAGGGTGGTCAGGCCATCGATGGCCTGCTGGATATCCTGATAGGCGCGCATCGTCTCGATGCCGTCCTGCAGCTCGATCGACAGCGAGCCGCTGCCTTCTCGGGCGGTGGCGGTGATCTTGTCGGTGCCCTCGACATCCTGCACGGCCGATTCCATGGCCAGCAGCAGGCTCTGCTCGACTTCTTCGGGCGTCGCGCCCGGGTAGCTCACCGATACATTGACGTTTTCCAGCGTGAAGCGTGGGAAGACCTCCTTGGTGATCAGGGTCGAGCTCCACAGGCCGCCGAGGATCAGACACAGCATCAGCAGATTGGCGGCTACGCCGTGATCACGCATCCAGGCGATAGGGCCGCGGATGCGACGGTGATCAGGGGTCTGGCTCATGCGTTGCCCTCCTGGTGGGGCGTTGCTGCTGCGTCGCCGGAGGGGCTGTCTGTGGATTCGGCCATCTCGCTGTCACGGGCCTTCAACGCCATGCCGGCCTCGGCATTGGCCAGGTTGCCCAGTATCACACGCTCGCCGTCGTTCAGGCCCGACTCGATCAGCGCGACTTCGTCGCCTCGATGGGCGAGTTCGACATCACGCATTCTCAGGTGGTTGTTTTCATCGAGCAGCCAGACCCTGCGGTTGCCGCGCAGCGCCGAGACCGGTATGCGGATCAGTTGGCGGGTCTGCGCGGGATACAGCCGTGCTTCCAGCAGGTCACCCAGGCGCAGCGCCGGAGCGCCTTCATGTTCGAGTGCCAACGGGTCATCCACCGCCACCATCACTTGGGTCATCAGGCCGCTTTCCTCGAGGCTCGGCAGCACACTCCACACTTCGCCCTCACGGATCTGGCCGTCGGGCCAGGCGGGGCTGTCGAGCTCCACGCGGCTGCCGTGGCCGTCGGCAGTGTGAGTGTCAAGCCAGGTCAGCGCCTCCTGAGGCAGGTTGAGGCGCACCCAGAAGCGCTCGATGCCGACCAGGCTGAGGATGTCGGCATAGGCGCCAAGCCCGGCCCCTTCGCCGACCAGCTTCTCCTGAATCACGGCATCGAAGGGGGCGGTAACCTCAGTGCGTGCCAGGTCGGCCTGAGCGCGGTCGCGCTGGGCGCGAGCGGTTTCCACAGCGGCCTTGGCCGCCTTGAGCTGGGGCTCGCGCAGTACCAGGGCTCGCCTGGCCGGGGGAAGGTCGCGGCCAAAGGTCCTGTACTCGGCGGCGGCGCGGATCTGCTCGCCCTGTTCGGAGGCAAGATCCGACTCGGCGCTGGCAAGCGACGCCTCTGCCTCGCGCAGGGCCAGTTCGTAGTCGGTGCGCTCGAGCCTTGCCAGCCACTGCCCCTTGGCGACCCGGCGGCCCGGTTCGACCTGCGGAGCGAAGGCCTCCAGGCGGCCGTTGATAGAGGTCGACAGAGTCGTTTCCCGGGCGGCCAGCACGCGGCCATGGGCGTTCAGCACCGGTGCCTCGGCCTGGTGCTCGACCGTCATCACCTCGACGCGCGGCACCGGGCGTTCGGCTGGCGCGCGTTTGGGCGCCTGGGGACGATGCGTCAGCCAGTAGCCAGCCACGGCGACGGCGAGCGCCAGTATCGCGATAGCAGACAGCCGCGCCAGCCATGGGCGGCGAGGAGGATGAGATGGTGAGGCAGGAGGGGCAGACATGAATACTCCAATCATCGGGGCGCTGAGAGAACCCAGCTCACAGAGCTTCTTTTCTAGAGCTTTAGTCCCAGAGCTTGGTTTCCAGGGCTGGGATGCTAGGACCGGGTTGCTAGAACCTGGCTTCCAGAGCAATGCTTTTTTAACGTCCCTAAAGAGCTCTGTTGAAAGAGACGTGCTGTCAGAGGGAGGCTCTTCTGTAAGAGGTGTTGCAATACGAGTAACGGCAGGTGGCCATGATCGCATGTCGGGCATTGGGGAAGAGGGGAAAGAACGTGCAACCCTGGCAGTCTCGCAAGAGGTGACGCGGTGGCTTGAGGGAGCCGAGAAGTGCGAAGCGTCTTGTGTCCAGAACTAATCAAGAACCATCCAAGAACCTCCAAGAACTAGCCAATAACCTAGCCAATAACCTAGCCAAGGCCCTAGTCATGGCACTGAGAGGGCAGCGCTCTCTAAGGCCGGGCTCTCCAGCGTCTCGTTATTAAGGTCAGCATTTTTACGGGCAGGTGTCGCCGAGAATCAGCTCGGTGTGCAGCATGCAGTCTTCCCGAGGCGCCAGCCCCAGGATCATACGTGCGGCGATGCGGCCCTTCTCATGGCTGTCCTGGCGGATGGTGGTCAGCCGCGGATCCCGGTTCTGTCCCTCGGCGATGCCGTCAAAGCCGGTCAGGCGCAGGTCTTCGGGAATGCGCAGGCCCCGCCGCTCGGCGAGGGTGAGCACGGTCAGGGCGATGCGGTCGGACATGCATAGCAAGAGGTCGGGACGTTCGTCGTCGGGGAGGTCGAGAATCTCACCGATCACTGGGGCGCAGACATCAAAGGTGTTCTCCTCGATGTTCCACATCGGCACCGTGGCCGGGTCAAAGCCCTGCCCCTCAAGGGCGCGATGAAAGCCGGCCAGCCGCGAACGGGTGATGGTTTGGCCGGCGGCCAGCAAGGTGTGCTCGGCGGTGACCCTGCCGTTGCAGGGCGATTCTGTCAGGCGCAGGTTGATGATCCCGGGGCGCTTGGGGCGCGCGGTCAGAGCATGGCTGGCAACGGCATAGCTGGCGGGTTCGTTGTCGACATGCACGCTGGGACGCGACTGGATATTGAAGTCGACCGCCACCATAGGACGCTGGGCCGGTATGTCGTTCAGCACCTTGAGGCTTGGCATCAGGCCATAGACGATAAAGCCATCGGCGATGTTGGCCGAGCCGGGGGCCTGGGAGACATGCTGTCGGCCCGAAAGCAGCAGCAGCGTATGACCGTGGACGTCGAGCACCTCGGCGATGCCGGCCAGCAACTCGCTTGCCACGGCGTCATTGAGGCTGTAGGTCAGGGTTTCGGCGAGCACCACGGCGATGATCCGCGAGCGACCGGTACGCAGGCTGCGCGCCTTGGCATCGGGGCCTGAGTAGCCGAGTCGCTGTGCCTCGCTGAGAATGCGTTCGCGCAGCTTGGGCGACAACTGGTCGGGGCGGTTGAAGGCGTTGGAGACGCTGGCCGTTGATACGCCAAGCTCCCGAGCCAGGTCTTTCAGGGTGATGCGGGGTGGGGCAGCACTCACAGGCGGTTCCATGACGATAGGATCTCGGCTCGATGATACCGCTCGTGACAGGCTGGTGACAGACCGGTGAAAGGAGTGCCCGCCACCGTCAGCCGGTGGCGGGAGCGCTATGGGATGTCGGGGTCTCAGGCGGCCGCAGCGGCCTTGGCGAGCCCCAGGGCCCGGTCGCTTGAATCGAACAGGTGCACGTGTTCGAGCTGTGGTACTAGGGCGACCTGCTGGCCAACCTGCCACTGGCTGGGGGCTTCGCTGCGATGAATCAGCAGCGCCTCGCCGGCCTTGGGCTCGAGATAGACATAGACCTCATTGCCCAGGTACTCGACGTTGACGATCTCGAAGCGGTTGTCGCCCTGGGCCTCGGCGAGGCTCAGATGCTCGGGACGCACGCCAAGGGACAGGGCAGCCCCCTTGGCCTGAGCGCTTGCGTCCTGGGGCAAGGCTAGCTCACCCAGTCCCTCGGCGCGTACTCGGCAGCCCTCGTCGCCGCCCGAGACCAGCTCGGCGGGCAGGAAGTTCATGGTTGGCGAGCCGATGAAGCCGGCAACGAACTTGGTGGCGGGTTGCTGATAGAGCGTCTGGGGGCTGCCGACCTGTTCGATGCGACCGTCCCTCAGCACCACGATCTTGTCGGCCAGCGTCATGGCTTCGACCTGATCGTGGGTGACGTAGATCATGGTCGAACCCAGCCGATGGTGCAGCCGGGCGATCTCGTTGCGCATCTGCACGCGCAGCGAGGCATCCAGGTTGGAGAGCGGCTCATCGAACAGCAGGATGCGCGGCTCGCGGGCCATGGCACGGCCCATGGCCACGCGCTGACGCTGGCCGCCGGAGAGTTCCTTGGGCTTGCGCTGCAGTAGCTCCTCGAGCTGCAGGATGCGGGCCGTTTCCATCACCCGTTGCTCGATGCTCTGCTTGTCGGTCTTGGCGAGCTTGAGACCGAACGCCATATTCTCGTATACCGTCATATGCGGATAGAGCGCATAGGACTGGAAGACCATGCCCACGCCGCGCTCCCGGGGCGGCAGGTCATTGACCAGGTCGTTGGCGAAGTGCATGTCGCCGTCGGTGATCGACTCGAGCCCGGCGATCAGGCGCAAAAGGGTCGACTTGCCACAGCCCGAGGGGCCGACGAAGACCACGAACTCACCATCGCCGACCTCAAGATCAAGGTCCTTGATGATGTGGGTGCTGCCGAAGATCTTGTTGATCTGTGTGAGGTTCACGCTTGCCATCTTGCGACTCCCTGCCGGCGCCTCAGGCGCCAGCATATGAAAAGGGGTTAATCGAGCGAGATAAAGGCGGCCTGATAGGCCGGCAATGTCAGCTGCGATGCCTCAAGGCCCGCCTGGAAGCCGGGGCCGTCGAGCAGCCGGGCGTGCTCGCCGAGAGAGGCCGGCAGGGTGGTCTCCTGGGGCTTCCCGGTCAGGTTGAAGACGCATAGCAGTCGTTCGCCGCCTGCCCGTTCGTCCGCCTCGCGGATGAAGCCGAGCAGATCCTCGCCGACCTCGACCAGCGACAGCTCGCCGTCGATCAGCGCCGGATGATCGCGCCGGAAGGCCAAGATCGCGCGGGTAGCGTTGAGCACCGAGTCGGCGTCATCCTGCTGACGGGCTACCGAGAGCAGCAGGTGGCGAGTCTCTACCGGCAGCCAGGGCTCGACCGGGGAGAAGCCGCCTTGGAGGTCATCGCTCCAGGGCATCGGCGTGCGGCAGCCGTCGCGACCCTTGAATTCCGGCCACAGCACCTTGCCATAGGGGTCCTGGATACGCTCGAAGGGCACGTCGGCCTCCGGCAGTCCCAGTTCCTCGCCTTGGTAAAGGCAGACGCTGCCGCGTAGCGACATCACCATGGAAAGCGCCACCTTGGGGTAGGCGATGGGGTCCTCGTCGGCGCCCCAGCGGGTCGCACTGCGCATCACGTCATGATTGGACAGCGCCCAGCACGGCCAGGCATCGCCGGCCAGGCGCTGGAAGCGTTCGATCACCTCGCGGATATAGCCGGCCGAATGCGGGGCATTGAGCAGATCGAAGCCATAGGCCATGTGCAGCTTGTCGCCGCCGGCGGTGTATTCGGCCATGCGCTCAAGCGGGTTGTCGTCGCCGATCTCGCCCACCGTGGTAGTACCGGGGAACTCGTCCATCAGGGCGCGCAGGTCCTTGAGGAAATCAAGATTCTCCGGGCGGCTCAGGTCATAGACGTGGCGCTGCCAGGTGTAGGGGTTGGTGGCCGGCGCCCCCAGGGTCTTGGCCTCGCCCGCCGGTACCGGCGGATTGTCGCGAAGCTCGAGGTCATGGAAGTAGAAGTTGACGGTGTCGAGACGGAAACCGTCGACACCGAGCTTGAGCCAGAAGCGCATGTTGTCGAGCTGGGCCTGGCGCGCCGCCGGGTTGTGGAAGTTCACGTCCGGCTGGCTTTCCAGGAAGTTGTGCAGGTAGTACTGCTGGCGGCGCGAATCGAAGGTCCAGGCCGAGCCGCCGAAGATCGACAGCCAGTTGTTGGGCGGCGTGCCGTCGGGCTTGGGGTCCGCCCACACGAACCAGTCGGCCTTGTCATTGGTGCGGTCCTGGCGGCTCTCCTGGAACCAGGGGTGCTGATCGGAGGTGTGGCTGATCACCTGGTCGATCATCACCTTGAGACCCAGCGCATGGGCACGCTCGAGCAGCGTCTTGAAGTCCTCGAGGGTGCCGAACATCGGGTCGACGTCGCGGTAGTCGCTGATGTCGTAGCCGAAATCGAGCATCGGCGAGGTGAAGAAGGGCGACAGCCAGATACCATCGACGTTCAGCGAGGCCACATAGTCGAGCTTGTCGGTGATGCCCGGCAGGTCGCCGATACCATCGCCGTTGCTGTCCATGAAGCTGCGCGGGTAGATCTGATAGATGACGCCGCCGCGCCACCAGAACGTTGATTCTTGCATCTTGGATTCCATCGATGACATGAGCGTTATCCTTTGACGGCGCCGGCGGTGAGGCCGGAGACGATGCGGCGCTGGAAGATCATCACCAGGATGACCAGCGGCACGGTGACGGTGACCGACGCGGCCATGATCGGCCCCCAGGGCAGCTCATGCTGGCTACCGCCAGAGATCAGCGCGATGGCGACCGGCACGGTGCGCTGGCTGTCGGTCAGGGTGAAGGTCAGGGCGAACAGGAACTCGTTCCAGGCGGCGATGAAGGCCAGCAGGCCGGTGGTCGCCATGGCCGGCCACATCAGCGGCAGGAACACCTTGGTGAGGGTCACCCAGGGGGTGGCGCCGTCCATGATGGCGGCCTCCTCGAGCTCCATCGGCAGCTGACGCATGAAGGTGGTCAGCACCCAGACGGTGAACGGAAGAGTGAAGATGGTGTAACTCAGGATCAGGCCGCCGGGGCTGTTGTACAGGTTCAGGGTGCGAATGACCTCGAACAGGCCCGAGAGCACCGCGACCTGCGGGAACATCGACACGCCGAGGACCACCAGCATCACCGTGGTGCGGCCGCGAAAGCGCACCCGCCCCAGGGCATAGGAGGCGGTCACACCCAGCAGCAGGGCAATGAACACCACGCTGATGGCGACCAGAATCGAGTTGCCGATGGCCTGAATGAAGCTGTCCTGGGAGAAGATCTCTGCGTAGTTGCCAAAGTCCACCGAGGACAGCCAGTAATCGACCTGGAACAGCTCGCTCGAGGGTTTCAGCGAAGTGATCACGGCGTAATAGAAGGGGAAAATGGCGTAGACCATGATCACGGCGATCAGGGCCCACTTGCCGACCTGCTTGGCGAGCTTGATCTGCTGATAACGGTTCATTCGTCGACTCCCAACTGGCGGCGGCCCAGATACAGATAGAGGATGGTCACCAGCGCGATGATCAGGAACAGCAGGGTCGAGGCGGCGCTGCCGTAGCCCACGTCCTGGAACTCGACCAGTTGCTGACGGGCGTAGATCGACATGGTCATGGTGTTGGTGGAGTTCGAGGTCAGCACATAGATGACGTCGAACACGCGCAGGGCGTCGAGCAGGCGGAAGATCACGGCGACCAGCAGGGCCGGGGTGATCAGCGGCAGGGTGACCCGGAAGAACACCTTGACCGGGTGGATGCCGTCGACCTCGGCGGCTTCATAGCAATCCTTGGGCAGCATCTGCAGCGCGGCCAGCACCAGCAGCGCGACGAAGGGAATGGTCTTCCAGACGTCGACCATGATCACCGCCCACATCGACAGGGTTGCATCGGCGGTCCAGGCCAGGGGCGCATCGATCAGGCCCATGGCCATCAGCAGGTGGTTGATGATCCCGAACTGGTCATTGAGCATCCAGGCCCACATCTTGGCCGAGACGATGGTGGGGATGGCCCAGGGAATCAGCACCGCGGCACGCACCAGCATGCGGCCCTTGAATTCGGCGTTGAGCAGCAGGGCGACGATGATGCCGAACACCACTTCGAGGGACACCGATACCACCGAGAAGAACAGGGTGTTCCACACCGACTGCCACCATACCGGGTCGGTGAGGATGCCGTACCAGTGGCCATCATCGAAGACCAGGTAGTTCTCGATGCCGATCCAGGCGGCACCGGCGGTATCCGACAGCGAGGCGTCGGTGAAGCTGAAGTAGAAGGTCCGCGCCAGCGGCCAGCCGGCGACAAGCGCCAGGGTGATCAGCATCGGAATCAGGAACATCCAGGCGGCGCGAACCCGCTGGCGGCGGACCTTGGTGCCTCGATAGCCCGCCTTGGTAGAGCGCGCCCCCACCCGGGAGGCGCTTTCGGTTGCAGGAGTGGACATGACGACCTCCGGTTACCAGCGACGACGCTTGATGCGCGACAGCTCGCTATCCAGCTGGGAGACCGCCTCGGCGCCGGTCTGGTTACCAGACAGCACGCTGTGTGCGGCATTGAAGAAGCTGTTGCTGACGCGGCCGTAGTTGTCCCCGGTGGGGGCAGAGGGGCGGGCGACGGCATTGGTGAATGTGTCGTAGAGCGTGCCGAAGAAGGGCACGGCCGCCAGTACTTCCTCGTCGTCATAGAGGCTGGCGATGGTCGGGTTGTAGGCGCCCTGGATGGCGCGGCGCTTCTGCTCGGCCTCGCCTGTCAGGAAGGCCACCAGCTCGGCCGCAACCTCGGGGGACTCGGTGTACTTGGAGACCGCCAGGTTCCAGCCTCCCAGAGTCGCGGCGCTCTGGTTTTCGCCGCCCGGCCCCGCGGCGTTTTGGCCATCGGCCCCGCGGGGCAGCTTGACCACGCCGACCTGATCGCGCACGTCGCTGTCCTCGCTCTGTGCAAGCGACCAGGCATAGGGCCAGTTGCGCATGAAGACCGCATTGCCGGACTGGAAGACCCCGCGGGCCTCTTCCTCGGTGTAGTTGAGGGCGCCTTCCGGTGAGATGTCACCGATCCAGCTTGCCGCCAGGTCCAACGCTTCGGCGGCCTTGGCATTGTCGATGGTGATTTCGCCGTCGGCATCGACGATGGTGCCGCCGCCGTTGCTCGCCACCCATTCCAGGGCATTACAGGTCAGGCCCTCATAGGCGCGGCCCTGAAAGACGTAGCCCCACATGCGCTCGTTGCCGGCGGCCCGCTCGGCGTCCTGGATTTCCTCGGCGATCGCGGTCATCTCTTCCCAGGTCTCGGGCGCCTCATGGCCGTATTTTTCGAGCAGATCCTTGCGGTAGTAGAGCACGCCGGCGTCGGTGAACCAGGGCATGGCCACCAGGCGGTCGTCGATGGTGTTGTTGGCGACGATGGTGTCGAAGTGGCCGGCGGCGGCGTCCTCGCCGAGGACTTTTTTCAGGTCGAGCAGGTGGTTGGCGAGTAGGCCTGGCCAGACTACGTCGATCTGCATCACATCGATGTCGCTGGACTGGGCAGACAGAATCTGCTGATAGAGCGAGAGACGTTCGGTAGAAGAGTTGGGCGTCGAGACGATGTTGACGGTGTGGCCGGTTTTGTCTTCCCAGGCCTTCACGCCTTCCTCGCACAGGGCCAGTTCGGCGCCGACGGCACCGCAGGAGATGGTCAGCTCAGCGGCCTGAGCCTGGGTGGCGGCGGTGCCAGCGATGCTGGCCAGTGCGATGGCGGGAATCAGTTTCTTGATCATCAGGCATTCCTTGTCGTTTTGTTGTTGTCTGAATGGGCGAATCCTGGTGGCAAACCAGGGCGACTGGCGGTGATTAAATGCAAACTTAATCGTTTAAGTTGGATGATAAGGAAACACTAGCCCCGGCGTTGGTTGCCATCAACCTAGACTTTGGGTGTACCCCCGGCGGTCGGGCTTCTGGGTGGATATGACGCTGCTTTGGTCATGCAGGTGCTTGCCAGGGAATACCCAGAAAAGATACGGCAGGAGGTTGATGGATGCGGCTGGCTGAAATTTCCTTCAATACGAAGCACTGGTGGTTAGCCAACATAGGGCCATCGTGTCTCGTGGAGTCGTCCCATGTCCTTGTCGGTATCTTTATTAGTGTCCATGTCTGCCTTCGCTGTGGCGGCGTCCGTTTCTCCTGGTCCGGTGAATCTGCTGGTGCTATCAACGGC
>Ga0209300_1000205_pt1 | contig 36391 bp, 30 predicted proteins | sample Shrwel_input2_RT_FD_187535 | JGI IMG/M metagenome (GOLD analysis project Ga0209300, IMG submission 187535) | Subsurface microbial communities from deep shales in Ohio, USA - Utica-3 well 1 S input2 RT (SPAdes) (version 2) ... | reverse complement strand
GAGCGGCAAAAAGCCTTTCTGGCGAACCACAAGCCCCTGTTGAAGCTGTTCTCCCACGTGACCATCGCGTTCCAGCTGTTTTTTGTGGTCTGGATCAGCGCATTGGTTGGCTGGTGGTTGCTGCTGGCCATGCTGGTGCTTGTGGCTGCGTTCTATCGCGCTGACCGGGTGATCGGCGGCGTGGCCGTGGCGTTGTTCCTGTTGTCCATGGCCTTGTTCGGCAGTTACCTGCTGACCGACCCTCCGCTTGCGGATGTCACCCTGCAGCCAGGCTGGGGGCATACGCTCTTGCCTTTGATCCTGGGTTTCCTGTTGTCTCCCTATCTGGATCTGACCTTCCATCGCGCTCTGCAGCAAAGCCCCAATCCCAGATTGAGTTTTACCCTGGGGTTTGGCGTGTTTTTCCTCAGCCTGCTGATTTTCGTATTTGTATACAGTGGCGGGCTGCTGGAGATGGCGGCGGGCGGTTCGATTGATTTGCGGGTGCTATGGCCTGTCGTGGCGTTCATCGTGATGCAGACCGCCTTCACGGCCGCTGTTCACTTCAGAGAAGTGCAGCGTCAGCAGCCGGCGGCCTGGCTGCCCCGCCTGCTGCCTTACGGCCTGTATCTTCTGGTTCTGGCGGTGCTGCTGAATGCTGTGGCCACCGTGCAGGCGCCCTGGCTTGAGCTGCCTGTTACCGAGGTGCTCTACAAAGGATTCCTGCTGTTCTACGGACTGGTGTTCCCGGTGTACCTGTTGCTGGGGAAAAACCGATATTACTTCTGGGGAACTCTGCTTCTGGCATCAATACCCTATAGCCTGGGCTTTCTGCTCGGGGGCGATACTCTGGTTTATCTCAGCGGCAGCATGGCATTGGTGGCTGGCGTGGTTGTGGTTCAGGCCGTTCGGAATGGCTATCGCTTTGGGGATTGAGGTCGCTGGGTGGCAAAGCATGGGCGGCGGTTATTTTCGATATTTGTGATAAGCCACACTTGAGAATTTTGTCTTTCGCATCTAATGTTTACCGCAACACGGCCCCAATCGGTGGATCTGCTCTGCAGTGAAGCTGCTGCGGGGTTTTTTATTGCCTGTCTTCCGGAAAACATCCCCAGCCTTGCCACTCTTCCGCTACTCTCGGTGCTCCTGACTGTAGTAACCTGCAGGTTACTCAGAGCATTCAAGCCAATGGCTGCGCAGGGTTCTTTTTATGCCTGCAATCGCACGTTATTCCGAATCGGTATAGAGCTTCTATTGCTTGAGAAGCCGAGGATGGCTAATATCTTTGTCAGGTCGGAAACGGCCGGTTGATCCTTTACCAAAGGTTTTGGATCGTGGCAGCGCCTCAGTCGCCGATAAGACTGGGGCTTTTCTTTTTCTATCCCCCCTGTTTTTTCGCCCCGGCTTTCGTCTCCACCAAAAAGCTTGTCCGCTTGATTCGCTCCATGTAGCTTTGGTCTGCGGGGAATGCCGTCACAAATTGATGCGGTTTGCCCTTTTCTTTGGGGTCATCGAACACCACCACATACCGTTCTTCCACCACAACAAGCGTTCGCCTTTTCGCCTGCCGGCCCCGGTCAGTGTTCCTCGTTTGAGCATACCGCTGGATAGTACCGGCACTGAGGTTCAAGACCTCTTTAATCCACAAGATTCGCCTCAGGCGCTTGCGAGACCAGCCGTTGTCGTGGATGCCAGAACTTGTGCGGTAGTTTTTTGATTCCGAGAAGGCATGGTTGAACGCTCTTTCCGAGAATTGATAACGACAGCCTGCCCAGTCTGTGAAGACGCGCCGCTCACCGTTTTCATTCCAGACGTAGGTTTCGTGGTAAACCTGCCGATATTTTGCTATCAATTCTTCTTCTGAGTCAGCCTTCAGGCGAAGCTGTGGCCACAGTGATTCTGACATCAGACACGGCCCTGCCAGTCAAAGATATTGAATTTCTTTTCGCCTTTAGGTGTGCCCCTGGCTAGTGAAGCCCGCCCCAGCCCGGCCTCAAGCCTACGCAGGAAAGCAATTTTTGCTTCGCTGGCACCTTCTGCTTTGTCCCGCTCATTCCATGCGTAGCCCACGGCACCAATCAGCAAGTCAGCCAGTTGCACCATAGGCTGATTGTCAGACCATACCGGCTCGAGACTCAGAACATGTGCGCGGCCGGATAGCTTTCGGGTAAGAACGGTTTTCAGGTCCCGAAATCGATTGCTTGCGGCGTTCTGCTGCCAGTCGAGGTACAGGCGGTACTCGTGGGATGGTTCAAGCCAGTGCACCAACATCTGGTAGTAAAGCTTGTAGAAGCCCAGCTCCGGACTGCCATCGTTATACCGCTCATGGTCGAGATTGTGTCGGTCAACAACAATGCAGCGGAAGTTCAGAAACGACGTATCCAGGAAAATATCCAGAAGCTCATCGTAAAACCGGGTGCGATTTGGCGAAAGGCGCTTCCAGCCCAGTTCGCCATGAGCGTTGTGGAGAGCTTGCAGGTTGTGTATGCGGTGTACCAGTACCTTCTTTTCATCCCTCGGGCATTGTAGAGCGCCTATAACGGCATAGCGGTCGCCTTTATCGGATGTGTGGCGGCTTTCGTCGCAGTAGATATTGAAAACGGTCATGACGACAGGGCTCCTTCTACCACGGATTCTGCCAGCTGGTTGCGGGTTTCGCTGGCCTGGTTCAGGCGTTCCTTGAGCTGGTCGCAGAGAGCCATGAGTTCATCGACTTTTTGGACGATGCGGTGTTGTTCTTCAATCGGGGGAAACGGAATCATGATTGAAGATATTTGGGTCTGGTTGAGTGATGCTTGTCCAATGGCTTCCTTTGCAAGGCCGAGTAAATAATGCTTTACAAAGCCTGACCTCAAAACGAGGTTGATGTATCGGGATTCGGTGTGATCAATTAAAAGCCGGGCCCGCATATTCATACTTTCAAATACCATCGGCTCCTCGCTATCCGGAGCTACAGCCGCCTTGCCTACGAGCTCCTTGCTGTTGACCCTGTTGATGAGAATGTCCCCAGGTGCCAAGCGGTACTGAGAGAACTCCTTATCATCAATCTCGACTCTGCGGGCACCCTCGAGCGTGATGGAGCCATCTTGGATGTTGAACATGCGAAGTGATATGGTTCCCCGCGAGGAGTAGAACTTTGCGGGTTTGTAAAGGCCGTTTGCAAAGTCAGTTACGAGTTGTCCGAATCGCGTCCAACGCCAGTGTGATGGAATGCGGAAGGGCTTATCCATAGCTGTTATCGGCATTTGTTGCTTGGGCTTTTTTACCTTTCCCTCTCGCGCGAGCTTGTTCTTCTCGTTGGCTGCCATTTCTAAGGTTTTTGATACAGGCGTATCGCTTTCCATTCGCTCCACCAACCGCCCCATCACGGCCAATTGCAGGATAGTCTGCTTAAGCTTGTCGATGCTCTGCTCGGTGGTGAACAGGGTGTCGAAGTGGGCGGCGAGGCGGGCCCAGTTATCGGCCAGCTCGGTGGCGTTATCGGATTGGGTAAGGGTGCCGAGCAGGGTGTCCGTGAGGGTTTCGTGGGCTTCGAGCTGGTCGCTGGTTTGCTGTTCCAGCCGGTCGCAGAGGGCCATAAGTTCATCGACTTTTTGGACGATGCGGTGTTGTTCTTCTTTTGGAGGGAGTGGAACCAGTATTTGAGCCATGGATGTTGCGTTGAGAGTGTTGCCCATAATTGCGCGTTTGGCGTTACCGCCAAGAGCAAGCATTGGCATGACTTTGAAAAGGTAGTCCCGACTCACTCCGTTAAAGGGGAGAATCGAGATGATAGCTTCGTTGTGATAGGCCGGAACTTCGGTGATAGACATCTTCCCGACAGTTAGCTTGAAACTCATCAAAATGGTGCCGGGCGCAACAGGTTCTGATCTGAAGACTTCATCAGCTGCTGTTTGTGTGACCGCCTTAGTGGTGTCCCGAATAGTGCCGTTATGATTCAAGTCAGCGATGCTTACCCATGGTATCCCGGACGCACCGGCTGCCCAGAACTTCGGGGCTTTGGTTGACGGAGTTTTTCCGGGACTGTAGCTGGCGACGTCTGGAAGGGTAGCCCAGCTCCAGCTAGCTGGTATCTCAAATGGTTTGTCTATGTCCTCCGCTGAGAAGGTTTTCTTCTGCCTCCGAAGTTTCCCCTCTCTGATGAGTTGTTCTCGCAAGGCTTTGGTTTTACTAAGCAGTCGTGTTGCTGGCTCGTCAGTGGGGGTTTGCTCCACCAGCTTACCCCGCACCGCGAGTTCCAAAATCAACTCCCGAAGCTTCTTAACCCCAGTGAGCTCAACCTTGCCATTACTCCCCCGGCCACTGGTGGACTTCTTCGTTACCGCCCCAGTCCACAAATCCAGGTGCTCTGTAATCAGCTCCTGCGCACTCACGCCGCACCTCCGCTGTTGTTGTCATCGCTGTTGTGAGAAAGCGCATCGGCCAGGATGTCCCGCAGTTGGTGGCGGATTTCCTGGATTTCGGCCTGTTGCTGTTCGTACTTGGCTAGCAGTTCGTCCGGGTCGTGGTTGACCTCTTCGCCCTGCCAGGGGTTCTTGATGTCCAGGTTGTAGTTGCGGGCCTTGATGTCGTCGATGGACACCTTCCAGGCCTGTTCGGTTTCCTCGCGGCTGGCAAAGCCGTCGGCCTCGGTGCCCCACCAGTCGATTTCGGTCTGGAACTCCGAGAACTTCATGGGCTTGGTTTTGCTGTAGTTCTTGTAGCCTTCCGGGTAGGGGTGCTCGTAGTACCACACGGTTTCGGTGGGCTTGCCCTTGGTGAAGAACAGCAGGTTGGTCTTGATGCCGGTGTAGGGGTTAAACACGCCGTTGGGTAGGCGCACGATGGTGTGCAGGTTGCACTCTTCCAGCAGCTTTTCCTTGAGGCGGGTTTTCATGCCTTCGCCGAACAGGAAGCCGTCTGGCAGCACTACGGCGGCGCGGCCACCCTCGCGCAGCAGGTGGATGAACAGGGTCATAAACAGGTCGGCGGTTTCCCGGGTGCGGAAGGCGCTGGGGAAGTTGGTTTCAATGCCGTCTTCTTCCATGCCGCCGAAGGGCGGGTTAGCCACGATAACGTCTACCCGTTCTTTCGGGCCCCAACTGATGAGTGGGCGGGCCAGGGTGTTGTCGTGCTTCACCTGGTCCGGCACTTCGATGCCGTGCAGTATCAGGTTGGTGGTGGCCAGCAGGTGCGGCAGGGGCTTTTTCTCGACGCCGTGGATGCTCTTCTGCAGGGTTTGCTCATCCTTTGGTGTTTCCACGTAGTTGCGGCGCTTGTGTTCGATAGTGCAGGTGAGGAAGCCGCCGGTGCCACAGGCCGGGTCCATCACTTTTTCGTTCAACTTCGGGTCCACCCGATTGACCATGAACTCGGTCACCGCCCGTGGGGTGTAGAACTCACCGGCATTGCCGGCGCTCTGCAGGTCTTTGAGGATTTGCTCGTACATATCGCCGAGTTCGTGGCGCTCAGCGGATTTGTTGAAGTCGATGCCGCTCTGCAGCCTGTTGATGACCTGGCGCAGCAGCTGGCCGGACTTCATGTAGTTGTAGGCATCCTCGAACACGTTGCGAATGACCACACCCCGGTAGTCGTCACCGGCCGGCTCCAGGTTTTGCAGGCCGGGGAACAGGGTGTTGTCGATGAAGTCTTTGAGGTCGTCACCGGTCATGCCTTCCGGGTCGGCAGCCCAGTTGCGCCAGCGCAGGTTTTCCGGAATCGGGGATTTGTACTCGTCGTAAATCAGCTCCCATTCCTGTTCCCGGTCGTCGAAGATTTTCAGGAACAGCATCCAGACCAGCTGGCCGATACGTTGGGCGTCGCCGTCTACGCCCACGTCTTTGCGCATGATGTCCTGGATGGATTTGATGGTGGTGCTTATGGCCATTGGGTTTCCTGTAGTTCCGAAATTCGGGTGGCAATTATGCCTCCTGCCCCCGGCTTTATCTTACTGGGGAGCCGTGTAATGTGCTGCGGCGATGGCGGCATAGCATCAGGAGGTCTGTTGGTAGAGTTCGTCTTCCAGATCTTTCACGGCTTCGGTGTAGCCGGGTTTCCCGCCGAAGGCGTTAACCAGCTCAATGACGGAGCCCATTTCACTGAACGGGGCGGTATTGAGCACGGACACTTTCTCAATGGGCTCGATGCCGGCATTGGTGTACTTTTCCAGCAAGGCGTTCATCACTTCTCGGGTGGCGCCTTCGTATTTACTGAAGTAGTCGTGCTTGCGCACCTGCTCGGCCCGTTCCTTGCGGCTCAGGGGCGGCTGGTCGTAGACGATGTGACAGATAACATCGAAGGGGTCGGGTTCTTCCCCCAACTTTTTGCTGACATCGCGGGTGAGGTCTTCCCAGATGACGCCCTGTTCGGCCAGTTCGTCGATGATTGCCTGTTTACGGTCGGCTTCGTTCCAGCGGCGCAGGAAGTCGTCCAGGGTGGCGTACTGTTCTTTGACCTTCTTGCGGGTAAAGTCTTTCAGGCTTTCGGTAATGAGCTTGCCGTCCGGGCCCAGGTATTGGACTCGCTCGGCGATGACGCTCACATCCACGCCGTCCACCACGTATTTCACGCGCTTGCCCTTGCCTTCGTCCTCGTCGGCACCGGTGTCGTCGGTGTGCCAGTCCGTCTCGGAGTCTACGTCGTAGCCGCCGTCATCGTCTGCGCATTCTTCAGGGTCGTTTACCGGCTCGTCGGCGTATTCATCGTCCGGATTCACCGGGGCATCGCCCTTGGGCTCGTACACCTTCACCGGGTCGCCGTCGAAGTCCGGGTCTGCGAACAGCTCGGTGGCTTTCTTGAAGTCTAGGATGGTGAACCAGTGCTTGTTGTAGTCGTCGTTGATGCGGGTGCCACGGCCGATAATCTGTTTGAACTCGGTCATGGACTGGATGCGCTGGTCCAGCACGATGAGCTTGCAGGTTTGGGCATCGACGCCAGTGGTCATAAGTTTGCTGGTGGTGGCTATGACCGGGTAGCGCTCTTCCGGGTTGATGAAGTTGTCCAGCTCGGCCTTGCCCTCGGGCTCGTCGCCGGTAATGCGCATCACGTATTTGCGGTTTTCCTGTACCCGCTTGGGGTTCAGGTTCACCAGAGCCTGGCGCATGCGTTCGGCGTGGTCGATGTCTTCGCAGAACACGATGGCTTTCTGGTACGGGTCGGTCTGGGCCATGAACTCGGTAATTTTCTGGGCAACCAATTGAGTGCGGGGTTCCATCACCAGTTGGCGATCGAAGTCCTTCTGGTTGTAGATGCGGTCTTCGATAAGTTCGCCGTTTTTGTCGGTTTGGCCCTTGCTGGGGCGCCACCCCTGGAGGTCTCGGTCCAGGTCGATGCGCACCACTTTGTACGGAGCCAGGAAGCCGTCTTCGATGCCTTGCTTGAGCGAGTAGGTGTAAACCGGTTCGCCGAAGTAGTCGATGTTGGAGACTTCCTTGGTTTCCTTCGGGGTGGCTGTCAGGCCGATGTGGGTGGCGCTGGAGAAGTAGTCCAGAATCTGCCGCCAGGCGGAGTCTTCCGCCGCACTGCCCCGGTGACACTCGTCGATAACTATCAGGTCGAAGAAGTCTGGTGAGAACTGCTTGTAGATGTTCTGTTCTTCTTCGCTGCCAGTCACTGCCTGGTACAGGGACAGGTAAATTTCGTAGGACTTGTCCACCGTTCGGTTGGTGACCTTGGTCATGGCCTGTCCGAAGGGCTTGAAGTCGTTGTTCTTGGTCTGGTCTACCAGGATGTTGCGGTCGGCCAGGAACAGGATGCGTTTCTTCTGCTTGGACTTCCACAGCCGCCAGATGATTTGGAACGCGGTGAAGGTTTTGCCGGTACCGGTGGCCATCACCAGCAGGAGGCGGTCCTGGCCTTTGGCGACGGCTTCGACGGTACGGTTGATGGCAACCATCTGGTAGTAGCGTGGCGTGCGGCCGCTGCCGTCGTCGTAATAGGCCTGCTCGACCGTTTGGCGGGCTACCTGCCCAATGCCCTTGTATTGGCAGTAGAGCTGCCAGAGCGTTTCTGGCGAGGGGAATTCGTCCAGCTGCAGGGTGGTTTCGGTTTGGCCGTAAAGCCCGGTGCGGTCGTGGAACAGAAAGCCGTCGCCGTTGCTGCTGAACACGAAGGGCGCATCCAGCGCATCGCTATAAGCCAAAGCCTGCTGCATGCCATCGCCCAGGCTGTGCTTGTTGTCCTTGGCTTCGATGATGGCGATGGGGATGTTCTTCTTGTAGTTCAGCACGTAGTCGGCACGGCGAGGACGGGCCCGGGTGTGCATGCGGCCACGGACAATGATGCGCCCGTTGGTAACGGGGAACTCTTCGCGTACCTGGCTTTGGATGTCCCAGCCGGCTTGCTTCAGGGCCGGGTTGATGAACTTGGTGCAGATATCCCGTTCTGTGAGCTTTTTCTTGTCCATGCGCTCTCGCCGTTACGTCCGGTTTGCAACTGTCTGGATTTGCGTGATTTTGTGTCGCTCAGGGTAGCCCAAAATGGCGTTGGTCAGAAGAGGGAGTAAGGCAGAAACAACAAAGCCCGCTCGATGGCGGGCTTTGTTGTATGGAAATCTTGGTGGGCCCAGCTGGACTCGAACCAGCGACCAAAGGATTATGAGTCCTCTGCTCTAACCAACTGAGCTATAGGCCCTTTTTCTTGCAGTTACCCGAGGTGGGTCGAAGCGGGCGCCATTATACCTGTGAGGTGTGGCGCCCGCTACTTTCTTTCTGATCAGATGTTGTTGCCCTGGTCGTCAATGAAGCCGCGCAGGTGGTCGGAGCGGGAAGGATGGCGCAGTTTGCGCAGGGCCTTGGCTTCGATCTGACGGATGCGCTCACGGGTGACATCGAACTGCTTGCCGACTTCCTCGAGGGTGTGGTCGGTGTTCATTTCGATGCCGAAGCGCATGCGCAGCACTTTGGATTCGCGCGCGGTCAGGCCGGAAAGCACGGAGCGGGTAGCTTCGCGCAGGCCTTCGGCGGTGGCGGAATCGACCGGTGACAGGGCCTGGATGTCTTCAATGAAATCGCCCAGGTGGCTGTCTTCGTCATCGCCGATCGGGGTTTCCATGGAGATCGGCTCTTTGGCGATCTTCAGCACCTTGCGGATCTTGTCTTCCGGCATTTCCATGCGCTCGCCCAGCTCTTCCGGAGAAGGCTCGCGGCCCATTTCCTGCAGCATCTGGCGGGACACACGGTTGAGCTTGTTGATGGTTTCAATCATGTGTACCGGAATACGGATAGTCCGTGCCTGGTCCGCGATGGAGCGGGTGATGGCCTGACGGATCCACCAGGTGGCGTAGGTCGAGAACTTGTAGCCACGACGGTATTCGAACTTGTCCACGGCCTTCATCAGGCCGATGTTGCCTTCCTGAATCAGATCCAGGAACTGCAAGCCACGGTTGGTGTACTTCTTGGCGATGGAAATAACCAGACGCAGGTTGGCCTCGACCATTTCTTTCTTGGCACGACGGGCTTTGGCTTCACCGATGGAAACGCGACGGTTGATTTCCTTGATGTCGGCTACGTCGAGATCGACTTCGGTCTGAACGTTGTGAATGCGCTTTTGCAGACGAATGATATCGTCCAGACGCTCACCAATGGCTGCCGCGTAGGGCTTCTTCATGTTGGCAATTTCGGGAGCCCACTGAAGATCGGTCTCGTTGCCGGGGAACCACTTGATGAAATCCTTGCGCGGCATTTTGCATTCGCGAATGCAGATCTTCATGATCCCACGTTCGTTTTCGCGAACCAGGTCATTGGTGGAACGGACGACTCTCACCAGTTCTTCAAAGGCTTTGTTGGCCAGTTTGAACGGTGCGAAAACCTGTCCCAGTTCGTTCAATGCTTCCTGGGTTTTCTTGTGAGCACGACCGTGCTTTTCCAGCGCCTTTTCGGCAACGTCGAGCTTTTCTTTTACCAGCTCGAAGCGCAGGCGGGTTTCTTCCGGATCCGGGCCGTTGTCGTTTTCATCTTCGTTGTCGTCATCATCGTCATTGCTGTCAGACTCAGACGCGGTGTCGGCGGCGGTTTCTTCGGGCATGAACGGTTCTGCGCCGTCCGGGTCGAGGAAGCCGGTTACGATGTCGCTGATGCGGCCTTCGTTTTCAACGATGCGCTCATAAGCCTGAATCACCGTGCCAACGGTGCCCGGGAAGTGAGCAACCGCAGCCATGACATCGCGAATGCCTTCTTCGATACGCTTGGCAATAACGATTTCGCCTTCGCGTGTCAGCAGTTCCACGGTGCCCATTTCGCGCATGTACATGCGGACCGGGTCGGTGGTGCGACCAGCGTCGGTCTCAACGGCGGCGAGCGCGGCGGCAGCTTCGGCGGCAGCAGCTTCGTCGGCGGTGGAGTCACCTTCGGTCATCAGCAGGGTGTCGGCGTCTGGTGTTTCTTCACAGACCTGGATACCCATGTCGTTGATCATCCGGATGATGTCTTCAACCTGATCCGGGTCGGCGATATCCTCCGGCAGGTGATCGTTTACCTCGGCGTAAGTCAGGTAACCTTGTTCCTTGCCTCGTGCTATGAGGTCTTTCAAACGTGATTTCTGCGAATTGCCTGACATAGACACCCTGTGAACTCGCTTTTAAAAAGGAAAAAAGTTAAACAGCCATTATAGCTGCCACGTAGTTTTGCTGCCACCAGTCGATTAGATGGTGATCAGTTGCTGTAGTTTCAAGTCATCATTGCTCAGCTTTCGGATTTAACTGTCCGCCGCTGAGGGTTCGAAGCTCTTCCCGTTCTTCCGGGCTGAGCGTTGCCAGGTTCCGGAGCAGGGTTGCCAGTCTGTGCTGGCGCGCGGCCTCTTCGTTCGGGGTGAGTAGCTCTCTGGCTGCTGCCAGTGTGCTTTCCCGGGCCGGTATGTGCTCCAGTCCGTCAAACAGGTTGTAAAACCTGTCGCGGGCCTGTTTATCCAGTGCCAGACCCGCCACCAGTGCTTTGCGGGTCTGTATGTTGTTGTCCTGTAGCCAGCTGGCCAGTTGTCCTGCCTGGGGCAGTTGGCGGCCGCGGTTGGCCAGTTCTTTGACTTCGTTAGCCAGTTCCGGCGCTTCCAGTAATGCCAGGCACAAGGTGTTGTCCTTGCTCAGCTTTACGTCAATGCGTTCTTCGTTCGGACGTTCTGCCCGTTCCCCACGCCAACCCCGGTACTTTTGCCCGGGCCGGCGCGGTTGCCATTGATTACCGCTGCCGCACAGGCGCTGCATTTCCTGCCACATGGCGTTGCGCAGGGTGGTGCGTGGCATCCTGTTGAGCAGCGGTTCGGCCCGTGCTCTCAGCTCGCTGCGATGTTCCGGTAGTTGCAGGTCGAGCCCTTCGCTTTGCCGGTCAAACAGATAGCGCGAAAGCGGTGTTGCGCCTGCGATCCGTTTTTCAAATGCCTCTGAGCCTTCCTTGCGTACCAGTGTGTCCGGGTCTTCGCCGTCCGGAAGCATCAGGAACTGCAGGTGCAGGCCGTCGGCCATCAATTCCAGCGCGTTCTCCATGGCCTTGTCGGCAGCCCGGTAACCGGCTTTGTCGCCATCAAAACAGAAGATGATGTGGCGTACGTGACGCAGCAGGCCTTTCAGGCTGTCCTGGCTGGTGGCTGTGCCCAGCGTTGCAACCGCGTAGTGGATGCCATGTTGCGCCAGTGCGATAACATCCATGTAGCCTTCGACCACCAATAGCCGGTCAAGCTGGCGGATGGTCTGGCGGGCCTCATGCAGGCCATAAATCTCGCGACTCTTATGGAAAACGTCCGATTCCGGCGAGTTAATGTACTTGGCTTTGTCATCGCCCAGTGTGCGGCCGCCGAAGGCAACGGTTTTGCCTCGGGTATTCCGGATCGGGAACATGACCCGATTACGGAAAAGGTCTCTGGGCCGGCCGTATTTGTCGGAGACGGTACCGGTTTCTATCAATGGTGCTTTCAGATCTTTCGGGGCGGCGTCAAACAGTGCCGTTCCCGTGCCGGGTGCGTAGCCGAGCTGGTATTGCTGGATGATGACATCGTCCAGGCCGCGCTGCCTCAGGTAATCCCGGGCGTAGGCGCCTTGCTGGCTGCTCAGGGCCGAATGATAAAAACGGCCGGCGAAATCCAGGGCATCTGTCAGTGTTCTGGCCTGCTGGATTTCCTCCTGAGCGGCGCGGTCGTAAGGCACTTCCAGGCCCCCCCGTTTCGCCAGTTCTTCCACGGCTTCGGTAAAGCCCAGACCTTCGAATTCACGAAGAAAGCTGATGGCATCGCCACTGGCACCGCAACCAAAGCAGTGATAAAAGCCTTTGTCTGGCCGAACGTTGAACGACGGTGTTTTTTCGTCATGAAACGGGCAACAGGCCTTGTAGTTGGCGCCAGCCTTTTTAAGGGTGATGCGGGATCCGATCAGTTCTGCCAGATCGGTACGATCAAGCAGGTCTTCCACAAATCGTTGAGGGATCATTCCGCTCATGCTGGCTCCACTTCACCCGGGGTGCCCTTGCAAACCGGCTTTCGCCATAGCCAAAAATGCCGCCGAAGCCAGGCCCCGGCGGCATTTTCGGTATGCCGGAAGAGGGCAGGCCTCTTCCGGCATTCAGTTACTGCGCGAAACGCTCGCCTGAACTCAGTACAGACGCTCGAATTTGCGCTGCTCTCGCTGAAGCTTCTTGAGATGACGCTTAACGGCGGCAGCTGCTTTGCGCTTGCGAACAGCGGTCGGCTTTTCGTAGTGTTCACGACGACGTACTTCAGACAGTACACCGGCCTTCTCGCAGGAACGCTTGAAGCGACGCAGTGCTACGTCAAACGGTTCATTCTCTTTCACTTTAACAGCTGGCATTCGAAAATCACCTACCTGATAGATTCGGTTTCAATGGATCCACCCGGAGCGTGTCGGGGTGGCTCGATTCCTGGCCAGATTGGCTAAAACTCGACCAGCGAATGATTAAGGTCGGCAATGATAGCGGCTGGGCAGGTTGAGGTCAATCACTGTTCAACGAAACTGACGGAGGCTTTCGGGTTTCTGCTAGAATGCCGTTTTTCCATTCTCAGCCCTTCGGACACGGCCCTGACTATGCTGATTCTCGGTATTGAAACCTCCTGCGATGAAACCGGTGTCGCCCTGTTTGATGATGAACAGGGGTTGCTGGCCCACGCACTTTATAGCCAGATCGATCTGCATGCGGATTACGGCGGTGTGGTGCCGGAACTGGCGTCCCGGGATCATGTGCGCAAATTGCTGCCGTTGTGCGATCAGGTGCTGGCCGAAGCCGGCAAGAACCGGAAAGACCTGGAAGGTATTGCCTACACCGCCGGGCCGGGCCTGGTGGGGGCGCTGATGGTGGGCGGTTCGGTGGCTCATGCGTTGGGTTTTGCGCTGGGCATTCCGGTGTTGGGTGTCCATCACATGGAAGGGCATTTGCTGGCACCGATGCTGGAAGACAACCCGCCGGCGTTTCCGTTTGTGGCCCTGCTGGTTTCCGGCGGGCACACTCAGTTGGTGCGGGTGGATGGCATTGGCGAATATGAAATGCTGGGTGAATCGGTGGACGATGCGGCCGGTGAGGCGTTCGACAAAACCGCGAAGATGCTGGGCCTGGACTATCCCGGAGGCCCACGTGTAGCCGCGCTGGCGGAACAAGGCAGGGAAGGGCTGTACCGTTTTCCTCGCCCGATGACCGACCGGCCCGGCCTGGATTTCAGTTTCAGCGGCCTGAAAACCTTTACCCTCAATACGGTGAATGCCGCGCGTGACAAAGGTGAATTTGACGATCAGGTGAGGGCGGATATTGCCCTTGCTTTCGAGTCAGCCGTGGTCGACACCCTGACGATCAAGTGCCGCCGGGCGTTGGAACAGACAGAATGCAAGCGCCTGGTGATTGCCGGCGGGGTAAGTGCCAACAAGCGGCTGCGGGCCGGGCTCGAGAAGATGGTTGCGAAGCAGCAGGTGTCGGTGTTTTACGCCCGCCCGGAATTCTGTACCGATAACGGAGCCATGATTGCCTACGCCGGCGCCCAACGCCTGAGAGCCGGCCAGCGGGATGGCGAGCGGATTGTGTCTGTACCCCGTTGGCCGATGAACACCCTGCCACCCGTGACCCAGCCCCGCGCCAATGGCCTGGTGGACTGATGCCTGCGCTACAGTCCTGTTTCCCGGCCCTGGGCCAGGCGAATCAGGTTGTTGCGGTGGCGGACCACAATCAGCAGTGCCAGCAGCCCGAACAGGGGCAGGGTTTCCGGTTCCAGCAGCGCGCTGATCACGGGGCCGCTGATGATGGCGGTCAACGACGCCAGTGCTGAAACCCGCCAGCGCCACATGATGACCAGCCACAGGGCAGCCATGATCAGCGTGGTTACGGGTGCCAGAGCCAGCCCGGAACCAAGGGCAGTGGCGACACCTTTACCACCTTTGAACCGGTAGAACACCGGGATCATATGGCCGGTAACTGCACACAGAGCCACCATTGCCTGTACCAGAATGGACAGGTCCGCCAGGTGCGCCAGCCAGACCGGCAGCCAGCCTTTGAAAGCGTCCAGCGCAAGAGTAATGGCGGCAGGTTGCCAGCCTCCCGCCCGGTAGACGTTGGTGGCCCCGGGATTGCCGGAGCCCAGGGCTCTGGGGTCGGGCAACTTCCAGGACCGGCAGACAGGCACAGCAAACAGCACCGACCCGGCCAGATAGGCAGCGAAGCAAAGCAGAACAATCAGAATCGGGTTGCTGTTTACATCCATGGTCTGGTCCGGGGTGGCGCAGACGCCAGAGGGTGATCTGTGAGAAAATGGCAATCTGCAACATTATCGCAGGTCGGTCCACATTAGCCGGTGCCTGTGCGTTATTCAATCAGCCTTGAGTGTAAGACAAGACAGCGGGAGTCCGGCTTGGCAGATATTGTGTTTATTGAGGGTCTGGCGGTGGAAACCGTGATTGGCGTGTACGACTGGGAGCGGGATGTAAATCAGCGTCTTCTGGTTGATCTGGAAATGGCCTGGGATAACCGGACCCCGGGTGGCAGTGACGACGTTGCCGATGCCCTGGACTATGCCGCTGTCTGTGAGCGGGTGACCAGTTGCCTGCAGGAAATGCAGCCGGCTCTGCTGGAAAAAGCCGCGGAGGTGCTCGCCGGCATGCTGAAGGATGAATTCGGAGTGCGCTGGTTGCGGCTGACCCTGAACAAGCCCGGTGCGGTGCCTTCAGCCCGGAATGTGGGTGTTCGTATTGAGCGTGGGGAGCGACCATGAGCCGGGTATACATCAGTATCGGCAGCAACATCGAGCGTTACCGGAATGTGACGGTGGCCCTGGACGCCCTGGCCCGATGGTTTGGTGATCTGGTTATCTCACCGGTGTACGAAAGCGAAGCGGTTGGTTTTGACGGCTCGCATTTCCTCAATCTGGTGGTAGGGATAGACACCGATCTGCCAGTGGGCGAGCTCACCCGGCGTTTCAAGCAACTGGAAGCTGAAAATGGCCGGAAGACCGGTGCTCCGAAATTCAGCCCCCGGACCCTGGACCTCGATATTCTGACCTGCGATGACATTGCCGCTGTGGTTGAAGGCGTGACCCTGCCCAGGGCCGAGATTCTGAAAAATGCGTTTGTATTGCGCCCGCTGGCGGACATCGCACCAGATGAGGCGCACCCTGTGTGTGGGCAATCGTATCGGCAGTTATGGCGTGAATACGACACGGGCCAGAAACTCTGGCCCGTCAATTTCACCTGGCAGGGCCGCCAGATCTCACGTTCGGTTGGCTGAACGAAACAGCTCAATCAGATGGTCGGTGGCGCTGTCGCTGTCTGCATGGCCTTGCGGTGCGCCTTTAAGGCGTGGAAGAATTTCGTTGCCAATCTGCTTGCCCAGCTCTACCCCCCACTGATCAAAACAGTCCACATCCCAGATAACGCTCTGCACAAAGGTGCGGTGTTCATAAAGTGCGATCAGGGCGCCGAGCGTTTCCGGAGTCACTTTGTCCATCAACAGGATATTGCCGGGCTGGTTGCCGGGGATGACTTTGTGGGGAGCCAGTGCCGCCGCTGAGGCTTCGTCCATTCCACCTTCAACCAGTTCCTGCTTCGCCTCGGCCTCGGTTTTGCCGGCCATCATGGCGCGAGCCTGGCTCAGGCAGTTGGCGAACAGGATGGCGTGATGGTCTCCCACCGCATTGTGAGACCGCAGTGGAATAATGAAATCCGCCGGTATCAGACGGGTGCCCTGGTGGATCAACTGATGGTAGGCATGCTGGCCGTTGGCGCCAACGCCACCCCAGAGAATCGGGCCGGTCTGGTAATTCACCGGGGCGCCATCCTGGGTCACCCGCTTGCCGTTGCTTTCCATATCCAGCTGTTGCAGGTGATCCGGCAGGTATTGCAGATACTCGTCATAGGGCAGAACCGCCTGGGTTTCCGCGTCCCAGAAGTTGTTGTACCAGACGCTGAGCAGGGCCATGAGCACCGGCATATTCCGCTCGGTAGGTGCATCCTGAAAGTGGCAGTCCATGGCATGGGCACCCTTGAGCAGGGCACGGAAATGATCCATGCCCAGGGTCAGTGCAATGGGCAGGCCGATGGCTGACCACAGGGAATACCGGCCACCGACCCAGTCCCACATAGGGAAGATGTTCTGCTCATCGATGCCGAAACGCGTTGCTTCCTGAATGTTGGAGGTGACAGCCAGGAAATGGCTGGCAATGGCTGGCTGATTACCGTCGTTGGCCAGAAACCATTCCCGGGCAACCAGGCTGTTGCTGAGAGTCTCCTGGGTGCGGAAGGATTTGGACTGCACCAGAAACAGCGTGGTTTCCGGGTTCAGCGCCTTGAGCGTTTCGATGATGTCGGTGCCATCGATGTTGGCAATGAAATGACAACGGATGCCATTCCGGGCGAAGGGCGTCAACGCATCCACTGCAAGCTTTGGCCCCAGAAACGAGCCGCCAATGCCGATACTGACCACATCGGTAAATGCTTTGCCGGTGTGGCCGGTGCGCTCGCCCTGGTGAATGGCATCGACCAGTTTTTCCATGCGGTCGAGTGTGGCATGAACTTCCGGCACCACATTTTCGCCGCCAACCAGAACCTCAGAGCCTGCCGGCTGCCTCAGTGCAGTGTGCAGCGCCGGGCGGTTTTCGGTGATGTTAACGATGTTGCCCTGCAAGAGGTCAGTTTTGCGTGCTTCCAGGTTGCAGGCGCGGGCAAGAGCGCTCAGTGCCTGTAGCACCTCGTCAGTCAGCCGGTTGCGGGAGAAGTCGAGTGTCAGTCCGGCGCCTTTGGCCAGGTAGCGTTGGGCGCGCCCGGGATCCTGCGTGAATAACTCACGCAGGCTGGTACCGGTCAGTTGTTCCTTGTGGGCAATCAGGGCCTGCCATTCTGGCCGCTGTGTCAGGACCGGGGGAGTCTCAGGCATCAGGGTGTCCTTATCAGGCTTTGCTGTCGCTTGTCGTTCCGTGTCAACGGCTGATGGTAAGGTTGTCGATCAGCCGGGTGGTGCCCAGGAAAGCAGCGGCCAGCAACGTAATTTCCCGGTCGTTTTCAGTGGCGGGTTTCAGGGTCCGGCTGCTGACAATGTTGAAATAGTCCGGGCGCAGGCCGGCACTTGCCAGTGCTTCCCGCGCTTCCTGCTCCAGCGAATCGAAATCCGACCGACCCTGCTGCACCTGCCCGGCAGTCTGTTGCAGCGTCTGGAAAACAACAGGCGCTTTGGCCCTCTCTGTTTCTGAAAGATAGCCATTGCGCGAGCTTTTCGCCAGGCCATCTTCTTCGCGAACTGTCGGCGCTCCGACGACCTGAACGGGGATCATCAGGTCGCGGACCATTTTGCGGATCACCGCCAGCTGCTGGAAATCCTTCTCACCGAAAACCGCAACGTCGGGCTGGATCATATTGAAGAGCATGGTGACGACCGTTGCCACGCCTTCAAAGTGGCCAGGGCGGCTGGCGCCACAGTGGCCTTCACTGACTTCCGGCACGATGACTTTTGTCTGGCGTGCCATGCCTTCGGGATAGATCTCCTCGGCCGACGGGGCGAAGACCAGGGTGTTGCCAGCGGCAGCCAGTTTGTCCTGGTCTTCGTTCAGGGTGCGCGGATAGGTGTCCAGGTCTTCGTTGGCGCCAAACTGCATGGGGTTCACGAAAATACTGGTGACCACGATATCGGCAGCTTCCGCAGCTTTGCGAACCAGCGAGATGTGGCCTTCGTGCAGGTTGCCCATGGTGGGTACCAGGCCGATGGTTTTGCCCTGCTGGCGGTAGCTGCGCAGGATGGAACGTAGTTCTTTCAGTGAGTGTACGGTTCTCATGCTTTGAACGTATGCTCCTCAGCCGGAAATGAGCGTTCTTTGACTGCCTTGGCGTAGGCGGCGATTGCCTCTGGAATGGAAGCGGATTCTGCCAGGAAGTTTTTCACAAAGCGCGGCTTGCGACCGGTTGTCAGGCCCAGCATGTCGTGGACGACCAGAACCTGGCCGTCAGTGTCGGAGCCGGCGCCAATGCCGATTACCGGTGCCTGTACCGCCTGGGTGATGCGCGCGGCCAGTGTTGCCGGTACGCACTCCAGAAGAATGACGTCGGCTCCTGCCGATTCCAGCTCGCAGGCGTGTTCGATCATGGCTTCAGCTGCTTTTTCGTCGCGACCCTGGACCTTGTAACCACCGAACTTGTTGACGAACTGCGGCGTAAGGCCAAGGTGCGCACAGACCGGAACGCCCCGTTCGCTCAGGGCCTGAATGGTGTCTCTCATCCAGTCGGTGCCTTCAAGTTTCACCATGTGGGCGCCGGCGCGCATCAGTTCAGCAGCGTTGTCCAGAGCGTCGGCCACGGTGCCGTATGACATGAAGGGCATGTCAGCCATGATCAGCGAGCCCTTGTTGCCCTGAGATACGCAGCTGGTGTGGTAAACCATGTGTTCCATGGTGACCGGAATGGTGCTGTCCTGGCCCTGAAGAACCATACCGAGCGAGTCACCAATCAGAATAACGTCTACGCCCGCTTCGCTGACCACCTGTGCAAACGTGGCATCGTAGGAAGTGAGGGCCGAGAAGGCTTCGCCCTTTTGTTTGTATTCCCGCAGGGTGTTGATGGTAACTGCCATAAGATCCTTGCCTTTTGGGTGGATGGGGCCAGAAAGGAGCCGGGATTGCCGATTGCTGGTTCCCTAGATTAATGCCGGCTCAGGCATGAAACAAGCGTTGCGTGGTGGCGTTAGCTGCGCGGCCGGGGTGGCAGTTTTCGCAGCGGGTTGTCGGGGCATTGCTTGAGCAATTCGCTGACAAGCCGGCCATCGGGCAGGGTGAGCTCGGGGTTCAGATCCAGCAGTGGCAGTAATACGAAATTCCGGTTGGCCAGTTCGGCATGGGGCACCGTCAGGCGCTGATCGTGGATGCTTTCGTTGCCGAATACCAGCAAGTCGAGATCCAGCGTCCTTGGCCCCCAATGGCGTACACGTTCCCGGCCATGGGCCTGTTCAATCGCCTGCAGATGGTCCAGAAGTTGGTGAGCACTCAACGTGGTTTGCAGGCGGACAGCCCCGTTTACAAAATCTGGCTGGTCCTGAGGGCCTACCGGCCGGCTGGCGTAGAACGGTGACTGCGCCAGCAGTGTGGTGTCCGTTAGGCCTGCCAGTTCGGCAACGGCCCGGGCCAGCTGTGCTGCAGGGTCTTGCAGATTACTGCCCAGCCCGATGTAAGCCTCGGTGGTCATGAGTTCGGCCGTTTCTGCGGCGGCTTACGTTTTTTTTTGCGTTTGCGCGGGCCGGCCGAGCCTACCTCGGCAATCATCTTTGATTGTCCGGATTCGTCGGTGTTCTGGAAGTCGGTCCACCACTGTCCCAGGCCCGGCTCGATCTCGCCGGTGGCTTCGCGAACCAGCAGGAAATCATAGGCGGCGCGGAAGCGGGGGTGGCTCATGGTGCCAAAGGCCCGTTTGCCCTGACGCCGGGGTAAACGCATCTGCAGCTCCCAGATTTCTTTCATGGGGCCGGAGAAGCGCTTGGGAATAGACGTGGACTGCACCTGCTGGCCAATGACCCTGCCAATGGCGCCATGCAGCGCGGGTTGTACCGGGTCACCGTTGTCCTGGCGTCGGCGCCATTCAAACTGGAGAGCCGGCCAGAGCATGGCGGCAAACATGAAATAGGGCGTGACCGATTTGCCCTGGGCAATGCGGGCGTCGGTATTGCGAAGTGCCTGGCGGATAAGTTCGTCAGGCTCACCTTCGTCTATGGCTGCAACGGTTTCCGGGAACAGTGGGGCCAGAAGGTTGTATTCACGAAGCAGGTCATAGGTTGCTTCACCGTAACCGGCAGAGAACAGTTTCAACACTTCATCAAACAGGCGTGCCGGTGGGATATTGGTCAGTAGCGGTGCCAGTTCGCGGATCGGTGCCCGGGTTTCCGGCTCGATGTCGAAACCGAGTTTGGCGGCAAAGCGAATGGCTCTGAGCATGCGCACCGGATCTTCCCGGTAGCGGGTTTCCGGATCGCCGATCAGGCGGATTTGACGGTTTCTGAGGTCTTCAACGCCGTTGGCGTAGTCAATTACGGTGAAGTCGCGAATGCAGTAGTAAAGCGCGTTGATGGTGAAGTCGCGGCGCAGGGCATCTTCTTCCTGGGAGCCATAAACGTTGTCGCGCAACAGTTGACCATGCTCGGAGGTTTTATGCTCATCGTCGGCCAGGTCGTCCTGGACGTCTTTGGCGTTGCCCCGGAAGGTGGTGACTTCAATCATTTCCCGACCGAACACCACATGGACAATACGGAACCGTCGGCCGATCAACCGGGAATTCCGGAAAAGATCGTGAACCTCTTCAGGCGTTGCATTGGTGGCAATGTCAAAATCCTTGGGTTTGCCACCCAGCAGGATGTCCCGTACGCCGCCGCCCACCAGGTAGGCTTCGTAACCGGATTTGTTGAGCCGGTGTAATACCTTCTTTGCCGGCTCACTGATCATGGTCCGGGAGACATTGTGCTGGTCTCTCGGGATCTCTTGCCGCTGGTAGTGTCTGGCTTTCTTTTTACCGTTACCGGGCATGAAGGAGCGGAGTCTGTCTACAAGTCGTTTTGGCATGGAATTCCGTGATGGCTCTGCGCAAAAACCGGAAGTTTAACGGTTTGAGCAGGCTTTGCCCATGTTTGGCGGGAATTGATGGCCAAAGGGCCGGTTTAAAGCGGGTCTGGAGGCGCTTTTCGGTTGCCGGAAAATCAAAAGGCGGATCCGTTTTCACGAATCCGCCTCGAAAGCGTTGACGATCTGCATTGTTTTTGTTGTTGCCGGGATTATTTGGATTGTTTTGCCCCGTTGTCAGCCCTTATACGGGCCTTAAGCAATGCAAACGGAAAGCTTTGAATACGCAGAGTGGTCAGGAGCATGCTGCGAATGTTGAAGTAATTGTAGCGCTGCCTGTAAGGCATTTTTTTCTTCTCTACATTTACCATTCGCAATTGCTGTGTAACCGCTAAAAAGCTTAGTACCCAAAACGCTCAGTTCGCTTACGCCCTGTTCTTGTTTTTGTTGCTGGGCGTTCGATGCAGCTTCTTGTTTTTGTTATGTCGCTGCGCTGTCACTGTTGTTTTTGTTGTTGTGCGCTTAATATTTTGCAGTGCCCGTGCCAGGTTTTGTAAATCGTTTAATATCAGAAAGTTAAAAACTTCCGGGGTGTAAGTGTTACCCCGTATTGGGCTGAGGTGTTACCTCGTGGCGGGTGTTACCGTTTGGAGTGTTACTGTGAGGAACACGCCGGTAACAGTCTGAAATGGCGATTGGCCTAAGCGTTTCCTCCGCTGCCGGAATTTTTCTTACGCGGAATACCAAGGCGTTGACGGCGCTCCCAGAGAGATTTCCGGCTGATGCCCAGTTTGTGGGCAAGTTCGGTTTCGCTCATGCGGTCTTCGTTTTCCAATACGTAGTGCTGGAAATAATCCTCAAGAGACAGGTTGTTGGATGCTTCCGGCGTTGCCGTTGATGTCGGTTCGTTATCACCTGCAACCAGGGTTTCCGGGATGTGCTCGTCGTCCGGGTCGCTGTCCAGATCCAGCACTGTCGGTGTGATCTCTTCACCGTCTACCAGAATTGAGGCCCGCTCGATTGCGTTTTCCAGTTCCCGAACGTTACCCGGCCAACGATAACGCTCAAGCAGCTGCATGGCTTCGGGGCTGAGGTTAAGCTTTGGGCGGCCGAGCTTTTCAGCCTGTTGCTGCAGGAAGCGCTGCGCCAGGCCGAGAATGTCGGAGCGGCGTTCCCGCAGGGGCGGTATGCGCACCTGCATGACATTCAGCCGATAATAAAGGTCTTCGCGGAATTCTCCGGTGCGGGTCATGGCTTTCAGGTTGCGGTGCGTGGCGGCGATCATGCGCACATTCACTTTCCGGCTTTCGGTCGAACCCACTCTCCGGATTTCGCTTTCCTGAAGCACTCTCAACAGCCGGGCCTGGGCCTCTGCCGGCAACTCACCAATTTCGTCGAGGAACAGGCTGCCACCATCGGCCGCCTCAATCAGGCCGGTACGGGCTGAAACCGCACCGGTGAATGAACCTTTTTCGTGACCGAACAGTTCCGATTCAATCAGACTTTCCGGAATGGCCGCGCAGTTCACCGAAATGAGTGGTTTCCGGGCTCTGGGGCTGAGCAGGTGCAGTGCCCGGGCAGCCAGTTCCTTACCCGTGCCGGACTCACCCAATATCAGTACCGTGGTTTCAGTGGGCGCCACTTTCCGGATAAGGGTGAAGACTTTCTGCATCGGCTCGCACTGGCCGAACATGATATTGGAGGGGTCGCCCTCTTCGGTGCCGGCCGGGGTTCCGTCAGTGTCATCGCTGTCTGGGTGGCTGTCGGTGGTTTTGCGGGCCAGAATGTTTTCCACGGCGGCCAGCATTTCGTCGTGGTCAAAGGGTTTGGCAATGTAATCCACGGCGCCCATTTTCATGGAGTCCACCGCTGACCGGAGGCTGGCATAGCTGGTCATGATCAGTACCGGGGTGTTGGGTGCCCGGTTTATCATTTCTGTGCCGGCCGCGCCAGGCAGCCGGAGATCGGTAATGATCAGGTCAAAACCATCCGGTTCCAGCTCTTCTGCATCTTCCACAGAAATCGCGTCTGCCACTTCGTAGCCGACATGCTGGAGCAGCTTGCGCACGGCAGAGCGAATAATGTCTTCATCTTCAACAATCAGAATACGGGGCATAGAGAGTTCATGACCTTTCGTTCGGGCTGCTGTTGCCGGTATCGGTTTCAGGCTCACAGGCTGGTAGACGCAGTCTCACGCAGGTGCCCCGGTTGCTGTCACTGTTGGCGGGGCTTTCAACCTGAATGTGCCCATAGTGCTCTTCAACAATGCTGTACACCAGAGACAGGCCAAGGCCGGTGCCTTTGTTGGGGGCCTTGGTGGTGTAAAACGGCTCGAAAACATGTTCAAGCTGGTCGGCGGGAATGCCGGAGCCGTCATCTGTTATTTCGATGATAGCGGAGTAGCCGTCGGTGTTTCCACTGATCCGTACGTTGCCACCCTCGGGAGAGGCATCGCGGGAGTTGGCCAGCAGATTGACGAAAACCTGCACCAATCGTTGCTCGTCACCCATGATGTAAAGGTCTGAAGGGCATTCGTTCAGATAATGAATGCCCATGCCCTTGTCGCTCAGAGACAGCAGGTTGATGGATTCAGCCACACACCGGTACAGGCTGACCGGCTCGTAGCGGTTGGTCTGACTATGATTGCCGGTGCGCGCAAAGTTCATCAGTGACTGAAGGATATTGGAGATGCGCCGGGTCTGTTGCTGTATCTGATCCGCCGTTTCCAGAATGGAGGGATCATCGGTTTCAAACTTCAGATTCTGCGCCAGCGACGAAATGCCAGTCACCGGGTTGCCAATTTCATGGGCGACTCCGGCTGCCAGCCGGCCCACTGAGGCAAGTCGTTCACTGTGAATGAGTTCATCTTCCAGCAGGCGGGTTTCTGTCTGATCCTCCACCAGGATGATAGACCCACCTTCCGGATGGTCCGGGCCACTGAGCGCCGCCTTGTGAAGGTTCAGCCAGTGAGGCTTGCCTCTAAGGTCCAGGCGGTGTTTGTGGCGGTGCAGGTCATCCCCGCGATTGAAGTCATTCAACAGGGCGTACCAATGTTCCGGGAGCGCCGTGAGTCTGGCCCCTACAACTTCATCTGCCGGGATTTCGGTCAGTGCTTCTATGGCGTGGTTCCACATAAGAATCTCGCCGTCATCACCAACGGAGCATGCCGGAATGGGCAGATTCTGCAGGGTCTGGCGGTAATGCCGGCGTAAATTGTCCAGTTCACCGGCAAGTCCGGTTAACTGGCTCTGATAGTCGCCCAGCGCGCGTTCGACATAACGAATGTCCTGGCCAGTGGTTTCACCGGTAACAGGCTTGAAGCCCAGATGCCTTTTGACGATGTCCCGGGCAATAGATGGCCCGAGCAGGCCGGACAGATTGACTTCAACCTGGTCGCGCAACCGCCGCAACTGATAGGGGCGGAATTCCACCGTTGGCAGTTTTAGTTGAGCCAATGCCCGTTCTACTTCGCGCATTGCAACGGAGGTGCCCAGAGGGTCGGTGAGATGCTGGATGAATTCGTTGGAGGATGTTGCCAGCAGTTCCCTCCGCTGGGGGCGTGATAGTGCGCCCACGGAGCAGGCCTGGGCGGCGCTGATTTCTTCCGGCGAGGTCCGGCTGAAGATCGACACCAGAATGAAAATACTGGCGTTGATCGCCAGACTGAAAAACGTCAGCAGGTACCAGTTATCTTCGGACGGGCTGACAGGCAGTTGAAGTACATACAGCAACTCGGTGGCGTAGGAGAAAGGAACGACCATGGTCAGGGCCCAGATAAACAATCCGGTCAGCAATCCGGCGATCAGGCCGCGGCGATTACCCTGCCGCCAGTAGATGACACCCAGTGCACCAGGCAGCAGTTGCAGAGTGCCGGTGAGCGAAATAGCACCAAGAATCTGGAGTTCGAGATGTTGACCAACCAGTTCATGGAACAATAGTGCCAGAAACAGGATGACGGCGATCAGCAGGCGCTTGACCCATTGCAGCCACCGATAGATGTCGGCCTGATCCCGTGGGGTTTTCAGCGGCAGAACAACGTGGTTGAGCAGCATCCCGGAAAGCGCCAGAGTGCTGACAATCATCAGGCCGCTGGCGGCGGAAAGGCCGGCAATGTAGAGGAACAGCGCCAGTTGTGGCAAACCCAGAGCCTGGGCAATACCAATACTGAAAAATGCGGGGGGCATATCCACGGCAAGCGCCTGGCCACCCCAGGCAATCAATGGCACGGGCAGGCCGATAAGCAGCAGGTACAGCGGTAATCCCCAACTGGCCTTGGTCAGTGCCCTGGAAGAAGGATTTTCCGCGAAGGTCATGTGGTACATGTGGGGCAGTACCAGCGCAGAGGCAAAGGACATCAGGGCCAGGGCGCGCCAGCTGCCATCACCGCTCGGGTTTATTGATGGCTCGAAGGTGAACCAGCTTTGCAGTCCACCCATGCCGCCAAGCACTGAAAAAACGATAACTCCGCCCAACACCAGCAAGGCGATAACCTTGACCAGAGAGTCGAAGGCAATCGCCAGTACCAGGCCCTCATGATTGCCGGTTCTCTGGTGCCGGCGCGCGCCAAACAGAATGGTGAACATGACCACGAACAGGCTGAACATGACGGCGATCAGCTTCGGGGAGGTATCTGGCGCCATCAGGCTTGCTGACAACGAAACCGCCTGAATTTGCATGCTCAATAACGCCAGTATCGCAGCGCCGGAGCAGAGTGTAACCAGGGTGCCGGCCCATTGACTGCGATAACGATAGGCAAAAAGGTCGGCCAGCGAAGTGAGCTGGTGAGCACGGCTGATTCGGAGGATGGGGTTCAACAGTATCGGCGCTAACAGAAAAGCGACACTGATCCCCATGTAATAGGCCACGAAGTCGTAGCCGGACTCAACAGCCATGCCAACGGCGCCGTAGATTGCCCAGATGCCGGCAAAAACGCCGAGGCTGAGCGTGTAAACCAGCGGATGTCTGACCCAGCTGCGTAGCGTCGGTATCTGTTCGGTCGCCCAGGCAATACCGAACAGCAGTAGCAGGTAGACAAAGCTGGCCAATAGCAGGCCGGTAGCGTTAAAACTCATGTGGCTGTTGCCTGGATGTCAGGGGAATGGTTTGCCGCTGCCAATGTGCCCGACCCCATGCCAGCACCTCATCAACGGCGCAGTCGGCCAGGCCGGGCGGCGGGCATTGTCCAAGAGCGGTCAGTGCCTCTACGAGGTTGGCGGCTGGCCGGTTGTCATCCAGCGCCGCTGCATGGGTTTGCTTGCTCAATTTCTGGCCTTCATCATTCAGGATTACCGGTATGTGCAGCCACCGAGGCGGTCCGGAGCCCAGAGCGTGATAGATCTGTTGTTGCTGGGCCGTCATGTCCAGAAGATCTGAACCCCGCACCACGTGGCTGATGGCCTGCTCAATATCATCAACGACCACGGCCAGTTGATAAGCATAGAAGCCTTCTTTGCGCAGGAGTACCGGGTCATCAATTTCTGCACGAACCTGTTGCTGTTGTGGTCCAAGCAATTGGTCCCGCCAATGGCTGATTTCATCTCTCAGAGCAAAGCGAACAGCGTAGGGAGTGTCGCCGGATGCCGGCGTGCCTTCCCGGCAGCGGGCCGGGTGGTAGCCGCCGTGGGCACGAAGCTGTTTGCGGGAGCAGCGGCAACGGTAGGCCTGGCCCTGTGCCAACAGATACTCAATGGCAGCCTGATAGGCATCGTGTCGCTTTGACTGAAAGCACACGGGTTCATCGGGGAACAGTCCGTGGCAATCGAGAGAGTGCAGTATCTGACCGGTGGCTTCCGGCGGTTCCCTCAAAGGGTCCAGATCTTCAATACGAACCAGCCACTCACCACCAGCCGTGCGGGCTTCCAGCCAGCTTGCCAGCGCGGTAACGAGGGAGCCAAAGTGCAGCGGTCCTGTGGGGGAGGGCGCAAAGCGCCCGCGGTACCGTGGTTGCTCCATAGCGACTCAATAAGCCGGCTACCAGGGTGGCCGGCTTTCGATAGGGATCAGATGCCGGTCTGGCGCTCGCGGATTTCTGCCAGAGTTTTGCAATCAATGCACAGGGTAGCCGTGGGGCGGGCCTCCAGGCGACGAATGCCGATTTCTACGCCGCACTGGTCGCAGAAGCCATAGTCATCTTTATCGATGCGATCAATGGTCTGGTCGATTTTCTTGATCAGCTTGCGCTCCCGGTCGCGGGTGCGCAGTTCCAGGCTGAACTCTTCTTCCTGGGTTGCGCGATCACTGGGATCCGCGTAATTTGCCGCGTCTTCCTGCATGTGGTGCATGGTGCGGTCGACTTCTTCCATCAGCTCCTGCTTCCACTTCAGCAGCAGGTCCTTGAAGTGCTGGAGCATCTCCGCACTCATGTATTCTTCACCCTTTGCCATTTCATAAGGGGTGAAGTTGGTAAAACGTTCGCTTGGCTGTTGTGCAGTGTTTGCCATGTAACCCGGCCTCTTGTTTGTACTTCACAAGAACGCTTTGCTTCCGCCGCGCCAGCACCTTCGCTGCGCGGACTACCCTGAATAAAGCATTCGTCCTGAAACGGGAATTGGCGGAAAATAGCAGATAAGTTGCGAGGGTGCCAGCCTTGTGACACTGACTTTTGCGGAGATCACATGAAGTTTCCTGAACCTTTGGTAGAAGGGCGGCTGATTCGTCGCTACAAACGTTTTCTGGCCGATGTGTTGTTGCCTGATGGTAGCGAGGTTGTTGCCCATTGTCCGAACACCGGTTCGATGCTTGGTTGCCAGCCGGAGAACGCCCGGGTCTGGCTGAGCCGGAGCGATAATCCAAAGCGAAAATTGAAGTACACCTGGGAGCTGGTGGAAGCCGCACCAGGCCAGCTGGCTTGTGTGAATACCGCCCGGCCCAACGCCCAGGCCCGCGAGGCGATTGAAAGCGGCGTAATTTCAGAGCTTGCGGGGTACCGCGAGTGTCGAAGTGAGGTAAGGTACGGCGACGAGAAGAGCCGGATTGACCTGCTGCTGTCTGGTCACGACAGCCAGCCCGATGCCTGGGTAGAGGTAAAGAATGTGACGTTGGCGGAGGGTAGTCAGGGCTTTTTCCCGGATGCGGTCACCGAGCGCGGACAAAAGCATTTACGGGAACTGATGGCACAGGTTGCTAAAGGGGATCGGGCCGTTCTGCTTTTTGTTGTGAATCATACCGGTATTGAACGGGTCAGGCCGGCGGATCATATCGATGCCCGTTATGGTCAGTTGTTGCGTCAGGCACATGAGGCGGGTGTGGAGGTGCTTGCTTACCAGGCCGAGCTTATTGGCTATGACGGCAACCCCACGGGTCGCCTGGACGTGGAAAAAGCAGTACCGGTTGACCTTGAGCTATAGGCAGGTGTGACAAACTCGCCCGGCATTCTATTCTGCCGGGCGTCATCTGTATTACTGCTTGGGCAGAATGGCGTACCGCATGCGGGTGCCATGGTTCAGAGACATGACGATTTCGTCTGCATCCAGCCGGTGCGGGAAGTAACAGCCGGATATTTTTGCACTGGCAATGCTGGCGCCTTCCATTCGGGTTCTGGAAAAGTCGATGCCCCGGATATCAGCGCCCCGGAAGTAGGCGTGCCGGAGGTCCAGGCCGGTAGCATCCAGCCCTCTCAAGTCCAGCCCTCTGAAGTCCCCATGCGCAAAGCTGGGGAGTTCCTGGAGCCCGGCTTTCTGTTCATTGAAGGCTTTGACATCTTCGTTCCGCAATATTTCGTAAAGCGGATGATCGATTTTCTGCAATTCGTGCTCGTTGAAGTCTTCCATGGTCTGCCCCGTGACAGTGTTCATGATATCCCGCAGTTTAGCTGTTCTCGCGGGCAGATAAACCCAGATGCTGGCGGATTCTGTCAGCAACGGCTTCGGCTACATGCTCCTGGTCCGTGTGCAGGTGAATCGTATGGCTCTTTTCTTCGGGTGATAGTGGTTCGAACCAGCTTTGTTGCGCGTCCAGCAGAGCTTCTGTGGCTTCAGAAGCGTCGCCTTTGCGCTTGCGAATCCACTCCCGGCGCAGCTGTTCCGGGGCTTCGCAGTGCAGAAGCAGGAACGGCACGCCCTGATTCTCCGCAACCTCGGCAAGCAGTGTCCGCTCCTCGTGTTTCAGGCTGGCGGCATCAACAATAACCGACAGGCCGTCAGCCAGTAACTGAGCGGCGCGTTGCGCCAGTTGCTGATAGGTTTGCCGGGTTGCTTCCGGGCTGTACAGATCGGTACCGATGCCGGATTTGCTGTCGTCCAGCGGCCCCAGGCCATGCAGGCGTTTGCGTTCAATGTCCGAGCGCAGACGAACCAGCTCAAGTTCCTGGGACAGGGCAGCGCTGACACAGGTCTTGCCGCTGGCGGATAGCCCGGTTGTGGCCAGCAGATAATGGTTGGGCATGGCTTCGCAGTCATCGGCCAGTTGGGCGTAGGTGCGATAGCTTTGCATCAAGCCGGCTTTCTCATCTTCACTCAGGCCGGGATTGCCCATGGTGAACAGGGCAATCTTGCCCCGCACCATCGCCCGATAAGCCTTGTACAGGGGCAGCAGAGCGAGGCCCTCGAAGTCTCCCCGGTACTCAAGATAGGTGTTCAGAGCCAGGTTGGCCAGCGCTGGTTCCTGTCGGGATTCAAGATCCATCAACAGGAAGGCCAGGTCGTTGATGACATCGATACACCGGAACGGGTCGCTGAATTCGATGCAGTCGAAGACGGTCACCTGGTCATCGAACACCGTAATGTTGGCCAGGTGCAGATCGCCGTGACACTCACGAACCAGACCATTGGCCCGGCGTGAAGCAATCAGTTCTCGCTGACGTTCGAAGGTGGTGCGGGTCCACTCTTCCAGGTTGTCCAGTTGTTTGAGCAGCTCCGGATCATCCAGCAGTGGTCGAATCTGATCGAAGTTTTCCTGCATTGCTGCGTAGACCGCTTCCGGCGTGCCAAGGGGCTTGTCGTCCGGGATCGGTGGCAGGGAATCATGGAACTGAGCCACCTGGCGGGCCAGGCCGGACAGCAGCTCCGGAGGAAGGTTGCCCCGCTCCTGGCGTTTGTCGAATAGCTGGGACTGATCGAACTGCCGCATGCGAATGGCGTATTCAAAGGGCTCGCCGGAGCCGTTAATCTGTGGCTGTTCCGGTGTTCCGGTGATTGGTAAAACCTCCAGGTAGAGGTCGGGCGCCAGGCGCTGATTCAGGCGGAGTTCTTCTTCGCAGAAGTGTTTTCTGCGATCAAGGGTCGAAAAATTGAGAAAACCGAAGTCCATCGGCTTTTTGATCTTGTAGGCGTAGTCGCCGGTAAGAAGAACCTGGGAAATATGGGTTTCAATAACCTGAAAGTCTTCCACTGGATGATCGTACAATCCCGGATTCTGCAGTGCCTGAATCAATGTGGTTTCGGCGTTGGCGCTCACTAGTGTGCTCCTGGTTCAGTGAACCTGTTGATTTTTATCGGTGTACTATAACGGGCTGATTACAGAAATAACACACAACAAGGCTGCCGGTGGCCTCGCCCGGTTCGTTATAATCCGGCCATGACTCAATCCCGATCTTCCCGTAAAAAGTCTTCAGGCGGCGGCCTGCTGCGTTTATTGCTTCGAGTTGGCCTGCTTGGCGTTGTTTTCCTCGCCGGCTGGATGATTTATCTGGACGCAGAAGTAACATCCCGTTTTGAAGGCCGACGTTTTGAGGTGCCGTCCCGGGTGTACGCCCGACCGCTGGAATTGTATGACGGTGCCAGTGTGACCGCCTCCGGGCTTGTGACCGAGCTGGAAATGGCTGGTTATCGTAGCGGCGACGGCCTGCGGCCCGGCAGTTACCAGCGCAACGGCGGGCGGTTCGTGATTTCTACCCGGGGATTCGAGTTTCCGGATGGCGAAGAGCCCCGGCGCCAGCTATCGCTGACTATCAAGGGCGACCGGGTAAGCTCGCTCTCAGTACGGTCGGGGCCGGGTTCGGCCATTGTCAGGCTGGCACCCGCGCAAATTGGCGGCATCTATCCAGCACACAGAGAAGATCGTGTGCTGGTGCAGCTTTCTGAAGTACCTGAACTGCTGACCGATGGTCTGCTGGCGGTGGAGGATCGCGATTTCTATCAGCATGTCGGCATTGCCCCCCTGTCGATTGCCCGAGCCATGATCGCCAACATCAAGGCGGGGCGAATAGTTCAGGGTGGCAGTACTCTGACCCAGCAGCTGGTGAAGAATTTTTTCCTGACCCGTGAGCAGACCCTTGTACGTAAGGCCAATGAAGCCTTGATGTCCGTGCTGCTGGAATGGCATTACGAAAAAGACGATATTCTGGAAACCTACCTCAACGAGGTTTACCTGGGGCAGGCGGGGAAACGAAGCATCAATGGTTTCGGTCTGGCCAGCCAGTTCTATTTTGGCCAATCGCTGAAAGATCTGGATGTGCATCAGGTGGCCTTGCTGGTGGCTATGGTCAAAGGTCCCAGTTATTACAACCCCCGAAGAAATCCGGATCGGGCCAGGGGCCGCCGGAATCTGGTACTTGGGCAGATGGCGGAAGCGGGCCTGATCACGAGTGCCGAAGCCAGAAAGGCCTCTGGCCGGTCATTGGATGTGACTGGTCGGCCCTCGTATGATGGAAATCGGTACCCGGCGTACATTGATCTGGTGCGCCGGCACCTGTCCCGGGATTACCGCCAACAGGACCTCCAGAGCGAAGGTCTGCGCATTTTTACCACCCTGAACCCGGCCGTACAGCAAGCGTCGGAAACGGCGGTACAGGAAATGCTGCCGAGACTGGTGGGAAGTGACGCATTGGAGGCGGCTTTGGTGGTGACGGCCAAGGACAGCGGCGAGGTCCTGGCATTGGTGGGGGGGAAAGACCCACAGTTTGCCGGCTTTAACCGGGCATTGGATGCCCGTCGGCCGATAGGTTCGCTGATCAAGCCTTTTGTCTACCTGACCGCCTTGCAGCAGCCTGAACGCTATACACTGATTACCCCGGTGCTGGACAGGGCCTTTACTCTGGAATTCGATGACGGTAAGCGCTGGCAACCCAGCAACTATGATGGTGAACAACGGGGTGAGGTGCCACTGCATCGTGCCTTGTCGCGCTCCTACAATTTGCCCACCGTTCGCCTCGGGCTGGATGTCGGTATTCCGGCCGTACAGAAAACACTGAGAGCGTTTGGGGTTGATGCCCCGATACCGGACTATCCGTCCATGCTGCTGGGAACTCCGGCGCTGACCCCAGTGGAGGTCGCCCAGATTTATCAGGGCCTGGCCACGTCTGGATTCAATACGCCCCTGCGGACGATCCGGCAGGTGACCGACGCCGAAAACGAGCCGCTGTCCCGCTACAACCTGGAAGTGGATCAGGTGGCAGACCCGGCGGCGGTGCATCTGGTTCAGTATGTAATGCAGGAAACCATGCAGGAGGGCACCGGTCGTTCCGCCTACACCTGGCTGCCCGAACGCCTGACGCTGGCTGGTAAAACCGGCACCACCGATAATGGCCGCGACTCCTGGTTTGCTGGCTTCAGTGGCGATCTGCTGGCCGTTGCCTGGGTTGGCCGGGATGACAATGGTCCTACCGCATTAACGGGTGCATCCGGCGCTTTACCGGTGTGGTCGTCCATGATGGCCAAGGTGCCACAGCATGGGTTCTCGCCGGTCGTGCCCGATGGTGTGCGTTATCACTGGGTCGACGCCGAGCAGGCAGCGCTGACAGATGAAAACTGCGACAATGCTCGTCTGATGCCGTTCATCACTGGTAGTGAGCCGGAGCGTCGCATAGAGTGTGACGGCAACGTTGGCGGCCAGATACGTAGTTGGTTTAAAGGATTGTTTCAATGAATAAACAGGTATTACTGCGCACCGGATTGATGACGCTGTTTTTGGCGATTGCCGGTTGTGCCAGCGGCCCCGGCGGCGAATCGATTTATGTGCCTGTGGGTGGCGAACCAAGGCCTGAGGCTCCTCAGCCACCCGATACTGCTGAAGATGAGCAGGATTCCGAAGAGTCGGTGTGGCGCAAGAGCGAACAGCCTGATGTGGAAGAGTCCGAAGCGCCTGCCCGTTCACCGAGTTACCGGGAATCCGGAGATGAGCTGCCATCGGCAGCACTGGCGCTGATCCGGGAGGCGGACCAACTTCTGAGTCGGGGTGACTCAAGGGGTGCTATTGCCAGTCTTGAGCGGGCACAGCGTATTGCGCCGCGGTCACCGGAGATCTATTTCAAGCTTGCTGAGGGTTATGTGCAAAGCCGGAATCTGGGTTCTGCCGAGCAGTTCACGCTCAAAGGCTTGTCGCTGGCAGGTAATGATACCCGCATGCAGAGGGCAGGCTGGTTGTTGCTGGCGGATATTCGCCGGGCGAGAGGTAATGTGGCCGGAGCCGATCAGGCGGAAGCAAGAGCCAGTGCCTTGTAGGGAGGGTATTCGTTAACCGGACGAGCGGTGGAGGCCGTTAAGCACTCCACCGCCGTCGATACACCGTTGATCAGAGGGTCGTCATGACCTTCCTGGCGGCAGCAATGGTGTCTTCAATGTCTTTATCAGACAGTGCCGCACAGACAAAGCCTGCCTCGAATGCTGACGGGGCGAGATAAACGCCTTCATCCAGCATTCCCTGGAAAAACTTCTTGAAACGCTCCGCATCGCAGGCCATCACCTGATCGAAACGGCTGATGTTCGGCTCTTCAGTGAAGAAAAGCCCGAACATGGCGCCGGCACTCTGAACGGTCAACGGGATACCGGCTTCGTCAGCTGCCTGCTTGAGACCTTTGGTGAGACGGCTGGTCTTTTCCGCCAGGCGATCGTGAAAACCGGGCTCGGAGATGGCATTCAGGGTGGTCAGGCCAGCGGTCATGGCCAATGGATTGCCACTCAGCGTGCCAGCCTGATAAACCGGACCCAGCGGTGAAATGTGCTCCATGATTGCCCGTTTGCCCCCGAACGCACCGACCGGCAGGCCGCCACCGATAACCTTGCCCAGAGCCGTGAGGTCTGGTGTTACGCCATAGAGGCCTTGCGCGCCACCCAGAGACACCCTGAAGCCGGTCATTACTTCGTCAAAAATCAGCACTGTTCCGTGCTCATCACAGACTTCACGAAGACCTTCCAGGAACCCTGGTGCTGGCGGGATGCAGTTCATGTTGCCGGCGACCGGCTCAACAATAATGGCGGCAACCTGATCGCCGATTTCCTTGAACGTTTCCCGCACGCCGTCGATGTCGTTGAAATTCAGCGTGATGGTGTGCTCGGCCAGGCTGGCGGGAATGCCCGGGGAGTTGGGGACGCCCAGCGTAAGAGCCCCGGACCCGGCTTTTACCAACAGTGAATCCACGTGACCGTGGTAGCAGCCTTCGAACTTCACGATCTTGTCACGGCCGGTGTAGCCGCGAGCCAGGCGAATGGCACTCATGGTGGCCTCGGTGCCGGAGTTGACCATGCGCACCAGATCAATGGACGGCACCAGTTCACAAACTTTTTTCGCCATTTCGGTTTCAAGGGCAGTGGGAGCGCCGTAGCCGATGCCCAGATCTACCTGGGCGTGCAGGGCGTCTTTGATGCGCTGGTCTGAGTGACCGAGAATCATCGGGCCCCAGGAGCCAACGTAGTCGATGTAGCGGCGGTCATCTTCGTCAAACAGGTAGGCGCCTTCGGCATGCTTGAAGAACAGCGGGGTGCCGCCCACGCCTTTGAATGCCCTGACCGGCGAGTTCACGCCACCGGGAATGTACTTCTGGGCCTGTTCAAAAAGGGTTTCCGAATGGGTCACTGTGAGCTCCTGTCAGTATGATTTGCGAAATATGGATGATAAGTGGCGAATAATTGCGCGAAAGTTCTGGCCCGGTTTTCAATCTGTTCGGGTGTTCCGCCAAACAACCCGCCTACTACTGCAAGCAGATCAGCACCGGCTGTGATTAATGGTTCGGCATTGTCTGTTGTGATGCCGCCAATGGCGGTTACCGGTAACCCGAGGGCTCCGGCCTGTGTCAGTACCGAGGCATCCGCAGGCGGTGCTCCCGGTTTTGTGTTCGAGTTATAGAATCGCCCGAACGCCAGATAATCCGCGCCTTTGGCTTTGGCGGCGCGGGCCAGCTCCAGGCGATGGTGGCAGGTTATGCCGATAATCGCATCTTCGCCAAGTAGTGCCCGGGCCTTTGGCAGGGAGCAGTCTTCCTGTCCCAGGTGCACACCGCTGGCCTGTACCCGCCTGGCAAGCGGTGGGTCGTCATTGATCAGCAAAGGCACCCCGGCCTGGCCGCATAATCGCGCCAGACCGGTGGCCTGGCTCAGGCGCTCGGCGTCTGTAGCGGTCTTGCTCCGGTACTGTACCAGCACGGCTCCACCCTGTAGGGCTGCTTCTACTGCTGGCAGCAATTGACTGGCCGGTGTCAGCTGGTCGTCAGTGATGGCATACAGCCCCGGAATCAGTGTTCCCACAGAATGCCCCGGTCCGGGATTCGCTGGCCCTTGCCCACCGACAGAGCATGTAACAAAGTCCGGTGCACGTAGTTCTGAGCCTGGGAAATGGCCGCTCTGGGCGAAAGTCCGCAGGCCCTTCCGGCGGCAATGGCTGCCGCCAGCGTACAGCCGGTGCCATGGTATTCGTTGGCGCCAATACGCTCAATCTCCCACTCCATAGGCTCGGGAGCATGGTTGAATAGCGTATTGATAATATGAATGCCCGAACCGTGGCCGCCAGTGGCCAGCACGGACTCACAGCCGGTTTTCATGAGGTTCCGGGCGGCTGTGGCGGTATCATCGCTGCCGCCCAATAAGGCCAGTTCTTCGCCATTGGGCGTGAGCATTTCGGCCCTGGGGAACAGCTTTTCCTTCATGGCCTGCACCAACCGGGTATCTGCCAGATCGCCACCGCCGGCGGCCTTGATAACCGGATCGGCAATCACGGGTACCCCCGGCAGGGTTTCCAGGAATTCGACCAACACTTCCAGTACCTCGGCATTACCCAGTGCTCCGGTTTTCACCGCATGAATGGGCACGTCATTGGCCAGACACTGCAGTTGCTGGCGAATCAACTCGGGATTCACAGCTTCAGCGCCCAGAACATTGTGGGTGTCCTGAACCGTGAGGCAACTGAGCAATGGCAACGGATGAGCGCCAAGAGAGGTGATGGCCTGGATATCGGCCTGGATGCCGGCGCCGCCGGAAGGGTCCAGGCCGGATAGTACCAATACATGGGGACGGGTATAACGTTTGTTGATGACCTTGCCTCCTCAGAAAGGTTTTACCACCGCCAGAATAACCACTGCCAGCAGGATAAGTACCGGTAATTCGTTGAACCAGCGATAAAATACGTGGCCACGTGTGTTCTTGTCATCCCTGAAGACTTTTACCAGGTGGCCACAGTAGAAGTGGTATGCAATCAGCACGGCAACCAGCAGCAATTTGACGTGTAGCCAGCCCTGGCTGAAATAGCCGGACAGATTGTAACTGAGTAGCCAGATGCCAAAAATAACCGTGGC
>Ga0209300_1000204_pt1 | contig 36423 bp, 37 predicted proteins | sample Shrwel_input2_RT_FD_187535 | JGI IMG/M metagenome (GOLD analysis project Ga0209300, IMG submission 187535) | Subsurface microbial communities from deep shales in Ohio, USA - Utica-3 well 1 S input2 RT (SPAdes) (version 2) ... | reverse complement strand
GAGTTTCAGCGCTTCGGCCTTGAACTCATCGGAATAGCGGTTGCGCGTTTGCTTGCTCATCGTGGATCACCTCATAAGCGGATTGTACTCGCTTAACGCGGTGTCCAGAATCAGTGGGGCGGATCAGGTCGTGGGTCGCCTGGTATGCCAGTTGGGCTTCCTGTTCACGCTGCCGGGTGATGTCCTGCTGGATGCCGATGTAGTGGGTGCAATGGTCCTGATCATCGAAGACCGGGCTGATGGACAGGTGATTCCAGAAGGGGGTGCCATCCTTGCGGTAGTTGAGAAGTACTACATCCGCTGCTCGTCGCTCAACGATGGCACGGTGAAGGGCGGCGATTGCCTCGGGTTCGGTATCGCTTCCCTGCAGGAAACGGCAATTGCGGCCCAGCACTTCCCTGGGGGGATAGCCGGTGATGTCGTAGAAGGCCTCGTTGGCATAGACCAGCGGCATGTCGGGCTGCGTGGCATCGGCCATCAGAACCCCATTGGGCGTCGCCTGGATGCCGCGCTCCAACAGATGCCGCGACGCCTCTGCCTGCTTGCGCTCGGTGATGTCGCGACAAATTCCATAGACCCCGATGACCTCGCCATCCACGGAGACAGGGAAATTCAGTATCTCCAGGTGGTAGGCGTGGCCATCATGATGCGTCCCCATGGTTTCGTACTGGCGTGAGCCGCCTTCTCGGGCCACATCGAAACTCGCCTGGGTGAACTCGCGGTAGGCCGGCTCAACGAATTCGTTGAAGTGATGCCCAACCAGGGCCTCCTCCGAGTAGCCGGTGATACGGGTCAGAGCGGCGTTACCGCGTTGGAAGCGGCCTTCCATGTCGAATTCGTAGACGCCGTCAGGATGATTCACAAACAATGAGCGGTGCCATTCGGCCAGCGTACGGTGGCTGGAAGCGTCGCGGTCTCGGATGATCGCCAGCGCCACGAGCGCGGCGGCCTGACGTAGGCGGCGTTGACTCGTGTCGGTAGGGTGAAAGGGCTGGCGAAAATAGGTACCGAAGGTGCCCAGCAATTCCCCTTCGGCCGTCATCACAGGGTTCGAACAGCAGGCGCGTAACCCTTCGCGCTCGGCCGCATCGCGGAACGCCGACCAGCGCGGATCCGTGCGGATGTCTTCCGTCACCACCGGCTCTCGACGATAGGCCGCATCACCGAAGGAAGCCGCATCGGGGCCGATAGGCACGCCCTGGAGTCGCGCCTGGTAGGCGGGGGAAAAGCGCAGGGTAGGGTAGAGGCTCAGTGTCTGATGCTGGGAGTCGAAACGCATGAAGGCCACGACGGTCTCTGGCAGCAACACCTCGATCCAGCGGGCAATGGCATCCAGCGTCTCGCCGAGCGGCGACTGTTGGGCGATCCGCTCGTGGACCTCTTGCTGCACCTCCATCAGCTTCAGTTCATTGAGCAAGCCGCAGCCTCCATCTTCCAGGGACATCTTATCCTGTATCAGCATATAGACGGCTTGCCTTGCCGACTTCCACTATCATGCATAGTGGAGTAACACTTTGTAATGGGCAAGGTGTGCTGGGCTCAGCCCGCCTGATTAAGATATGTCTTTAAAAGCATGTGCCGCCGTGGTAGGTACGGTCTTCGTGGGAGTGAATTTATTCGCGATTATCCTACAGCCATCGCGAACGAGTTCGCTTTCACTGCGTCTCCCGGCGCCTTGCCATGGCGCCGGGTTATAGCAATCTTGAGCGCCTACCGAGCCAGATAGCCGTTGTCATGTAGGTAGCGGATGACGTGCTCTGCTGCTGCGTGTGGTTGGATGCCGTCGTTCACGATACGTAGCTCCGGTGCTTCAGGCGGCTCGTAGGCTGAGTCGATGCCGGTGAAGTGCTTGATCTCTCCGCTGCGTGCCCGCTGATACAAGCCTTTGGGATCACGCCGCTCGCAGGTGGCAAGCGGCGTATCGATGAAGACCTCGATGAAGTCACCCTCTCCCATCAGCTTGCGCACATTGTCTCGGTCAGCCTGGAAGGGGGAAATGAACGCAGCCAGCGTGATGATCCCTGCATCGACGAACAGCCGCGACATTTCACCAATACGGCGGATGTTCTCGACTCTGTCCGCATCGGAAAATCCCAAATCTCCATTCAAGCCATGGCGCACGTTATCGCCATCCAGCAGGTAAGTACGCTTCTCCAGGGCATGCAGCTTTTCTTCCACCAGACCGGCAATGGTGGATTTGCCTGAACCGCTCAGCCCCGTGAACCAGAGCAGGCACGCCCTGTGCCCATTGAGACGCTCACGGTGGGGGCGGGTGGTTTTGTGAGTATGCCAAACTGGTGTGTTAACCATACCTGCTTATCTCATGACGTTAATTATTTTAATTGTTAATCTCTGATGTCAATTCGTTAGAGATGAAGCCGGAAGACAAGACCTCATCTATAAACAGAGGTTTGAAGAAAGCTATTCTATCGATGACCTCAATCTCTTCCTTCGTGAGGCTAGCTTGATGTACCTCTCTCTTATTGATGTTGGGGTTGTGGTGCTGTGTTGCTATTTCAGAATGTAAGGCTTTTGCAGAGTTATAATTTTCAACCTGTAGACCAAAGTGAAGACCAATAGACATGGTGAGGTCGAAATCGTGGAAATCGTTTGCTGTAACCCAGCAATATTTTTTTCCTTCTTGATCGTAGATGTTTTTAGCTTCAAGCTGCCGGAAGTAAGAGTCAAGTACCCCCCAGTAGCAGAGTTGGTAGTCTGAAAGAGTGTCAGGCGAGAAAATAGGCAGGCTGCCAGGCACCCTAGGATCGGCCGAGAAATGAGCTCCACGCTGTGTGCGCATGGGAGTGCTTCCTCGCTTGTAGAGACTTTTTGCAGTCTCCCTAAAGTCTCTGTTAAGAAATATGAGGTTGGGGAATATTCCGTTTCTCACAAGAGGGATAAGAAAGCCTTTTCCGAACACATTGCTGGTTTCTACATAGTTTTTAGGTTGGGTCTTATTGATCTCTTTAATTTTTCTTTCCAAGAAGGAAAGTGCATGCCTGGGGTCTTTTTTTACCTTGGGGAGCATGGTGGCATAGTTGGGTTCAGGCTCATGCACTGATAATGTGTCCGAAAATATTTTAAAAACTTCGGTTAGCATGGTGGTGCCTGTCCGACCATGTGTGACAGTGAATATAAGATTTTTTGTTGGCTTATTCATAAGGAGTGCCGTCGATTTTTTTTACAGGGTGAGCTGGGCGTCCAGCAACAATAGTATTGGGAGGTACATTTCCTGTCACCAAACTCCCAGCCGCTACAACAGCGTTTTCACCAATGGTTGCTGGGCCCAAGACAGTAACGCCAGAGCCGAGCCAGGCACCTCTTTTTATAACTATGTCTCGGCCACTATCGGGGACTGCTGTTAGTCGTTCATGACCGGTTTTTGAATAGTCGTGAGTACCGGTAAGCAGCATGCAGCGATGACCAAAAAAGCACTCTTCCTCAATCGTTATATGTCCAGAACGAGTGTTGGCAAGGAGGTCATTGACAGAGATTGTAGCGCGTTCTAAATGCAGTCTGCTTTTGTCTCCCCAAATGCGTAATTGGCGCATCTCAGCTTCTGCTAAGTAGGGCATCAAAATTTTTGCTAAAGCCGCGAGCTCTTTCTTCTTTACGGTCTTTAAAAGTGATAGAAACTGACTTTCAGTTTCTTCCCTGCTATGACTCGTAGCCGAGTTGGGTAGTGGGGTCTCGTTTTCTGGCTGTTCATTAATAGGTGGTAGCATAATGTCTCAATGGCTCTACAGGTTGTTCAAGATTTCGTCGATTTGGCTAGCAATTGTATCGTCGTGAGATGCCAGGCTGTGATCTGGGGTATCTTCTCCCGTAACATTATTTATTTTCGCTAGACCCTCTTCTTCTATGTAGTTTCTTGCTTTTTTGCTGTTATTTTTTAACAAGCTTGAATAAGCCATGTCTTTAACTCCAAAAGCCGTATGCAACAAAAAAGCGAGCCGAGTGCACTGGTTCTCGGAGAGTGCTTCCATCCGGGCGTGGCTGGGCAGCAACAGTGCATCTGCGCTTGTTAGTTCGGTGGCTTGGCGCTGGGCTTCCGGCACGTCTTCCGGAAGGTGGCTGCGGTGTTGCGGTTCGTGTAGCCGGTAAAAGCGGAAGCCGTTTCGGCTGGCCCAGTGTTGAAGCTCCGCCAGGTTGGGTTGGCGTTCGTGCGTGGGTTGAAACGCGATCTTCACCTGGAGCAACAGGGTGTCTTTCAGCGCCTGGGTGCCGTTGTCGAGAATCGCGGTGGCGTCGTTAAGGTCATCTAACACGAGCCAGTCGATGGCGGGGAGGCCGTCGATGCTGTCGAGCTTGATGGTGTTGAGCGGTAGCCGAGTAAGCACCTGGCTGCCTTTGCGGATGGCCTCGGGCTGGTGCTCGTCGTCCAGGGGCGTCAGGCTAGCGCTTAGCTTGGGGTCGAGGCAGGCATGCAGTTGGCCTGGCTGGCCGTCTCCTAGCGTCGCATTAGGGTAGTAATGCACGCCCTTATGCTGCTTCAGTGAAGTATCCAGCGCTTGGCTGCTGGGGTCGAAGGCGATGAGTTCGAGCGCTTCCTTCTGCAGTAGTTGGCGAATGACATTGCTTTCAAGCAGTTGCCCGCCGTTGTCCATGGCAATGAGCTTGCCGTCGAATTGCCACTGGAATGTCGCGTCATCTTCGGGCGCCTCGGCGTAATGGATTTCCACCGGGGCATCTTCGTCTTCGAAACGGGCTTCGCCTTCCTTGTTGAAGGTGAGGGCGGCGGGGGCCTTGTCGTCGCAGTAACGCTGCCAGATGGCGCGCATGGCATCTGTGAAATGCTTGGCAAATCGCGGGCCGTCGCATACCGGGGATTGCAGCAGCACGTCGCGCAGGTGCTGGCGAATGGTGCCGAGGCTTTCCAGATCGCTGGCGAGTTCGATCACGCGGGCGCGGTATTCTTCCCAGCTATTGACCACCAGCTCCGGCATGCCGGCATGAACGAGGTGCGTCGCGCTATGCCGGCCGGCGAAGGTCGGACCGGGGAGCGTCACTACGGGCACGCCCATGATGAAGGATTCGCAGGTCGTCAATCCACCCGAATAGGGCCAGGGATCGAGAGAGATATCCGCGCGGTTGTAAGCTTCCAGCATTTCATGGTTGCTGCCGGGGCCTTCTATAATCAACCGTTCGCGAGCGATGCCCTCAGCTTCAAGCGTGGCATAAAGGCGCTCGCAGAAGCTTTCACTCGTGTAGGGGCGCCCCTTGAGCAGTAACCGTGAATTGGGCAGCTCATGCATGATGCCCGCCCACTCTTTGAGTGCGACGTCGTTGAGCTTGGTGGGGTTATTGAAGCACGCCAGGGTAATATAGCCGTTTTGTTTGGCCGGGAGCGTGCTGAGTGGGGGCAATTTTTCAGGCGGATTAAAGACGATATAGTCATCCGGCATGCGAATGAGCTTCTCGGTGTAGTATTCATCTTCACCCGCCGGCGTCTCGACATGATCGCTGATCAGATAGTCGATGGCTTGTACGCCCGTGGTATTGATCAGCCCGCCGACCCATTTGACGATCAACGGTGCTGGCTGCATGGCGACCGCGCGCATTCGGGAGCCCGCATTATGGCCCGATAGATCTATGAGGATGTCGATGTCGTCCTCCTCAATCTGCTGAGCGAGGTCGTTATCACTCAAATGTCGAATGGGGTGCCACTTCTTCGTTCGGGCCTTGATACGGCGCGTCAGGTCATCGTTGACTTCGCTGGTGGTGTAGGCCACCAGTGTCATTTGACTGGATGAAATGTTTTCCAGGCACCGCACGATCATCTTGCCTACAGGATGATTGCGTAGCCCGTCCGAGAGAAGGCCAATGGTCAAATGTCGATTATAGGACGTGTCGATGCGTGCCGGACGTGGTGTAAATGTGTCAGGTTGAGGCGCAAAGCGATTTTCCCATGACCGAGCAAAATCAGCGATTTCGCTGCGACTGGCGCGTGGATCGTAATGCAGAGTGGTTAGGTAATTGGAGTAAGGAATAGCGCTGTGTGACGCCAACTCACTGGCCTTTTGATAATAGTTATAGGCCTGGCTCAATAGCCCAAGTTCGCGCCGCATGTTGCCGGCACTGTTCCAGTGGACGAAATTTCTCGGGTCGCGTTTTATTAATAAGTCATAGATGTCTATGGCTTCATCATAGCGATACAGGGCACTAAAGCAGTTGGCGAGAACATCCATGATCCGCACATTGTGGGGATCGATTTGCCAGGCTTTTTGTGCGTATTCAAGGGCTTTTTGCGATCCACCGAGTTCGAGATAGAGGTGCGCGAGCGTCACCAGGCCGAATATCGATTCGGGTGCTATTGCATGGGCTTGCTCAAGGTGTTGCAGGGCATCCTTAAGGCGGTGTTGTTTATGTGCGACATAACCGAGCCACTCCTCTTGCTCATGATGGCTTGAGCGTAGTTCCCGGGCCTTTTCTAAGGCAGCGAAGGCACTGTCGAAGTCCTTCTGGCCCGCCTGCAAGCGGCCCAATGTCAGCCATGCATCGGGGTCAGTGGGGCGGCGTTGGGTCTGCTTGCGAGCCTGAGCCAGCGTGAGTGTGTTGTTAGCGTTTGCGTGGCGGTGGCGTTTCTTGGACATAGGGATCGCATGGTGACGGTGATCGATATCACCACTATAAAGGGCTGCGACGATGTCAAAGGAGAGAAAAGCCCGTGAGTGAGTGGACTTTTAAAGCTTTTGCGGAGGATAGGCTGAAGAGAAAAAAGAAAACTGAAAAAGCGAGCCCAAAAGGGCTCGCTTCGGGGTCCTGCACCTTACCGCTTGGGGTTAATTTAGCCCAGCAGTGACAGAGCACTCTGCGGCAACTGGTTGGCCTGGGCCAGGACGGAGGTACCGGCCTGCTGCAGGATCTGGTTCTTGGTCATGTTGGCCACCTCGGTCGCGTAGTCGGCATCTTCGATGCGCGAACGGGCGGAAGAGAGGTTGGTCTCGGTTGTGCTTAGGTTTGTGATCGCCGAGTCGAAGCGGTTCTGCATGGCACCTAGTTCGGAGCGTTGGCTATCGATATTGCTGATCGCGGAGTCCAGTGAAGCCAGCGGATCCTCCGAACGGCTTCCCACAGCAGTATCACCAGTGGAAACGCTCAGCCCTGTAACTTGACCACTAGCATCGACGTTGGCCGTGACATCTGCCGAGACATAAGCGGTAGCGCCGCCAGCCGCTGTCCCTTGGACGAAGAAGTTACCTTCCTGATCCATGACGAGAGAGCCGGCCCCGGTGTCAGCAGTGAACCCTTCGACATCGATGGCATTAGCTGCTGTTGTCTCGGCGCTGCCCACGAAGTCGGCAAAGCTTGATGCGCCTGCCGCAGTGCCGTAAGTAGCATCATCGATATTGAGTTCAGTGGCCATTGCACCAGTGTTAGCAGTGTCCTGTGCAGCAGTGCCTACCGCGCCATTGACGTTAAAGCTATCCAAGTTGAGCGTTTCAGAGTTGACCTCTTGCAGGTTCATGGTGATGGTCTGACCATCCTCGGAACCGACCTGAATCGCCATTTCTTGGTCTTTGGCGAGGACGTTGACACCGTTGAAGCTGGTTTCCTCTGAGATGCGATCGATCTCGGCGAGGCGCTGGCCGATCTCGTTCTGGATGGAGTTGAGATCTTCCTGGCTGTTAGTGCCGTTGGCTGCCTGAACGGTCAGTTCACGCACGCGCTGCAGGTTGTCGTTGACCTGGTTGAGTGCACCTTCGGTAGTCTGGGCGACGGAGATGCCGTCGTTGGCGTTACGCTGCGCCTGGTTCAGGCCGGTGATCTGGCTGGTCATGCGGTTGGCGATGGCCTGGCCGGCGGCGTCATCGGCGGCGCTGTTGATGCGCAGGCCAGAGGACAGACGCTCCATGGCGGTCGTCAAGCCGCTCTTGGATTCGGTCAGGTTCTGCTGAGCGATCATCGAGGTGATGTTAGTATTGATAACTGCCATTTTGGTATTCCTTCCTTTTTACCATCGACAAGGTCTTGAGGCTCCAGCGGCGTTCCGGGGATCCGGGTTAGCCACCGCAACGGCGCCGTTGGCCGTTATTCCAGTTATCGGCGCAGGGAGAGTTCGCTTTAGGGTGAATGGCAAATTTTTTCATCCGCCGTGGCTGGGTATACTTGGCGCCTTTTCATCCACCCGGTCATTCACCCGGTCATTCACCCGGAGCTTGCGCCTGCCATGCCGTCGCTGGATATCATGCTCGACCTGTCGCTCGATATGTGTCGCTATCACTACGAAGGCGCCATGCACACTGTGATCGCCACCAGCGTGGATGGGCGCCGGGTGAGCTTTCCCGCCACCGCGTTGCGCCGCATCGTCACGCCGGATGGTGCGCACGGCGTGTTTCGGCTGACCTTCAGCGAGGAAGGCAAGTTCGTATCGATGGTGGCGGTGCGCCGTTGGGCCGGGGAGTAGGAGCCTTTCATTTGTTGGGGGGCGTAGGAAGTCTGAATCAATGGCTCAGGGGTGAGTCGACTCGCCAGCGGCCTGGGCGATAGTATCGGCAGCCCACTGATTTAGGCTCTTGCCGGAAGCTTGGGCCGCTACGCTGGCGGCGGCGTGCACTTCGGAGGGAATGCGCAGCATCACGCGGCCTGATGCGGGTTTTAGAGGTTCACGCCCTGTTGCCCGGCAGTCTTCCAGGTAGTGACCAATCGCCTCATGAAACGCCTCGGTCAACGCGACGACGCTTTCACCGTGGAAGCTGATGCGGTCGGCGAACACGATCCCACTCCAAATTAAAGTTTTATTAGCCCTTGCCGACATTTATGGGGGCGGTACGTAATGCCGTCGCTCGGCGTGAGGCTGTCAAGGCCTTGCGTCGCAATGACATAAATGACGAATGAAAAGCCTGTTCCAACAGGCGGTCGGCAAGGGAACTCCATGAATCATATAACGCGAGGGGTCGTATTGGCGTTTCTGGCGGCGAGCGTGACGGGGTGCGCCTCGTACAAGCATCGCAACCAGATGGAAGCGTTCAATACATCGTATGTAGCGGGCGATTATGCGGCGGCGGCCAAGGCGATGGCGCCGTCTTCTTTGATGCCGGGGGAGCCAAGCGAGGAGGCCAAGCTGCTGGAGCTTCTACACCAGGCGGAAGCGTATCGCCTGGCGGGAGAGCCGCAAACGGCCATCGAGCTTTATGACCAGGCCGAAGAGGGCATGAAGCTCAACAATACCGACAACCTGGCCGAGAAAGGGGTGGAAAACACCCTGGCGGTCTTGGTCAATGATGCCCAGCGGGATTACCAGCCGATGCTTTCCGAGGCGGTGCTGGTCAATACCTATAAAGGCTTGGCGTTCTTGCAGTTGGGCGATGACGCCAACGCGCGCATTGAGTTCAATCGTGCCGATGACCGTACGCGGCGCGCGGTGGCGGCGTTCGATGAGGAGATCGCTGAGCAGAAGGCGGCGCTCGATGAGCAGGCAGCGGACGACGCGAACCGCGAGCAGCAAGCCATTCAGCAAAGTCTCGACAACGAGGCCTTGCACGAGAGTGTCACCCAGCAATACGGCGCCCCCTCGCAGTGGAGCGTGTACCCCGAATTCATCGTGCCATCAGCGACCTATCTACACGGTCTGTATTTTCTGGCCAGTGACGAGAGTGGCGACATCGAGCGTGCCGCGACCTCGCTCTCACGGGTGGCGGCGATGTCGCCCGAGAGTGAAGCGCTTGCCGAAGACGCCGCGCTGGCGAATGCCATCGCCAGTGGCGAGACGCGTCGCGAGGATCTGAAACATCGGGTCTGGGTGGTCTATGAAAATGGCCTGGGGCCGGTCGCCGAAGAAAGACGCCTCGACGTGCCCTTGCTGCTTTTCCATGGCAATGCCCAGGCACCTGCCTACACCGGCATTGCCTTGCCTGCGTATGCCGACCGTTACGCGGTCGGCGATGGACTGTCGCTGGTCGATGCCCAGGGTCGGCGTTACGAGCCCGAGACGTTCGCCTCGATGGGCAAGGTCGTGCATACCGAGATGCAATCACGCTTCCCCGCGATTCTGGCGCGTTCAGTGGCCTCGGCGGTAGTGAAAGCGCTGATGCAGAACGAAGCGACCGAACGCCTGGGCGTGGCGGGTCAGTTGGGCTCGGCGGTACTCACGGCGATGACTACGCAAGCCGACCTGCGGAGCTGGCAGGCGACCCCGGATCATTGGGAAGTGGCGCGTTTCCCACGCCCGGCCTCGGGCGAGTTGACACTCGAGACGCAAGCGGGGGCGCTGGGCGATCTGAGCCTACCGGATTGGCCCTACACCCTGGTGTACATCAAACGCCCCAGCGCCCAAGGCCCAGCCGAGGTGTCCGTGATCGACCTGCAAGGCACGCATGAAGGCAGGCAGTTCCGCATGGATGGAACGCAAACGACCCGGCTGGTGGCCGATGCCACCGCTATCTAACGACCGATATCTGAGGAAGCGCCCTGATGAGGCGCTTTCTGGCGTTATATAACCTGTGAAGGAATTCTTGATGAAAACGTTGCTATGTCTTTTAAGCCTGGTGGCACTGGGATTGGCGGGATGCGCGGCACCGACGCGTTATGTCGACCCCGGCAACGACCAGGGCGCGGTCTCGATGCAGCTCGATTACCGTGATTTCAACAAGGCTGCCGACAAGGCGGTGGCCTCGATGCTGGCCAGCGGTGCGGTGGATAATCCTGCGGGCGGGCGCTATGTGCTGGTGGTGAGCCGCATCGTCAATGACACCATGCAGCGTCTGGATACCGATCAACTGGTCAAGAAGATTCGTGTGCAGTTGCTGCGCTCCGGGCGGGTGGTGACGACCACGGCGGTAGGCATCGACGGTCCCGAGGACGAGATGAATCAGCTCACGCGTACATTGCGGAATTCCGAGGAATTCGATCAGCGCGGCGTGGAAAAGAAAGGCACCTTGCAGGCGCCGGATCTGAGCCTTTCCGGCAAGATTCTCCAGCGCAATCGCCGCGTGGCGGATGAGCAGCAGGTGGAGTATTACGTACAGCTGACCTTGACCGACCTGAGCAGCGGTCTGGCGCTGTGGGAAAACGAGACGCAAGTCATCAAGCGGGGCTCCGATGCCTCGGTGGCATGGTAAACGGGAGCCCTTCATGAGCACGTTTTTGTCTAAATCGTCGTATAAATCGATGCTGGCCGTGACGGGCCTGGCCTGCATGGCATTGGCGCCGAGTGCGCTTGCGCAGTCTGGCGGTGCGAGTGCTGACACGGCCGCCGCTGCCGCTACTTCGACAGACGCGCCCGAAGCAGCGGCGCCGTCGGAAAAAGCAGCCTCGCCGTTCATGGCGGTAAAGGAAGTCTCCAACAGCGGTGAGTTGATCCAGCGCTTTCTCGAGGCGAGGGGCTGGCAGCAGGGACCGCATGCCGGCAATCCCGCGGGTGGCAATCTGGTCGTGGCAACGGAGAGCATCCCGGCGGATCCGTCGACCATCGAGTTTAGCCAAGCCCGCTTGATCGCCACGGAAGAAGCCTTCCTCAAGGCGATGGGCGAACTGGTCTCCCAGGATGCGGTGAACGTCGGCAAGACCATGGCGGACCGCTTCATGAAGGATGGCCTGCCCGAGGAAGTCAAGGACACCACCGGCCTGGCGGCGTTGGGTGATGCCGTGGCCAGCCGCCTGGCCGAGAGCTCGGTACAGGTGCTCAACAAAGTCATCGAGGAATTGGGCGGCGACCCCAGCAAGTTGCCTCAGCTCAATATCGCCGAGCGTAAGCAACTGCTGTATGACGAGTTCGTGACCTCCACGACATGGCAGGCGATGGGCCAGTTGTCGGGGGTCGGCGTGTTCGGGCTGGTGGAAGAGACCGGCGGTGACGGCCCGGTGAACAACGGCTCGGTGAGCATCGTCGTGGTGCAGTCGCCGCGCTTCAGCGAGTTGGGTCGTCAGTTGCGTAATGGCAGCGGAGCGCCGGCTCGGGGATTGCCGGTGGCCTCGGTGATGAAAGATTTGCGTCCCATGCTGGATGAGGGAACGCCGATGCTGGGGCTGTTCGGCGTGCAGCCGGTCGTCAAGGAAGGGCGTTTCGGACTGATGTCGTTCGGCATGAGCGCGCCGGCATTGGTACGCGGCAGCATGGATGAGTACGAGATCAATGCCGAGATGGAAGCGGCACGCCAGAGCGCCAAGCTGATGGCGGACGGTTGGCTGGCACAGTTCGCGACGATGACGGTGCAGGGCCAGAAGGAAAGCAGCAAACGCAAGCTGCGCGAGCAGGTGCGTGAAACGCGTGGCGACGGCACATCGCGCGTGCTGACCCAGGAAGGCATCGGCCGCATGGTGCGTAGCGTGATGCGCTCGGAGTCGCAGGCCAATCTGAAGGGCGTGCAGACCATTGGCCAATGGAGTGCCACCGATCCGGCCACCGGGCATCCGTATCTGGGCTACGTCAAATACTGGTCGCCGGGCACGGCGGCGAGCGCCCAAGCTCGCATGGAGGCGCACGCCAATCCGGGCAACGATGACGCCGGTGCCACATCTTCGCAAGGTGGCGAGACGACGCCCGAGAGCTCGCGTTCCACTGGCGCGTTCGGGGAATGGTAATGATGCACGCACAGGGAATCGCTTGGCGCACATGGCTGCTGATTGTCGCTGGCGCGCTGGCGTGGGCCATGCTCGCCGCACCGGCGTGGGGCGGCGTCGAGATGCGCCAGGTCGAGGCCAAGGCGACGGGCGCCACGCGTGACGAGGCGATTTTCAATGCCCTGGGCGAGGCCGTGCGTCAGGTACACGGTGCCAAGGTCGACGCCACACGCGAGATTAGGCGCTCCATGCAGCGCACCTCGGTACGCGACGGGCAGGGGCATTCCACGACTGTGGAGCAGTCGTCGCGCTATGACAGCGGCACGCGGGTGGAAAGCCAAGGGCTGATCAGCGGCTATGAGGTGCTGGGCGTGTCGCCGGCGATGGGCGGCGGTCAAATGGCCCATCTGCGCGTGAAGGTGCCGGTCTACCGGGCGCCCGGCTCGACGGCGCAATCCAATCGCCAGCGCCTGGCAGTCTACCCGGTGGAGGTGGACGCGCGTCGCTTGCAAGTGGCCGGCGAGCGTCTGGCGCCTGGGGACGCCTCGCGGCGCCTGACGCAGTCCCTGGTGCGGGCATTCGTCGGTTCGCGGCGTTTTGCCGTGCTGGACCGCGACATGCGCGACGCCATCAACGCCGAGCAGCGCTTCGTGGCCTCGGGGCAAGTGCCGTTGGCGCAGAAGGCCATGCTGGGGCGCAATCTGGGCGCGGATTACCTGGTCACGAGCCGCCTGACGGGCATGGACATGGCGCTCGAGACGGTGACCAATCCCGTCTCCGGGGAGCGCTCCCAAAAAGCCACCGGCGCCGCGACGCTGGAAGCACGTGTCGTCGTGCCGGCGACGGGGCAGGTCATGTGGAGCGAGACGCTCAATGTCTCGTTGGATGATCTGGGTGTCGCGCCGAGCTCGGGGGACTTCACGCAGCAGGTGTTCGATGCCCTGGGGCGTGAGCTGACGTTCCGCGCCTTGAATGTCATCTACCCGCTACGGGTCGTGGAAAGCACGGGCGATGAGATCGTGCTCAACCAGGGCGGTGCCATCGTGAAGGCCGGGCAGCGCTTCGGCGTGTACGACATTGGCAAGCGGTACACCGACCCCTACCACGGCGAAAGCCTAGGTCCACGCGAGAACTGGACGGCGGACGTCGAGATCACGCGTGTGATGGATAAGGTTGCGTACGCACGCATCATCAAAGGCCAGGTTGAGGGCGACGGCCAGGTATTGCGGCGTACCGCCTCGGCGCAGGAAGCCCGAGAGGCGAAGCGCGCGGCCCAGCGCGGCACGCGTGAGCGGGTGTGCCTGCCGATGGACCCGTGCTGAACGCCAGCGGGTGATATACCGCGATGCGTATGAAAACCGAGGCCTCGCCTCGGTTTTTTGTATAGGTGCCGGCATCCACATATGACGCCATTGGCATCCGGCTAGCCCTTGATGCATCCTTGACCGAACGGACAGCATGAGGCGAGAGACGCGATGACGACGAGCGAGACACAGATGGCGGCGTGGCTGCGAACGTTGCCCAAGGCGGAGCTGCACCTGCATATCGAAGGCACGCTGGAGCCGGAGTTGATGTTCGCGTTGGCCGAGCGTAATGGCGTGACGCTGCCGTACGAGTCGGTTGAGGCGGTGCGTGCGGCGTATGATTTCGACGACCTGCAATCGTTTCTGAATTTGTACTATCAAGGTATGGGGGTGTTGCATACCCGGGAAGATTTCTTCGATCTGGCGATGGCGTATTTCGCTCGCGCTCGAGAAGACGGCGTGGTGCATGTCGAGTTGTCGTTCGATCCGCAGGCGCACTTGGTGCGTGGTGTGCCGCTCGAAGCGCCATTCGAGGGATTGCTGGCCGCGTGTCGCGAGGCGCGTTCGCGCTACGATATTTCCTCGGCGTTGATCATGAGCTTTCTGCGCGATCGCGACCCCGCTGAAGCGTTGGAGGTGTTCGAACAGGCGGCGCCATGGCACGCAATGATCGATGCGGTGGGGTTGGATAGCGCCGAGCGCGACAATCCACCGGGGCGTTTCGCCGAGGTGTTCGCGCGTGCACGTGGAGCGGGCATCCCCGGGGTGGCACATGCCGGGGAAGAGGGGCCGGCCGCTTATATTCGCGAAGCCTGGGAAGCGCTCGAGGTGTGCCGGGTCGATCACGGCGTGCGCTGCCTGGAAGACCCCCAGCTGGTCGCGCGGCTACGCGATGCGCAGGTGCCGCTGACGGTGTGCCCGCTGTCCAACGTCAAGCTCAAGGTAACCGACACGCTGGCCGAACACCCGTTGCCTGCCCTGCGCGATGCGGGGCTCAATGTCACCCTCAATTCCGACGATCCCGCCTATTTCGGCGGTGGCATGCTGGATAACTATGCTGCTTGCCATACCGCCTTCGACTGGACACGCGACGATTTCATCGACATGACCCGCAACGCCCTGCAGGCCGCCTTCATGGCCGAGGAAAGACGCGAGGCGTTGATCGAACGGCTGCGTGGTATTGCGTCGGACGTTTAAGGCAACGCATACGTTGCTATATAAGCTAAACAGCAACGTATTTGATGCTGGGCTGGCATCCACTCGAACGAAAAAAGCCCCATCCAAAAGGATGGGGCGAAGCTTGGTACGCAGAGTAGAGACTAGACTTGGGATGCAGCGTAGTCTCAAGGCATATTCTATCCTGCCTGGTCGGTGATCTTAGCGATGAAATAGCGTTATTAACCTACGTTAATCCTTGTAAGTCGCTGTATTGCGGCGGTGAAGGCAACGTGGTGGTGGCGTGGGGGGGCGGCGCTGGTAGTGCGCGGTATGGCGCGGTCGGTGGAGTCGCGGCATGTGAGCGCGTGAACTCTTTGGGGTATCAGAGGGTAGCGCGAGGCGGATTATCAGCAGGCTGAGGGCAACGGCGACAAGGTCCATAGTGGGCAGGCTCCCATTAGACGATGAGCATGCCCTCAGTATGGTTCATATGGAGAGATTTCTCAGCCTGCACGCAAGGCGAGAGGAGAAGGTGGCTTCTGGGCAGGGGAGTCGATTGAGCCCGTGCTATACCCGCGAACTGATGCGGTTGAGCCCCTTGTGCCGTGAGCGTCCGTCGGCTTCATACATCGTGCTGCCGGCGGCTTCTTTCAGGAAGTTGAGCATGCGCTGGTTCTGTTCCATGCGGTTCATGGCCAGCAAGCCGTTGATGCGGTTGAGCTGGCGAGCTTCTTCACCGGTACTGCGAAGCTGTTGCCAGCTGTCTTGTCGCTGCGCCTCGGTGGCGGCACGCTCGGCGCTTTGGCGGCCGTCGCCATGGCCCTGCTCATGCAGGAGTCGGCGGCGTTCGGCGTCGAGCGTTTCCAGCTCGGTGGCGACCAGGGACTTCGCCTCGGCGAGGCGTTCCAGCTCGGGACCGTCGATCTCGCCCTGAGACAAAGATTGCCGCTCCTCGCGCAGCAAGGCGACGAAGCGCTGCATGGCGTCGAGTTGGCGGTCCAGGGTTTCGGCGAGCGACATGGGTCCTTGTTCCTTTATGTGTTGCTTTCTTGGCAAGCCCGCGGGTTAGGCATCAACGCTCTGGCGTGTCGCCGAGCAGGTCGCGGACGCTGTCGATCAAGCCATCGGCGATCTTGCCGGTGTCGAGCTCCAGTTGGCCGTCGCTGATGGCCTGGCGGATCTCGTCGACACGGCCAGTATCGATGTCCTGTCGGGTGTCGGCTTCGTTGCTTTGACTCAACGTGGTGATGCTTGCCGGGGTACCCGCTTGTGCGGTGTCATCGCCACGACGTGTGCGCTGGGCGGCGTCACCCTGTTCACTCGGAGTGGTTTGAGTCGGCGGATGTAGATTGGAAATTTTCACAATTGAACTCTCTTGCAGCGCGGGCTTGTACCCTTCATCGGCCACGGTGGCAAAAACTGTAGGGCATTGAGCGTACCTTTTTGAAAAAGGCCGATCACTGCCACGCTGCCGGCATTATAGCGTCTGTTGACACATCTATCAGTAACCTATCGTGAGTCTTCCCCGGGCGTCTACCTGGCCTTGAAGTACTTTTCCATCCGGCATCCGGGCGCGGATCGAGTCGCCCTTGCCGCCATTGTTCAACGCCTCGCCCTCGCGGGTTACCGAGAAGCCCTCACCCTTGGCGATGAGGGTCACGGGGTCGCCGCGATGGACGAGGTATGGCTGACGCAGTCTATCACTTTGCAATGCCATACCCTTGACGAGACGCTGCATGACGACCTTGCCGACGGCTTGACGTGGATCGTCGAGGGCATTGCGTGGCCGGCGCGAGATATCGGCGCGCTCCCAGTCGAGCATGTCGGCGCTGAGGCGTTCGCCGCGCTGAATGGCCGTGGCGGCTACCAGGAAACGGACGCTGGCTGAAACGCGTGCTTGCACATAGCGCACTCGTTCATCGTTGCTGCACCGTACCCCGACCATGACCCGGCCTTGCGGAATGCCCTCGCGGGGCAAGAAGGGCTGCGGTGAGTGACACTCGGGGAAGCGGCCGGTCTCGCTGAGAATCTCGACGCCGATATCATCCCCCAGGGACGCGGCCTGGCTCATCAGAAAGCGTTGGGTGGCTTGGGCGATGGCGTCATCCGGCGTGGCGAGTGCTGCAGGCGTTGCCGCGAGCATCAGCAAGCCAACGAACCCGCTGAACAGGCATGTGCTTTTAAGTGCTCGAATTGTCTTGCCAACGATGCGCTGCATTGCCGGAGCCCTTGAGTGAACCTGAAAGAGTGTCAGGTCGAAAACCGATGGCACGATTCTAGTGCGACACCGCAACGAGCAAAGGTGGAAATGGCGCTCAAATGTCGGCCTGTTTAGTCGTTTGCAGTGACGGCGGCACGGCTATTCTGCATCGTGCAAATTTCCCCATGTCTAGCGAAGGGGGAACGAACCGCGACACGCACGCGATGACAGGGACACAGGGCATGATTGACAAGCTTGCAGGCTACCTGGATTACCACCAGGAGGCACTTGGCCTTCGCCACGAGCGCCAGAAGGTATTGGCCAACAATATCGCCAATGCCGATACGCCGAATTACAAGGCGCGCGATTTCGACTTCTCGGCGGAACTGGATCGCGCCATGCAATCCGGTGGCAGCGGCCACGGGGGTGGCTTGTCGCTCACCACGACGTCCGCGCGCCACATCCCCGCTCAGGCGACAGGGGGTGGCGGTGTTCAGGACCTCCTGTATCGCGTTCCCGAGCAGCCGAGCCTGGATGGCAATACCGTTGACATGGATCGCGAACGCGCCGCGTTCGCCGACAACGCACTGCGTTATCAAGCCAATACGACGATCTTGACCAGCAAAATCCAAGGCATCAAAGCTGCCATGCAGCCTGCAAGGTAAGGAATCGCTATGTCTATGTTCAGCATTTTCGAAATATCTTCTTCGGCGATGAGTGCGCAGTCTCAGCGCATGAATGCCACCGCCAGCAACATGGCCAACGCCGACAGCGTGGCCGGACCCAATGGCGAACCGTATCGGGCCAAGCACGTCATGTTTCAGGCACAGTCGCAAGGCGGCAGCGAGCTGGGGGGCGTGCGTGTCACCGAAGTGGTCGAGAGCGACGCGCCTCCCCGTATGGAGTACCGCCCCGAACACCCCTTGGCGAATGAAGAGGGCTACGTGGCCATGCCCAACGTCGACCCGGTCGACGAAATGGTCGACATGATCGCGGCGTCGCGCTCCTACCAGGCCAACGTCGAGGTCATGAACACCAGCAAGTCACTGATGCGTCAGACGCTCACCATCGGACAAGGTTAACGGAGACAGACATGGCTAGCCCCGTCATCGGCAGTAATACGCTTGCCACGATCAACGGCACGCCCAACGCCAACGCTGCGAACGAGACTACTCGTACCACCGGCGAGAAATCTGCTCAGGATCTCAACGATCGCTTCATGACGTTGTTGATCACGCAGATGCAGAACCAGGATCCGACGAAGCCGATGGACAACTCGCAGATGACCGCGCAGTTGGCACAGATCAACACGGTCAGCGGGATTCAGGAGCTCAACGACTCGCTGGGCAAGATCAACGATCAGATCGATGCCGGCAAGACGTTGCAGGCGTCATCGTTGATCGGTCAAGGCGTGATGGTGCCGGGCGATACCGTGCGCGTGGGTAGAGCCGAGGACGGCAGCGCCGTGGCCACTCCGCTGGGCGCCGAACTGGCAACGGGGGCCGATGAGCTCGAGATCACCATCACCAACGGCGCCGGCCAGGTGGTTCACCAGAGTGTCGAGGAAAACGTGCCGGCGGGGGTGCAATCCTTCGACTGGCCGGGCACGGGGCTGGATGGCAATGCCGTGGCCGAGGGCGCTTATAACGTCGAGATGACGGCTAAGGTCGGCGGTGAGAAAGTCCCCGTCACGCCGCTCAATTATGCCTTGGTACAGGGCGTGACGTCGGGCGAAAGCGGGCCGACCCTCGATTTGGGAACCTCCGATAGCGTCGCTCTCGAGGACGTGCGCCAGATCCTTTGATCACGATTTTACGCTGTTTTGACGCCACTAATTTATAACGCGGGGAAGGAATAATGGGCTTTTCACAGTCATTGAGCGGGGTCAACGCGGCCTCATCGCAGCTGGACACCATCGGCAACAATATCGCCAACTCGCAGACCGTCGGCTTCAAAAGCTCTTCGGTGCAGTTCGCGGATATCTACGCCAACAGCAAAGGCCTTGGCACGCGTGTTTCGGACACAGTGCAAGACTTCACTACGGGGAGTCTTGAGTCTACCGGTAGGGCGCTTGACCTGGCCATTGCCGGCGATGGGTTCTTTCAATTTTCGCAGAATGAGCAAATGGCCTATTCGCGTAACGGCCAGTTGACCATGAGCGCCGATGGCTATTTCGAGAATGCCCAGGGCGCGCGTCTGACCAATCAGCAGGGCGAGCCGCTTCAGATAACGCAATTTAGTCAGGGGGCTCAGGCAACAGGTACTGATACTGGCGTACAGGCCGGGTTCAACTTGAATGCCGAGGCGGATACGATCGCTGCCGGCTTTGATCAAAATGACAGCGATACATATAACTATGTGACCAATGCCGGCACTGTCTATGATGCTCTAGGCGTAGGACATGATCTGAGTCTTTATTACACCAAGACTGCAGATAACACATGGAGTGCCAACGCTGTCATGGAAGGCCAGGTAGTAGGTACAAGTAATAATATGACGTTTGATCCCGGCAGTGGTGCCCTGACAGGCGGAGGCGTTATTAACGCTACGGCATCAACTGCGGCCTTGGGTACGGGGGCCGCGCCGATGAACTTCGATATTAATCTAGAAGACAACACCCAGTACGGTTCCGAATTCGAGCTAAGAAGCTTTGCTCAGGACGGTTATACCTCAGGTAGTTTCGTAGGCGTGGATATCACCGAGAACGGTAATATCATGGCCAACTATTCCAATGGCAACAGCGGCGAAGTCGGCACCATCGGCATGGCCAATTTCCGCAATCCTGCAGGCCTGACGCCGGAGGGCGATAACCTGTGGACGGCCACCGAAGCCTCTGGCGCGGCACTAACAGGACAGGCGGGTACCGGTCAGCTCGGGAGCCTGGAGTCGGGCACCGTGGAGGCCTCCAACGTCGACCTGACGCAGGAGCTGGTGGACATGATCATCGCCCAGCGCAACTTCCAGGCCAATACCAATGCCATCCAGACGCAGTCCGACGTGATGAAAGAAGTCAACAACTTGCGTTAAGCCTTGAGTCGGCCGGCCGTTTCGGCCGGCTTCATTCGTTGTGAGTCGAGCAGGACGATCAGCATGGATCGGATTATCTATACCGCCGCTAGCGGCGCCAGCCAAGCGATGCGCCAGCAGGCGGTGATTAGCCACAATCTTTCCAACGTCTCGACGCCGGGGTTCCGCGCCGAACTCGATGCGATGCGGGCGGTACCGGTGGAAGGCGATGGCCGCCTGGATACACGTACCACGGTGGCGGCGACCACACCGGGCACGGACTTTTCGCCGGGCTATATGAATGCCACCGGTCGGCGTTTGGACGTCGCCATGCAAGGCGATGCCTTCCTCGCCATTCAGGATCCGCAAGGCGGTGAAGCCTATACCAAACGTGGCGATCTCCAGGTCAGCGCGGACGGTATGTTGACCGTCAAGGGACAGCCGGTGATGGGCGAACAAGGCCCGATGATGGTCCCGCCGGATGCGGACTTCTCCATCGGTGCTGATGGCTCGGTCAGTGTGATCCAAGCCGGGGCCAATCCCGATGAAGTCGCGCCGATCGGGCGCTTGAAACTGGTCACGCCGGACTTGGAAGCATTGAAGCGCGGCGACGATGGCTGGTTCCGCCTGCCGCCGGGAGAAGGGGCCGAAATGGCGCCGCCGCAGCCCCTGGATGAGGAGGCGCGGCTGCAGTCCGGCGTGCTGGAAGGCAGTAATGTCAGCGCCACGGATGCCATGGTTTCCATGATCGACGGCGCGCGTCGCTACGACATGCAGATGAAGGTGATCGAGAGCGCCGACCAGAACGCGCAACGCGCCAATAGCCTGCTGTCCGTTCAAGCGTAACGACGCGCAGGTGACATGACGCGTCACGCGCCATCGAATTCTCGGCACCGTCCGCTCGGTGCCCGCATAACAGGTAAACGCCATGATTAGATCGCTGTGGACCGCCAAGACGGGGCTTGAAGCTCAACAGGTCAAGCTCGACGTGATTTCCAACAACCTCGCCAACGTGTCGACGAACGGTTTCAAGCGCTCGCGGCCGGTGTTCGAGGACCTGCTTTACCAAAACGTGCGCCAACCCGGTGCTCAGGCATCGGCGGTGGATACGCTGCCTTCCGGCCTGCAGGTGGGTACTGGGGTGCGCCCGGTCGCCACCGAACGTTTGCATACCCAAGGCGGCCTGCAAAATACCGATAATTCCAAGGATCTGGCGATCAACGGTGACGGTTTCTTCGCCGTGCAAATGCCTGACGGTACGACGTCGTATACCCGTGACGGTAGCTTCCAGATCGACCAAAACGGCCAGATGGTCACTGCGGGTGGCTATCCGCTCGATCCGCCCATCGTGATTCCCGAGAACGCGTTGTCGGTGACAGTGGCTCAGGATGGCACGGTATCGGTGACTCAGCCCGGTGACACCGCGACGCAGGAAGTCGGGCAGATCATGCTCTCCAAGTTCATCAACCCCGCCGGGCTGCAGAGCATGGGGGAAAACCTGTATCAGCAGACTGATGCCTCGGGACCACGTAACGACCTGATTCCGGGCATGGAGGGGGCGGGGCGGCTGTATCAGGGCTACGTCGAAACCTCCAACGTCAATGTGGTGGAAGAGATGGTCAGCATGATCGAGACCCAGCGTGCCTATGAAATCAACAGCAAGGCGGTGAAAACCTCCGATCAGATGCTGTCGCGCCTGACGCAGCTGTGAGGAGTAGCGTCGTGACGGAAATGGACGTGGAGAGAGGATCGAACGTGGACGTGGCCGATGATGATGAATCGCGATGGACGATGGGCGGATGGATGTCCGGTTGCGGTGGGTTTGGCATGTCGGCGCGTGTGCTGTGCCTGGTCGTGCTGTTGATCATGGGCGGTTGTGCGCAGTTGCCGCATGAATCGGTGGTGCCCGAGGCTCAGCCGATCTCGTATCCCGATCCCTCGCTTGCCACGCCCAACGGTGCCATTTATCAGGCACGCGGTGGCTTTCATCCACTCTTTCAGGATCGGCGCCCGCGTCAAATCGGCGACATCATCACGATCACGATCAACGAGGACGTCAGTGCCAGCAAGGACTCTTCCTCCAGCGCCAGTCGTGAAAGCAGCATGGGGCTGGATCTGGAGACGATTCCCGACCTGATGAGCTTCCTCGAGGACAACGGTCTGGATGTCTCTGGCACCAACGACTTCGAGGGGAGCGGCGGGTCGAGCGCCAGCAATACCTTCACCGGGACCCTGACAGCGACGGTGGTGAATATTCTGCCCAATGGGAACCTTCAGATTCGTGGCGAGAAACGCATCGCCATCAATCAGGGAACCGAATACATCCGCTTCTCGGGGGTCGTCGATCCACTGTCGGTGACGACGCAGAATACCGTGCCCTCGGGGCAGGTGGCCGACGCGCGTATCGAATACGTGGGCGATGGCTACATCAACGAGGCGCAGCACATGGGTTGGCTCCAGCGTCTGTGGCTGAACATTGCGCCTTTCTGATAAGTGCGCCTTTCTGATGAGGATGAGATACGTCATGAAAAGTTTGCTGCGTTGGATGGGCGTGCTGTTGTTGTGTGGCGTCTGCGCCGCTCCCGCGCAGGCCGAGCGCATACGCGACCTGGCGAGCTTTGCGGGGGTTCGTGAGAACCAGTTGGTGGGCTACGGGCTAGTCGTGGGGTTGGATGGCACCGGTGACCAGACGACGCAGACGCCGTTTACCGGCCAGACGTTGATTAACATGCTGTCGCAGTTGGGTGTGAGCATTCCAGAAGGCACCAACATGCAGTTGCAGAACGTGGCAGCGGTGATGGTCACCGCGCAACTGCCTCCATTTGCCCGCCAGGGACAGGAAATAGACATTACCGTGTCGTCGATGGGGAATGCCGACAGCTTGCGTGGCGGCACCTTGCTGATGACGCCCTTGCGCGGGGTGGATGGCAATGTGTACGCGATGGCGCAGGGCAATTTGCTGGTCGGTGGCATCAGTGCCCAGCAGGCAGGCAGCAGTGTTCAGGTCAACCATACGACGGCCGGGCGTGTTCCCGGTGGCGCCACCGTCGAGAAATCCGTGGCCCTGCGCCTGGGGCGGCGTAACGGTACATTGGACCTTTATCTGGACAAGACCGATTTCACCACCGCCCAGCGCGTGGTGGAGGCCATCAACGCTGAGTTCGGTGCGCCTGTGGCGGCGGCGATGGATGGGCGCCTGATTCGCCTGAATTCGCCCAGCGACAGCAATTCGCGGGTCAACTTCATGGCGCGAGTTCAAAACTTGAATGTCACGCCTAGCCAAGGGCCGTCCAAGGTGATCGTCAATTCGCGTACCGGTTCGGTGGTTCTCAATCGCAAGGTGACACTGGATCGTGCGGCGGTGGCGCACGGTGACCTGTCGGTGACCATCGATTCCAACCCGCAGGTCAGCCAGCCCAACCCGCTGGGTGAGGGCGATACCGTGGTCGTGCCGAATGCGGACATCACGGTCCAACAAGAAGGCGGCGCACTGCAAATGGTCAATACCAGCGCCGATCTCATGGATGTCGTCAATGCGCTCAACGCGCTGGGGGCGTCTCCGCAGGATCTGATGTCGATCTTGCAGGCGCTGAAGTCGGCGGGTGCGCTCAATGCGGAGCTGGAGATCATCTAATGAGTGTCGATGGACTTAGAAACCAGTTCGCCCTCGATGTGCAGTCGTTGTCGCGGCTCAAGCATACCGCCAGCCATTCGCCCGAGAAGGGGCTTTCTCAGGCGGCGGATCAGTTCGAGGCGGTATTCCTGCAAATGATGCTCAAGAGCATGCGTGACGCGATTCCGCAGTCCGATCTGCTCAGTAGCAATGAGACCGACACCTACACCTCCATGCTCGACAAGCAATGGGCACAGAAGCTCACGGGAAACATTGGGCTCTCGGACATGCTGGTCGAGCAGCTGCAGGGCAGAGGGATCGTCGGTCGCGATGACGACGTCACGCGCAGCGATCTGATTGCCGGCATCCCGCGGGGAACGCCAAAAGTGCTGAGCGATCCGGTAATTCCCCAGGAGGATGGGGTTCGCAAGGAGGAGGCCGCGACGCAGGCTGACGAAGCGTCATCTTCACGTTCGACGCCGCCGGATGTGGCGGCAAATCGCGAGACACGACCAACGGGGGCGGAGGCCGACACGGGCGAGACACGCACGGCGCCGCATGTCGAAGAGTTTTTGTCGCGCTTGCGTGAGCCCGCCGAGGCGGCTGCCCAGGCGAGCGGAGTCCCTGCGTCACTGATCTTGGCGCAAGCAGCGCTGGAAACGGGCTGGGGGGAGCGCGAGATTCCCACCCACAGTGGCGGCAATAGCCATAACCTCTTCGGCATCAAGGCCGGCGACAGCTGGGATGGCGATACCACGAGCATCATGACCACGGAGTATGTCGACGGCCGTGCCCGCCAACAGCGCGATGAATTTCGTGTCTACGATTCCTTCGAAGCCGCGTTCAAGGACTACGCTCAGTTGATCGGTAACAATCCGCGTTATGCGGGTGTGGTCACGGCATCGACACCGGAGAATGCGGCGCGTGCCTTGCAGTCCGGTGGGTATGCCACCGACCCGAACTATGCCGATAAGGTCATCGACCTCATGGCGCAGATCGATGACGGCCTCGCGAGCGGTCCGGCGCTGGCCAGTGCCGCTGAACGCTCCGGCACGAGCGGCGAGATTGGTGATGCCGACCCCTATGGGATATCGCGCATGCCATCAGGTATTTTCTGAGCGCTCGCACGGATTTTTCCTCAAGTCGTGCGCGGTCTTGCCGATACCATAAGTAATCACTATTCGTCGTGCCGGCCACACTTGATAGCGTCCGGTGCCTCTAGCCAGGAAAAGGTGTCATGAGCATTTTCTCGATTGGCCTGAGTGGCCTCAGTGCGGCCCAGACAGCGTTGTCGACGACCAGCAACAACCTGAGCAACGTCTACACCGAGGGCTATAATCGTCAGGTGACGCTCTTGGGGGAAAGCTATAGCAACGGTTCGACGGGAACCGGGGTCTCGGTCGATGAGGTGCAGCGCCAGTTCAACAGCTATGTCACCGAGCAGTACAACGACGCCAACAGCCAGAAAAGCGCCCTCAAGAGTTATCAGAGCCAGGTCTCGCAGATCGATAATCTGCTGGCCGATAGCGATGCGGGGCTTGCGCCTCTGGTACAGGATTTCTTCTCCAGCCTGGACGATCTTTCCGGCGCGGCATCCGATCCGGCAGCCCGTGAGGGCGTGCTGGGCTCGGCCTCGTCGATGGCGGCGCAGTTTCGTTCGTTTGACTCTTACCTCAGTGACATGCGCGATAGCCTCAATGGCCAGCTCGAGGGGACGGTGACGGACATCAACAACACCGCCACGCAGATCGCCTCGCTCAACGACCAGATCACTCAGGCACGCGCCAAGTCCGGCGGCGAAGAGCCCAATTCGTTGCTCGACAAGCGTGACAAGCTGGTTGCCGATCTCAACGAATTGGTGGGGGCCGAGCTGAACGTTCAGGATGGCAAGACCTACAACATCAACCTGGAAAATGGCCAGCCGCTGGTCTCGGGCACGCGGAGTTACAATCTCGAGGCGGTGTCCTCCAATGAGGACCCGTCGCGTACCGTGATCGGCTATCGCGATGCGGCGGGTAACGTCAATCAGATCGATGATAGCGCCTTCGAGAACGGCGAGCTGGGTGGCTTGTTGGCATTCCGCAACGAGACACTGGATAGCGTGCAGAATCAGCTCGGCCGCATGACGGTGGTGCTGGGCTCGGAATTCAACGCCGTGCATGAAAGTGGCAAGGATCTCAACGGCGACGCTGGCGAGGCCTTCTTCGATATCGGCTCGCCGCGCGTGATGAGCAATAGCCAAAATGACGGCAGTGGGGCGATCACCGCCGAATATAGCGACGTCAATAAACTGACCTCGAGCGATTACCGGATTACCTACTCGGGAGGAGAGTATCAAGCCGAGAAACTATCGGATGGTGATACGACAACCTTGACGCCGGATGCTGGCGGCGATGTTCAGCTCGATGGCATGACATTGAATATCTCCGGCACTGCGCAGGAAGGCGATTCCTTCATGTTGCAGCCGACGCGCACCGCGTCTCAGGATTTCGAAGTGGCGATCAGTGAGGGCGCGGAGATCGCCGCCGCAAGTAACGCAGGTGGTAGCGGCAACAATGAAAATGCACTGGCGCTGCTCGACTTGCAGAGCCAGAAGATCGTCGGAGGCACCTCGTCGATCAGCGATGCTTACGCGTCTCTGGTCAATGACGTGGGGAACACTACCAATATCACGCAGGTCAATCTGGACGCGCAATCGGGGCTCACCGAGCAATTGCGCGAGTATCAGCAGTCCGAGTCGGGCGTGAACCTGGATGAAGAATACGCCAACCTGATGCGCTATCAGCAGTATTACCAAGCCAATGCCCGGGTCATCGACGTAGGGTCGACCATCCTCGATTCGGTGCTGCAGTTGCGTTGATAAAGCCGGTAGAACGACGCTATCAAGGCCATGACGGTTGGGGTGCGTTCTTGACGATAACGTTCGCGAAGACAATATGACGCTGGGTGGACACAGCGTGGTGACGAGGTAAGCAAAGATGCGTATCAGCACCGTAACGATGTACGAGCAAGGCGTTTCGGCAATGAACCGCCAGCAAAGCGATTTTACCGAGATCGGACAGCAAATTGCGTCTGGCAAGCGGGTGGTGAACCCATCCGACGATCCGCGCGCTGCCTCACGGGCGGTCAGTGTGTCGCAGTCGTTGGCGGTCAATGCGCAGCAGGAAAGTAGCCGCACGACGGCGCGCAATGCCCTGGGGCAGGAGGAAAGTGTCTTGTCCAGTGTCAGCGATGCCATTACATCGGCTCAGTCGCTGATCGTACAGGCCGGTAACGGTACCTTGAGCGATGCCGATCGCCAATCGCTGGCTTCGGATCTCGAGGGTAAGTTCGAAACGCTGGTGGGGCTTGCCAACACCACTGACGGTAATGGCACTTACTTGTTCAGCGGCTATCAGGACAATGCCAAGGCCTTCTCGCGGACCGATACCGGCGCGGGTGTCGATACCATCAGTTATGAAGGCGATCAGGGCATCAAGCGGCAGAAAGTGGACGCCGAACGGCTCATGGCAACCAGCGATACCGGCACCGATGTATTCATGAGTTTCGCGTCGGGAAGCGAATACATCGCCGAGGCCGCTGATACCAACACGGGCAGCGTCACCTTCACGGGACCGGAGGTTCGCAATGCCGATGCCGCGGGCTATGGTGATGCATACGAGATCTCGTTTGCTGACAATGGTGGTACGTTAGAATATACCGTTACCAATACCGATGGCGGCACTCCTCCTGTGACGGCTGAGTACACCGATGGTGAGACCATCGAATTCGGTGGCATGGCGTTGACGCTGGAAGGCGAGCCGGCAGGCGGTGATTCGTTGACTGTCACGCCGGGTGGCGAGATGAGCAATGAGCAGGCCAGCTTGTTCAAGACCATCGGCGATACCATCAATGCGCTGCGTCAGCCCGTCGAGACCGATGCCGATCAGGCGGCGCTGGACAACACCTTGTCTACGGCTAGCCGCAAGCTGGACGCCTCGCTGGATAATGTGTTGACCACGCGGGCCTCGGTCGGTGCCCGCATGAACGAGCTGGATGCGCTAGACGATGTGGGTGGCAACCGTGAAATTGCCTACGAGCAGACCCGCTCTGACCTGGTCGATCTGGACTACAACTCGGCGATCTCCGATTACATGCTCAGTAAGGTAGGCCTGCAGGCATCGCAGAAGTCGTTCGCCGATATTCAGCAGATGTCACTGTTCCAGTATCTGTGAATTAGGCTGCCCTGAACGCAGCATCGTGTTTACGCACGTAAATCCTGCCTGAAAGCCAAACGCCACGTTCGTCAGGACGTGGCGTTTCAGGTTCTACCTAAAGGCAGGTTTTGATCGATAGAACATCTAGCCGCCTGCCAAGCGTTGCACCACTTCCTGCATGGTATTCAGGCTTTCGCTGAAGATGATCTCCAGAAAGCGTAGCAGGTCAGGCATAAGCGTCATTAGCAACACGACCCCGGTGGTCAGGGTCATGGGAAAACCTATCGAGAAGATCGACAACTGCGGCGAGGCACGGTTGAGTACCCCGAGTGTCAGGTTGATGATCAGTAACGAGACGATCAAGGGCAGTGCCATCAGTACGCCGGATGTGAAAATCTCGCCCCCCCAGCGGGCGATGAGCTCACCGGCGCTGGCATCCACTCTGGGACCGCCGACCGGTAGGGTCTGGAAGGAATTGGCGAGTATCTCCAGCGTCATCAAATGCCCATTGAGTGCCAGGAACATGAGCAGGGTGATCATCTGAAAGATGCGCGATAGCACCATGCTGTTGCCAACGCCCGGGGTGAAGAAGGTCGCGAAAGCCAGTCCCATTTGCAGACCGATGAACTCGCCGGCGGCCTGGACCACGGCGATGGTGACGCGCAGAACCATGCCCATGGCGATCCCGATCAACATCTCCTGCATGAGAATGCCCAGGCCACCGATCGAGACGATGGGGGTATCGGGCATTGGCGGCAAAGCGGGGGCGATGACAAAGGCAATCAGCGCCCCGAGCACAATCGATACCTGGCGCGGCACGCTATGCTGGCTCCATAAGGGGGAGGCCGCCAGGAAAGCGAGGATGCGTACGAACGGCCAAAAGAATAGCGTCAACCATTCGTGCAACTGGTCGAACGTTACCTGAACCATGGACGTTTAGCTGACCATCGCAGGAAGGTTCCGAAACAGTTCCTGGGTGAAATCGACGATGGTTTGAATCAGCCATGGCCCGGCGATGACCAACGCACCGACGACGCCGAGAATCTTGGGGATGAATGTTAGCGTCATCTCATTGATCTGGGTGGCCGCCTGGAACAGGCTGACCAGCAGACCGATCAACAAGGCCGTCATCAGTAGAGGGCCGGCGAGCATGAGGGTGACCTTCATGCCTCGGTAAGCCAGCCCCATGACCATTTCGGGGGTCATGGCGGAATCTCCTCGCGTTGCTTAGGTGTCAGTGGCCTATACGCGACCACCCGCAGTTTACATATAGAAGCTTTCGGCCAGTGAGCCGATCAGTAGCTGCCAGCCATCGACGAGCACGAACAGCATTAGCTTGAAGGGCAGGGAAATCGTTGCCGGTGGCACCATCATCATCCCGAGTGCCATCAGCACACTGGCCACTACCAGGTCGATGATCAAAAACGGAATGAAGATACTGAAGCCGATCTGGAAAGCGGTCTTGAGTTCGCTGGTCAGGAAGGCCGGTACCAACAGGCGCATCGGGACATCTTCGGGGCCCTGCATTTCACCGGCATCGGCCATGCGCGCAAAGAGCGCCAAATCGGCTTCACGCGTCTGGCCGAACATGAACTCGCGAAATGGTTGGCTGCCTTGCTGCAGGGCTTGCTGAAGGCTTATCTGATCCTCGGAAAAAGGCACCCACGCCTGCTCATGCACACGGTCGATGACCGGCGACATGATGAAAAACGTCATGAAAAGCGCCAAGCCTAGCAATACCTGGTTGGGGGGTGTCGATTGGGTGCCGATCGCCGTACGCAGTAGGCTGAGCACGATGATGATGCGGGTAAAGCAGGTCATCCCCAGCAGCAACGCAGGCAAAAAGGCCAATGAGCTGAGCAGGAGCAGTGTCTGCAGGCTCAGTGACCAGCGCTGACCCCCGTCGCCCGTGGGTTCGCTGACGATGCCGGAAATTTCCTGTCCCCAGCCCAGCGCGGGCCAGGCCAGCAACAGTAGCGCCAGGCTTCGACGCAGCATGACGGCGACGTCTATCCGGTTGAGCATGGCAACGACGTTCATCGATCGGATTCCTTGTCCGCAGTAGCGGCATCCTGAGATCGCGAGGCGGTGTAGTCAGGCGATTTGCGGCCGATATTCTGCGCCAACGCCTGGCGGAAGCGCTGGGCGAAGCTTCCGCTGAGCGGTGCTGGGGGCGTCGGCGCGTCGCTTTTCTCGGCGGCCGGCATGTCCTTGAGCAGGTTGACCTGGTTGCCGCCGACACCGAGTACCAGCCAGCGTCCATCGATTTCGACGATGGTCACACGCTCGCGTTGTCCGACTGCGGTGTTGGATACTACCTTGACGTGCTGGGACGCACGCAGGCGCCCCGGCGTCAACCGGCGCAGCAGCCAGGCACACAGCAGGATGATGGCGACGATCAACGCCAGAGAGAGGGTGGCCTTGCCTACCCAAGCCATGCCCATGGCGGCTTCATCGCTACCGTTGAGCGAGACGGCCGCCTCGCGTGCGCTGTCGGCGACACTCATTTGTTCAGCTTTTTGACGCGTTCCGAGGGGGTGATGATCTCGGTGATGCGGATGCCGTACTTGTCATCCACGACCACGACTTCCCCTTGCGCGATCAGATAGCCATTGATGAGAATATCCATGGGTTCGCCGGCCAGGCCATCCAGTTCGATCACCGAGCCTTGGGCAAGCTCGAGCAACTGCTTGATGGTGATGCGGGTGCGTCCCAGCTCCACGCTCAGCTTGACCGGGATATCCATGATCAGGTCGAGGTCACGCGGGGTCGTGCCGGCGACTCCTTCGTCGAGCTGCTTGAACACTTGGTGTTCGGCGTTTTGCGCGCGTGACGCGCTGGTGTCCGAAGTAGCCTCAGCGCTTGGCGCGTCATCCTCGGTTGCTTCTTGCTCGGCCATTGCCGCCGCCCACAGGTCTTCTTCTGCATCGGCGGCACTCTCATCGGTATCCGTGGCGGCATCTTTCTGTTCCGCCATGGCCTCGGCCCACTCGTCCTCGGTGCCTTTCTGATCGGGGTTCTTGGAATCAGTCATCTTTCGGATCCTTCGCTGCAACTTGGCTCGAGCCGTGTTCGATGAGGTGCCGAACGCGCAACGCGCGTTGGGATTTCTGGCTGCCGTAATCGCATGTCATCACGGGAATGCCATCGACGCTGACATTCACCGCCTCGGGTAATTCGATGGGGATGATGTCGCCCACCGAGAGTTGGGTGACATCCCGCAGGCGCAAGGGGATGTCGACGAAATCGGCGGTCAATTCCACGTCCGAGTGACGAATTTCTTGAGCCATGCGCGCCTCCCACTGCTGTTCCTCGTCGGGATGCGTGTCGTGCAGTGGGCTGGCGAGCGTATCCCGGATCGGCTCGATCATCGAGTAGGGAATACAGATGTTGAACTCGCTGGAGAGGTTGCCGACCTCGACATGGAAAGTGCTGTTGACGACGATCTCGTTCGGCGAGTTGGTGATGTTGGCGAACTTCACCTGGAGTTCCGAGCGCGTGTATTCGATTTCCAGCGGATAGACCGATTTCCACGATTCGCTGTAACCATCCAGCGCCAGCTTGAGCATGCGGTGGATGATGCGCTGTTCGGTGCGCGTGAACTCACGCCCCTCGGATTTGGTGAGGAAGCGCCCGTCGCCGCCGAACAGGTTGTCGACCACCATGAAGACCAGGCTGGGCGGGAACACCACCAGCGCCGAGCCACGCAACGGCTTCATGGTGATCAAGTTGAGGTTGGTGGGCACCGGCAGATTACGCGAGAACTCGCTATAGCTTTGATAGCGAATGCTTTCCACCGTGATGTCGGCGCTACGCCGCATCAGGTTGAAAAGCGCCACGCGGAACTGGCGGGCGAAGCGTTCGTTGATGATGTCCAGCGCATGGAGCCGCTCGCGAATGATGCGATGCTGCTTGGCGGGATCGAACGGACGCACCTTTCCCCGGCGCGAAGTATCGTCTTCCTTCGCGCTATCCTCGTCACCGCTCACGCCCTTTAGGAGCGCGTCGATCTCTTCCTGCGAGAGCAGATCGTCTTGGGACATGTCGTCTTATTGCACAATGAATTCGGAAAATAGCACGCCGATGACGTCCAGAGGCGGCTGCGGCTCGGCCAGCGGTTCGTCGAACGACGCCAGAATCTGATTGGCAAGGCGTTGCTTGCCTTCGGGCTTGATAAGGACCTCGGCCTCCTGGCTGGAAAGCAACATCAGCAAACGGCTGCGCACTTCCGGCATGTATTGCTGCAGGATCTCTTTCGTCTTCTTGTCGCCCACCTGCAGAGAAAGGCCGACATAGAGCAGTCGGTTACTGTATTCGTCGTGTTGCAAGTTGACCGTGAACGGCTCGATCTTGACGAAAATAGGGGCCGGTGCTTCTTCGGGCTCGCTCGGTTTCTCGTTGGCTGACGCTTCCTGACGCGAGTCCATGAGCAGGTAAACGCCAATGGAGCTACCGACCGAGAACAGGACGAGCAGCAGTCCTATGAGCCATAGGGACTTGCCGCGCTTGTTGGTTGCCGATTGGGACTTGGCCATCGTTTATATCTATTCGCTTCGACGTAGATGAAGTGGGCCGAGTATGGCGATAGAAGGCGCTATTCGATTGCTCGAATAGAAAGCTTCACGCACGCCACTTCGGGCTTTGCCGAGACGCCCATCGACGGACGCCTCTTTAGTGTTATCGGCAGCTAGGCTCAGGCATAAAGGCTAATGCCCGAGGACGCGATATATTGCAGTGGCGTCTCGTTCAGGGGCGGCATATCTGCGTCCGAGTCATTGGCGAGAAGCCCGCCATCGGTACTTCCCCCAGAGCCGGGCTGGTCTTGTTGCTCGTCGGACTGTTGCTGAAACTGGTCCTGTTCACCGACGGAGGTCTCGCCCAGAGCGATGCCGCTATCGGCGAGGGCTTCGCGCAATTGCGGGATCGCTGCTTCCAGGGCGTGGCGTACGGCGCCGTGAGCGGAGAAGAACTGCAGGTTGGCCTGCTGCTGATCACCCATCTTGAGCGAGACACTCAATGGGCCCAGTTCGGCGGGGTGCAGGCGTAACTCGATCTGCTGGTCACCGCGTTGCGCCATGCGCACGACCTGCTGTCCCAGTGACTGTCCCCATGCGGCCATACCAACCTGGGGCGTGAGTGTTGCGGTGGCGGATGCGCCGGCGGCACTGGCAGCCGCGTTAGCATTGACCGCAGCGCCGGTGGTGGCATTACCCGAGGCGGCGTGGGACCCCAGATTAGTGAAGAGCGAAGTATCGCCCTGTCGCTCCATGTGCTGGCCCGACAAGGCCTCGCCACCCTGTGCATTGGCGACGGCCTGGGCCTGCTGCACCAAGGTGGCACTGAACGCCGCTGCCGGGGATACCTGGCCATTGGTTTGCGAGGACGCCTGTCCTGACGCGCTCTGTGCGTTCTGCATCAACTGCATGAGCGATGGCGCGTCTTGCCCGGTGTTGGTGGCGGCGTTGGTTAGCCGAGCCATGAGATCCCGGGGCGAAGTCGCATCGCCCGTCGCGTTTTGCGAGGCACTGGAGGATTGCTGGATGAGCAGCATGCGTTGCTGGATGTCGTTGAGCGACAACTCGCCGCGCTGGCCGGCCAGCGTGCCGGAACTGCCCTGAGCTTGGGCGATGCCAGTGGTTTTAGTCGCCGCGTTCGCCGGCAGCTGCGCGGCGAGTAGCGCCGCCAGAGCGTCGTTGGCGAGCGCTGAATCGCTCTGCTGCGCATCTCCGCCCAGCGTTTGCTGTATTTCTGCCAGGCGTTGCGTCAGGGCTTCGAGCTGGCTGGCGTCGCCGCTTTCGAGCCAGTCGCTGAGCAGCTTGGCGTCATCGCTGTCTTGCATCAACACGCCGAGTGCCGCCGCGAGATCGCTGCCTCCGTCCTGAGACGTGTTGTCCTTGGCAAGCGGCTGGGTGTCGCTGGCAACGCGCTTGACTTCCGAGCCGCCACGGGCCTTGCCCAAGAGGCTGGCGAACGGCGAGGCGCCGTCTTCGGCATTCTTGCCACTGCGCGATTCGCCAGCGTTGCCGTGGGAGGTTGCGGAGGCGTGATTACTGCCTTGGAGGTTGTTCAGCAGGGCAATATCCATGTGCGTGCCTCGTCAAAAGCGGTTATTGGAATGTGTGGTGTCCGTCGCGGTGATATCGAGACCGCGATCGTTTTCCTGCTGGCGCGACATGCGCGCCGACATCTCATCGAAGAGTTGCTGCTCACGTCGTGTGGCACGTTTTTGCTCGACCTGTTCGCGGCGTGAGACCAGCGTATCGTAGGTATTGAGCTTGCGTCTCTCGCCTTGCCACGCTTGTTGCTGGCGATCGAGATGGCGCTGCTGGTCGTGGAGCGCCTTGCGCTGACTGGCGATGGCCTGATCGAGGGAGGCTAGAAACTGCTGATAATTGTGCCAGTTGGCGGGCTCGATGCCTTTTTCCATGCTTGCGTCGAGGCGCTGACGGTACTCGTGCCGATAGTTCAAGAGCTGGTCCAGGCGTTGCTGCGTTTCCTGCAGGCTGCGCTGGGAATGCCCCACCGACTGTGCCGCTTGATCGCAGGTTTCCTGCGCCAATTCCTTGAGCGTGGTGAGCGGTGAGCGTGCGTTCATGAGAGCTCCTTACCGCGATGCAGAGTGAATGACATCAGCGCGTCTCCGGGAATAGCGATGCCAGGGCGTCCAGGGTCGCGTTGACATCGGCCTGTTCGTTGATTCCCTGCTGGAGGAAACCTTCGAGACGCGGATACAGGGCGACGGCGCGATCGAGCTGCGGGTCGTGGCCTGCGGCATAGGCGCCGACACTGATCAGGTCGCGATTGCGTTGATAACGCGAGAAAAGCTGCTTGAAGCGTTGCGCGCGACGTTGATGAACACCTTCGGTGATAGCGGTCATCGCGCGGCTGATCGAGGCTTCGATATCGATGGCGGGGTAGTGCCCGCTCTCCGCCAGATCCCGCGAGAGGACGACGTGGCCATCGAGAATCGCGCGCGCAGCATCGGCGATGGGATCCTGCTGATCATCGCCCTCGGTGAGCACGGTATAGAAAGCGGTGATCGACCCGCCGCCGGGTTTGCCGTTGCCGGCGCGTTCGACGAGCCCCGGCAAGCGCGCGAAGACGGACGGCGGATAGCCCTTGGTGGCGGGCGGCTCGCCCACGGCGAGGGCAATCTCGCGCATGGCCATGGCATAGCGTGTCAGTGAATCCATGATCAGCAGGACGTTACGCCCCTCGTCGCGAAAGCCCTCGGCGATGCGCGTGGCGTAAGCGGCACCTTGTAGACGCTGCAGCGGCGAGACGTCGGCGGGCGCGGCGACGACCACGGCGCGTTCACGCCCCTCGGCGCCGAGGATATTCTCGATGAAGTCCTTGACCTCGCGACCACGCTCGCCGATCAGGCCGACGACGATGACATCGGCCTGGGTGTAGCGCGACATCATGCCCAGCAACACACTCTTGCCGACCCCTGAGCCGGCGAAAAGCCCCATGCGCTGCCCACGGCCGACGCTCAACAAGCCGTTGATGGCGCGAATACCCACATCGATGACGGACTCGATGGGGGCACGGTCGAGCGGGTTGATGGGCCGCGTGTTCAAAGGGGCATGCGGTGCGTTCTCCAGTGAGCCTTTGCCGTCGAGCGCGCGGCCGTTGCCGTCCAGCACGCGCCCGAGAAGCGCATCGCCGAGTGGGAAGCGGCGTGCGCTTGTGGCATCGCGCTGGTTGCTGCCCAGCGTCAGCACACGTGCCCCCGGCACCAGGCCCTGGGTGTCACCCAATGGCATGAGAAACAGTCGATCACCGGCAAAGCCGACCACTTCGGCTTCGGCATAGTCGGTGTGCCCGTGCTGGGCGAGTTCCACCAGGCAAGCGCTGCCCAGGGGGAGGCGTAAACCGGTGGCTTCGAGCACCAGCCCGGTAGCACGCACGATCTTGCCGTGGGGGCGGCGTGAATCCAGCCCCTCGATACGCTGCGCGACCTTGCCCAGGGCGCGCTGCCAATGGGCGCCATGTGAAGTCTCGTTGTGCGTATCGGCAAGGTGCGCCTCAGTCATTACCGGCCTCCGGCCCCGTTGCCGGGGAAGACGCGACATGGCGCTGGCGGCGCTGATTCAACGCGGCTTGCCAGCGGGTCTCCAGCGTGGCATCGAGCCCGCCGGTGGCGCTTTCGGCGCGGCAGCCGCCGCGTTGCAACGAGGTGTCTTCGAGTAGTGTCCAGTGAGCCGCTTCGAGCTCGGTGCCCAGGTGATCGTTGACCAGCGCAAGATCGTCGGGGTGCAGCCACAGTTGGCAGGGGCCGTCGAGCACGGGCTCCTCGTGGAGTAGCTGGCGAACGAGCGTCACGACATGCTCGGGTGTGGCGACCAAGGCTTCGTCGGCTAGATGTTTGCCGGTGAGCATGGCCAATTCGACGAGTTGATCGGCAAGCTGAGTATCCATGCCATCCAGCGCCGCGCGGAATTC
>Ga0209300_1000203_pt1 | contig 36436 bp, 60 predicted proteins | sample Shrwel_input2_RT_FD_187535 | JGI IMG/M metagenome (GOLD analysis project Ga0209300, IMG submission 187535) | Subsurface microbial communities from deep shales in Ohio, USA - Utica-3 well 1 S input2 RT (SPAdes) (version 2) ... | reverse complement strand
CTTGCGATAGTCTCGCGCCTTAGCGGTGAGAATCTGACGATTCTGGAATGCTCGCGTCCACTGATTAACGCTGACTGGGTACGGCAGAATAAACTGTTTCACAGTAGCGACTCCTGCTCAGGCTTAGCTTGAGGCTCATGCCCAAACATATCGCTCATGCGTTGCGCGTCCTCAATGCGACGACAGGCAATGTCGAAATACTTCGGCTCGCGCTCAATTCCGATGAATGAGCGACCCATTTGCACGGCGGCTACTCCGGTTGTTCCGCTGCCCATGAATGGGTCGAGTATTTTTTGTCCTTCAATCCATTTTAAGAACCACTGCATTAGCGCCAGCGGCTTTTGTGTTGGATGGTATTTTTCACCCTCATTAGCTAACTCACACTGAGCCATGCGAAAAGCTCGAACGGGCTTATTGATATTTGTCCAAGCTAGTTCGCACTGCCCAGTCGTCCATGTATCAGGCTGTTTTTTATCCCACACGAACCAGCAACGCATTGGCGGCAGAGAGTAGTAATTACCGCCCCATATAACAACTTCATTGGCAAGGCAAGGTAGATCGTTTACAGCGTCTGAAACCTCCATATCCCAAGCCATAGCTTCGCTTTGCTCAAACTTCCACGAGCTTTTTGCCCCTCCGCCACCGCCCTTCCACTTGTCGCCAAGGCCATAAGGCGGATCAGTAATAACAGCGTCAACCTTTGGCAGCGTCGGCAGAATCTCGCGGCAATCACCTAAGTACAGCGTGGCCTTTCCTATTTCAATTCGCACTAAACTTTACTCCTTGCTCTGATCCAAAGGCGTAGGCCAGTTCAACTAGCTCTGACAACTCCGCCTTAGTCATTCCGCTAGTCGATACGCCCATCACGACAAAGCCGCCATCAATGCCACGCTTTACACTCTGCTTCTTCCAAGACGCTGACAGAATGATCTTCCATTCATCCACGCTTAACTTCTCGCCATACCAGACAACCTGCTCCGATATGTCGCGCAAGACCGCATGTAGCTTGTCATTCTGCGGCAGAGTACGTTTGCGCTGCTGAATGATTACCTCCATGCCATCAGGCGCATTAACGAGCGCGGTCATAGCATTGCGGCGGCTAGTCTCGTTCAGGACGAAAGCCAATTTCGTCATATACCTGCTCCAGAAGCTCTAGCTCAGTACCGTATCGGCTTTCCCATTCCTTTTGGCCACAGTGTATTGCTACGCCATAGCCTCCGGTCTGGTGATGTGCGCCACATAGGGGCAGTACCTGATAGTGACTTGCGCGCTGCGACATGCCTTGGCCTGCACGTATGTGATGCAATGCAGCAGGAGTCTCGCCGTAGCCCAGATTGCGACATACGACGCAGCCCAGCGCAGCGACCTTGCTCATGTGAGCGCGCTCGTCCTTAGTCATCAGAAAGGCAGATCCGATCCGTCGTCAAAATCATCTACTGGCGCAGCCTGACGAGGCTTAGGCGCAGCTTCTTTGCTAGGCTGACTAGGCGCAAAGCTAATGCCGTTAACCTTGCCGACTAGCTTAGCTCCAGCCCCCTTTGCGCTTTGGTATGTCTCTACATGCACTTCGTCTACAACGACATGCAGCACAGCGCCTTTAAGCAGATATTGCGCCAGAGCCTCTGCTTGCTTGCCAAACAGCGCAAGGTCTACCCACTGGCTAGGCTTTTTGCCATCGTCACCTTTGCGTCCGTATTCGTATACGCCAGCCAGGTTGGCGACAGCAGTTCCGCTTGCTGTGTATTTCAGCTCTACATCGCGTCCAAGACGGATATTGCCAATTAGATTCATTTTCCCGATACCTCATAAATTGTAATTTTGATGCCGAACTTCTTGCACATCGCGAAGAATCCGATGATCGAACGGTCGCCCACTTTGTTTTGGTCGCACCATTGCGTCACTGTCCGACGGTTTACTTTTAGCTCATTAGCAACTGCACTTGAGCCGCCAAGAAGCTCAACAGCCTCTTTAACTCGCATCACTTCCTCCGTTTATCTTGCCGACAACATGCACTTTACATCACATGAATCTGCCTGTAAAGTCGCATCTGTCACCACAAACAAGAGGCTTCAAAATGAATGTTTACCAAGTAATCAACAAAGTTATGGCTGATATAAACAAGACTGGTATTGCTAAAGGCCGTAAAAATCTTCAGCAAAACTATGCTTTCCGTGGAATTGATGATGTTTACAACGCTTTATCAAGTTCTATGGCTGCGCATGGCCTAGTAGTCCTGCCAAGGGTTTTGAGCCGAGACGTTACAGAGCGTACAACCAAGTCAGGAACATCATTGTTCTATGTTGTCGTTGAAGTTGAGTTCGATTTTGTCAGCTCAGAAGATGGTTCTAAGCACGTTGTCAGAACGATTGGCGAGGCGATGGATAGTGCTGATAAGGCAACCAACAAAGCGATGAGCGCAGCTTATAAATATGCGGCGTTGCAAACATTTTGTATTCCTACTGAGGGTGATAACGATTCTGAAAATGATAACCACGAAGCAACTTTAAGTGTGGCTATGACAGAAGACGCCATGATCTATGTCGCACAGATTCAAGCCTGCGAGGACATGAAAACCCTTGGCGAAGTATGGGCAGAGATTCCAGCCGACATCAAGAAGCTCGTTGCCAAAGCTAAGGACGCCAAGAAAGCGGAGCTATCCAAATGATCGAACAACGCACTGAAGGATGGCACTTCCAGCGGCTAGGACTGGCTACGGCCAGCCGAGCCAAGGACATCATGAGTAAAGGCCGTGGCAGTGAGCCAAGCAAGACGCGGCAGTCTTACATTGAAGAATTGATTGCTGAGCGCATGACCGGCAAGCAGCAAGGCTTCACTGGCAACGCTGCTACCGAATGGGGAAACGAGCAAGAGGCTAGCGCTGTTAGCGCCTTTGAGGAAATGACCGGCAAGCTCGTACAGCTAACCGGCTTCATCCAGCACGCCGATCTAATGGCTGGCGCATCACCTGACGGCTTAGTGGGCGACGACGCTACCCTGGAAATCAAATGCCCATTCAACACGGCGCGACACCTGCGCTGCTTTATTGATGGCGTGCCAGACGAGCATTACCCACAGATTCAGTTTCAGCTATGGATTACAGGCCGCAAGCACTGCCACTTTGTATCGTTTGACCCAAGGGTGCTGGATGAGCGTTTACGATGCTTCACGGCGATTGTAGAGCGTGATGAGGACTACATCGCCAAGTTAGACGCGGCAACTCGCGATTTGTTACAGGCTGTTGATGATGAGATTGGCCGCTTGATGCAAGTGGTTGAGTAACTTAAACTAACCATGTCCCTTGGCGGGGGCGTAACTAACTGAGTGGGTTTTACTATGTGCCGTGCAGGTTTACTCGTTGACCTGTCCGCCAACACCAAAAGGTGACGGCACATAGTAGAACCCTTGGAGGTTCTAATGCCTATCGTTCGTGGCCCAAGGCCAACGTCAAACTTTTATCTTTTAGATAAGCGAATCAGTGAGGATAAATCACTGTCTTGGTCGGCAAGAGGCTTGCTGATCTACTTACTTGGTAAGCCTGACCACTGGAAGGTTTCAGTAATAGCTCTGGTCAACGAAACCAAATCAAGTCACAAGCCATTAGGTCGTGATGGTGTCTACGCTTTACTTAAAGAGCTAATAGACGCTGGCTACTTAACTAGGTCGCAATCCAAGAAGGACGGCGGATTTCATGAGGTTGACTATGTTATTAGCGAAAACCCTGCAAACCCAGTAAGCACGCCGCTTACGGCTTTGCCGGATACGGACGAGCCGGATACGCCAAATCCGATACAAGTAAGTATTGATAATAAACAAGTAATGAGTAGATCAAAGGAAGAACTGAAAGCATCGCTGAGCGATGTTGTTGACCTCTACCATCGAATACTTGGCGATCTACTGCCTAACGTGAAAACCTTAACCGCAAGCCGAAGATCACAACTATCAGCAAGGCAAAAGGACTACCCAAAAGCAAAAGACATTGCTTGGTGGGAAGTGTTTTTTGAATCTGTTCTTGATCGACCGTTCCTGCTTGGGCACAACCAAAGAGAATGGCTTGCAGACTTAGACTTCCTTTTGTCACCAAAGGGTTTTACTGGCGTGATTGAGGGGAAATACTAATGAGCGTGATTCGAGAAGCAGAGGCGGCATTGTGCGCTGTTCTCATGTTAAACCCTGAGCAGGTTGATGAGGCGGCTGCAATCGTTAAGCCAGAGGATTTTCTAACCAATGAAAACCGCAAGGTGTTTGAGGCGATTGTCTCACTAGACTCTGATAAACACGCGATTGATGTTATGTCCGTGGCCGACAAGACCGGTGACTTTGCCTATGTTGGCAACCTGATCGCTAACGCACCCTACGGCAAGGCCGAATCGTTTGCGCGTATCGTTGCCGAGAATGCACACCTTCGCCAGTTACAACAGGCATGGCATGACGCAGGCCGAATTATTAACAACCCTGAATTACCCATTGCTGATCGAGTAGACCAAGCCGCTGACTTGCTGTCGTCAATGTCTAAGGCTGAGCGCATGGAGTCTAAGACCGCCAGCGGAAAAGAATTATTCCAAGATTGGTACAACGAGCTTGAGCGACTTTTTAAATACGGCGACAGCATTACCGGCATTCGTTCTGGCTTTCCAGACCTAGACGCATCAACCAAGGGATGGCACGGCGGTGAAATGATCGTGGTGGCTGCACGACCAGGCATGGGCAAAACCAACTTCGCTATTAACTTGGCATGGTCGGCGGTAAAGCAAGACAAGTGCGTATTGTACTTTTCGCTTGAAATGGGCAAGACCGAGCTAATGCACCGTTTCGCATCACAGGCCGAGACAATTAACTACGAAGATGTGCAGACTGCCCGCATTGGTGACGCCGACGTCGGGCACCGTATTACAAACTTCGCTACATACGGCATAGGAACGCGCCTACACATCAATGATAGGTCAGGACATACCATGGCAAGCATTAGGACTGAATCGAAGCGCCTAGCGCGTCGTACGGGCTTGGATATGATAATTATTGACCACATCGGGCTTGTGACCGGCAAAGGTGAGCAATACCAGAAGATGACCGACATCAGCCGCCAGGTAAAATTACTCGCAAAAGAGCTTAATGTGCCGGTGATGGCGCTAACCCAGCTAAACCGAGCAGTTGAACAGCGGCCAGACCCAAGACCTAAGATGAGCGACCTGCGAGACTCAGGCGCAATCGAGCAAGACGCAGACGCGGTTATATTCCCGTTTCGTGAGATTGATCCAGAAGTTCCGCCAGAAAAGGCCGCTATTGGACAGCTAATCATTGCAAAACTCAGGCATGGGCGAACAGGAATCATCCCGCTGATTGTGCAGTTTCAGTATTGCCGCTTCCTAAGCGCCGACAAGGAAAGCCTACCTGCTAACTGGCAGATGACTTATTCAGAGATAAAATCAACACAAAACGCACAATCTAAAACGGAAAGGAGAAATTACTTATGAGCTGGAATCGAATGCACCGAATCATGGCTGACTATCAAAAACGTGAAGCTAGGGCGCGAACAATCGCAGCCAGAAACAGAGAAATGCCTAAGATGTGCGAACTACTCGGAATTGAATACAAGCCAATGAAGAAAACCACGGAGCAACACACATGAAATACTTACTGCTAACCCTATCACTCGTAACTGTGACATCCAACGCTGATACGTTCTACTCACGCATGGAGAACGGCGCAACTCTTGTTCTGACCACAGACAAAAATGAGTGCATCTACGGCCATTACGGATTCACGATGAGCATCACGGGAAAGGTCGGCTTAACGAATTGCTGGGAAGTCACCGGAAAGAATGTAAAGGTCTATTATTCGGATGGCGACACAAGAGAATATCCAATCACTAGCTTTTTCATGGTAGATAAGAAAGAGGAAGTCAGGTTATAATTACCTCGCTGGGTTGGACTAGCAGCGCGAAGTCAGGCTTAATTGCCGATGCAGCGCAAAGGGCAGATGTAACGGAATCGTCGGTGTCAATGTCGTTATCCGTCGTTACTCAGCCCACGGTGTTCCGGCATCGAAACCAAACCGGCTCATCAAGCAAGGGCATTGCGACAATGCCAGCACCAGACCTGAAATCTGGATGCTTCAGTGTCTTTGACTTGATGGTGAATCTTGCGCGAGCCTGGCTATACAACTGGGACTTTCGCCCCCAGCGCCATCAACCAATCACGCTCACCCCGTGGTCGCTCGGTCGGAATCAACACTGACCATTTCCCTGCTCACGCGGGGATTTTTTTTGTGCTAAAATTGAGCAGCCAGAAGGAGTTAGACATGGGATTACTTGATACTGCATATGACGAATTACGCAAGCCAAGAGCATTGGGGCTTCGTGTAGGTGATTTTGTGCCGTATGTATCCGGTCTACTCGCAGCAGATGATGCGAGACTAGCTGCTCAGCAAGGAAACTACGGTGAGGCAGCAGGCGCATTAGCTGGATTTATTCCAGGTGGAGCTATCGTAAAGAAACTTACCGGCGTTAACCTTGGATCAGTATCTCCACGTCAGATATTCGCGGGAGCTAAAGCTAAAGGCGCTGACCTTGAGGCGCTAAAACGCGCAGAGTCACGGCTTTCTGCTGGAGACGACCCACGAAAGGTATGGGGTGAAGAAGGCTGGTTTCGTGGGCCTGATGGCAAGATGCGTTGGGAGATCGATGACCGTGGCGCAGATGTTCTGTCTTACGGCTCTGGCAAAATGGATATTTCAACGATTCATCCTGAGTTTCGCAAAGCATATGGATTAGTGCCTCGCTCTATTCAGGATGATATTCCTGGCAGCGCCGCTGTTGGCAAAACAAAGTCAGGTGAGACAATCCTAGTATACAACCCAAAAAGCCAAACAAAGACAAGTTCAGCAGTCCATGAATTACAGCACGTTGCTCAAGAAACTGAGGGCTTTGCTCAGGGAGGCTCCCCAAGGGATTTCCAAAATCAAACAGCAGTTGAGGCTGTATTTCCTGTTATAAAGTGGCGTGAGGAAGTTGAACGCTTATCTGCAAACAAAGGGATACCATTAAGTAAGGCTTCAGAGATTTTGGAATCAGATTATCGAGGTGCTGGTCTTGATGAGATGATTCCTAGGGCTTCTCTTAGAAGCCTTGCTCTCAGCGACTCAATGAGCCAAGGAGCAAAACTCCGTGAGACAATGTCTAAGCAGGCGCAAGAGTATGGACTTAGAAACCGCACTAAAGCATATAGCCCTTTCGAGATGTATCAGCGACTTGCGGGAGAGTCTGAGGCGAGACTTGCTGAATCCAGGCGCACGATGTCGCCAGAAGAAAGACGAGCCAACTACCCTGAATATGAATTTGCTAATGAGCTTGTGTTTCGAGGAATGCTTGACTAAGGAAGGAGAGGAATACTTCCTTGTTTGCTATTAAGCGCCAAAACCTTGAGAGGATTGCGATGGACATGAATAATCTGATATATCTATGGCTGCTAGAGCCATGAGAATTACCAACCTAGAAGATATTCAGGCTCTACAAAGGGCGCAAGCTATCAGTGAAAAATACAAAGACTTTAAGTTCCTCCACGAACTTGAATACGAGCAGGAAGGTAGCGCAGAAGATACAAAACTATGCGCCAATAATTGCACAGTACCCATTTCTGCTGGATAGGATAGAATCAAACACACTGGAAGAGATTGACGGATTAGTCATCATCTACCGCTAACCGAGAACAACCTGAGGGATTCTCATCATGGAAACAATCATTCACTTAGCCGTCTATGGCGTGCTCATCTTCCTCGCAGGCATCTGCTTCTCACTTGGCTGGCAGGTGGTAGCATGAGCGATGAAACAAAATCAAGTTTTTCAAGTCATGGCGGCGCTCGCCCTAACGCTGGACGAAAGAAAGGCGTGCCAACTCAGGTTACCCAAGACATTCGCCAGATGATCAAGGATTCGCTTGAGGGCGTTGGCGGAACTGATTACTTGATGCGCCAAGCACAAGACAATCCAGTCGCCTTCATGGGCTTAATCGGCAAGATCATTCCGAAAGAAGTCGAGGCGCATGTGACGGGTGAAATTAGCTGGCCAGTGCCGAAAGGTAAGTTAGGTTGAGCTACGAGCCACGCGCTGCATTCATGCCGCTGCACGAGCGTGACAACCGCTGGTCGGTGATCGTCGCTCATCGTCGTGCAGGCAAGACCGTTAGCTGCATCAATGATCTGCTGACGCAGGCGTTAAGCACGCAGAAAGAAAATGCCCGTTACGCCTACATTGCTCCGTACTACTCACAGGCTAAGCAGATCGCATGGGACTACCTGAAGCGCTACGGACGCGCTGTTGCAACGAAAGTATCTGAGTCGGAGCTATCCATTGATTTGATTAACGGCGCTCGTATACGGCTGTTTGGTGCGGATAACGCCGATGCTTTGCGCGGAATGTACTTAGACGGCGTTGTGCTTGACGAATACGGCGACATGCGACCCAGTGTATGGGGTGAAGTCATCCGCCCACTGCTGACAGACCGCAAAGGCTGGGCAGTATTCATTGGCACGCCAAAAGGCCGCAATCACTTCTACGACATCTGGCAATCTGCCGACGAATCCTGGTTTAAGCTCAAGCTGAAGGCGAGTGAGTCAGGCCTGCTAGACCCTGCTGAGTTGGAAGATGCCAAGCAGACAATGACGCAAGACCAATTCCAGCAAGAGTTTGAGTGTAGCTTTGAGGCTTCTGTGCTGGGCGCAATCTTCGCTAATGAGCTTCAGGTGGCGCGTAACGAAAAGCGCATCGCCAATGTGCCTTATGAGCCGCTAATCCCTGTTCACACGGCATGGGACTTAGGCGTAGCTGACGCAACGAGTATTTGGTTCTGGCAGCAGGTTGGACGTGAAGTTCGCGTTATTGATTATTATGAGGCGACTGGCGAAGGTTTGCCGCACTTCGTGAGGATGCTACAGGCTAAACCCTACGTTTACGGCCAACACTTTGCGCCGCATGATATTGCTGTACGTGAGTTTGCTACCGGCATGGCGCGCATTGATGTTGCTCGCGATCTTGGCATTAACTTTCTCACCGTTCCTCGCCAATCCCTTGAGGATGGCGTTCACGGCGCTAGGTTATTCATGGCTCGCTGCTGGTTTGATGAGAACAAGTGTCGAGAAGGTCTTGATGGCCTGGCTAACTACCGACGCGAGTACGACGAAAAGCGTGGCGTATTCCGTACTGCGCCTGTACACGATTGGGCAAGTCATGCCGCCGACTCGTTTAGATATATGTCTTTGTGTACTATTCAGCAAAAGAGTGAGCCAATACGCCGCAAACTCTCTATGGTATGATTTGCGTACAATTTTAAGGGATACGCTATGGCAATCACGACGCTTCCACGAACCGGCTTAGAGCAGTTCCAAGGATTACTAGGGCAGGCTAGAGGCTTGCTTGGCGATAAGATTGCGATGATCCCTGGTCTTGGCACTGCTGATGCGCTCAATCGTATTCAGCAAGGCGTGCGCTCTGGCGACTACAAAAGCGCAGTTAGTGCGGCATCTGATGTTATTCCTGTTGGGCGCGTCGCTACTGGATTGATCGGTGCAGCGACCAAGGGCAAGGCAAGCGGCTTGATTGGTGATGTTCTGAATGTGGCAAAGCCTAGTTACCAAGGAAGTCACAGCGCGCCAGACAAAGAGTACGGCGCCCCGCTTAATGACCTATCGCGCAACATGTATCCAGATGATGTGTATTCCCCAAAAGGCCTTCAGTATTACGGATCAAATAGTCCTGGTGAGCGTCAATCGCTCGATGTTGCGCGGCGCGTAAGGAATAAGCCTGATGCCGAGGTTACTATTTATCGGGCGGTTCCAAAGGGTATTCAGAGTGAAATCACTGCTGGCGATTGGATTACGCCATCAAAGGAATACGCAAAATATCACGGCGATAACGTAATCAAGGGCCAGCAAGGTCAAGAATACGAAATTATAGAAAAGAAAGTTCCTGCCAAGCACGTCTGGACTGACGCTAACTCACTTGCTGAGTATGGCTATGATCCGACAGGTTTAGGCCTACAAGGTGGTATAATGGGAAATAGCGGCCTCCTTAACATCAATCCATTGCTTGGCCTATTGGGTAATCAAGAATGAAGATCACCGAAGACTTTGAATACACACTAGGCGCAATGCTGAGTGATGCGGTCAGCTACATTGACGAAGAGATCAGCCCATCTCGCGCCAGTGCTATGCGCTACTACCGTGGTGACTTGTTTGGCGATGAGCAGGATGGCCGCAGCAAGGTCGTATCCCGCGATGTCCACGATGTTATCCAGACGGTACTGCCAAGCATTAAGCGCACATTCTTCGGTGGCGAGAAGATGGTTGAGTTTATGCCGCGCATGCCTAACGACACGCCAGCGGCTGAGCAGGCTACGGACTATGTGAACTGGATTCTGGAAGATTCGGACTGGTTTAACGAGTTCCACAGCATTGCACTAGACGCGCTGCTGCACGGCGATGGCTTTGGCAAGGCTGTGTACTCTGAGGAAGAGGAAGTCAGCATTAAGCAATTCACTGGACTTGGTGAAGAAGAGCTAATGCTGCTTGCGTCCGAGGATGGTGAGCTAAAGGTTGGTCAGCGCGAGGATGGCACATATGACGCTATCCTGAAGAAGAAAGAGCGCGAGCAAGAGTTCTGCGTTAAAGCGATTCCGCCTGAGCAATTCCTGATTGACCGTCGTGCCACCTGCTTTGAAGATGCCGAGATCGTCGCACACCGCTGCCATTTGACCGTAAACGAACTGGTTGAAATGGGTTACGACCGTGACGAAATGCGCGAATACACAGGCGACAACGAGCTAACGACTAACGCCGAGCTAATTGAGCGCCAGCCATACAACACGATCACTAATGGCGAATCCGTAAACGAGGACATGCGCCGCGTTCTCTATGTCGAGGCTTATACCAAGTACGACATGGACGGCGATGGCATTGCCGAGATGGTCAAGGTCTGTACCGCAGGGCCAGGCTACAAGATTCTCAAGATCGAGCCAGTAGACGACTGCCCGTTCTTTAAGCTCAGTATGTCGCCTAACGCGCACGCATTCTTCAGTGAGGGCATGTTCGACCGCCTGAGCGACATTCAGCGCATTAACTCGCAGGTTATGCGTCTGACGCTGGACTCCTTAGCGCAGACGATCTTCCCGCGCATGGGTGTTGTTGAGGGTGATGGCAACATCGAAGATGTGCTGAACAACGAGGTTGGCGCAATCATTCGTATGCGCACACCGAATGGCGTTATTCCAATGGCTCAGCAGTTCACCGGCTCAAGCGCATTCCCGGTGCTGGACTACATGCGCCAGGTCAAAGAGCAGCGTACAGGCATTAGCGGCGCGTCTATGGGTGTTAATGCTGACATGCTGACTAACGCAACCCGCGAAGCTGTAAACGCTACCATTCAGGCAGGACAAGGCCAGATCGAAATGATCTGCCGCAACTTCGCCTCTGGCTTAAAGCGCATGTACGGCATTCTGCTTGATCTAATCACTACGCACCAAGACAAAGCAAAGATCATTCGCCTGCGAGATCAGTTCGTGCCTATTGACCCCACAAGCTGGGGCGAGATGGATGTAGTCGTTAACGCGTCCATTAGCTCAAGCACAATCCAAGAGCGCATGGCGATGCTTCAGTATCAGTACGAGAAGCAGTCTGAGGCCTATTCAGCACTTGGCGCGAACAACGGCATCGTAACGCTTGGGCAGATTCGTAACACAATGGCGAAGATCGCTGAGTTGTCCGGCTTTAAGGATTCGTCACAGTTCTGGCTGCCCGTGCCGAATGATTACGAAATGGAACAGCAAGACCCAGCCGAAGACCCTAACGCCAAGGCTACTGAGATGCTTGCACAAGTTGAGGCTTACAAGGCCGACACCATGGCACAATCGCAGCAGATGAAGGCTGAGATGGACTTGCAGGCTAAGCGCGAGAAGCTCGAAAGCGACCAGATGCAAGCCATGATGAAGCTCGAAATGGAGCGTCAGAAGCTAGAGCTAGACCGTGCCAAGCTGGAACTGGAATACCAAGTTCAGGCCACTAAAGCGGAACAGCAGCGCGCTAAGGATGCGCTAGAGGCGATCAAGGCCATTATGACGCAGCGCGAGACTGGCGATCAGGTTATGCAGCAAGATAACCAGATGGGTTCAGCTATCGCCATGCTCGGCCAGTTAATCGGCGGTGTTGCCGCTGGGCAGCAAGAGATTGCAGCGGGTGTGACTGCGCCTAAGCAGGTTGTGCGCGATGAGTCGGGCCGTATCGTCGGCGTTCAAACGATCACAGGGGCTGAATAATGGCAGTCACGCCAGATAAGGTTCAGATTGGCAACTCAAGCGACTACCTTGATGGTGTTGCGGTTGACACGTCGGCTGGCGCTGGCCTGTTTCGTGAAACCGTCGTGCTTGCTGATCCTGAAGATGGGGACGCGCTGGCAAATGTTCGGTTACTTAATGAGCCTCTTTTGGCTACTGATCGCGGCATTGTGACCCATAGCGTCATTCAGGGCTTCAGTACATCACACGGCGGTGAGTTTCACGACGTAAAGGTCACACCATCTGGCGCGCTGACTGTCGAATCTACGGTAACTGGCACTGTCTCTATCGCGGGTACGGTTAACATTGCTGAGCCGGTTACGGTTGATGGCGCAGTAACAGCCTTTTCATCGCTTGTCCCAGTGGCATACAACGAGATCAGCCTAAGTTATACAGGCGCAAACCTGACAGGCGTTATTTATAAGCAGTCCGGCTCAACCGTCGCAACACTTACACTTGGCTACAATGGCGATAATCTTACGTCTGTGGTGCGCACATGAGCTATAAGTTCAATCCGTTCACTGGCACGTTTGATCTTGTTACGCCGGTGCTCACGGGCTGGGCGCAATATCTGGACACTGAATATAGTGCTGCAAGCCCTTTTGAGATTGTTGAGGGCACGACCGTTACGCTGCCTAACAACGCTGGTAACAACATCATCACCTATCTGCCACAGGGCGTAACAGCGCTTTACGATGCGTCTACACAGAAGCTAACTCCGGCAGCAGTCGGCGACTACAACGCAATTACCGTTCGATTTAATGCAGAGGCATCGTCAACATCGGCTTATCTTGAGTTCGGCATTGACACGGGAAATCCTGCGGGGCCAATCTTCCGTGACGTGAAGGTATTTCCAAAAGGCGCAGGCGTCGTACATCCATTTACGTTCACTTGTATGGGCTTTAGCCTGAATAACTTCAAGAACAACGGCGGCATCGTTAAGATCACTGCAACCGGCGGCGATGTTGAGATTTATGACATTAACTACCACTTTGCCAGGCTGATTCCAGCATGAGAATCTACTACGACGAAGTAAGTAAAAACATCGTGCTCGGCGCTACTACTCGCCTATTTGCTACTGAATCACTTGTTGCGTCGGCAGACCGAGGCCGAGTATCCGTTGTTTATCGAGCTAACAACTTCCGCGAGCTATTCATCCGTCACACGCAGGTATTGCGTGAGGATGGAAGCCCAGCCGGATCAACATTGACAGCGGTTATTGATTACCTAAACACAGAGTTCAATAAGTCGCCATTCGTTGAGGGTGGTGGCTCAGCCGCAGTCCCGATCTATGTGCAGCCTAACGAGGTGTATACTGTTAGTACTGACACACAGGCTCTATTTCGTAAGCGCATTAAGATCGGTGATGGTGCGCGAATCAAGCTGAAAGGCATTTTGGTAGGGGTTTAACATGTTAGAGTTTGTGCGCCGTTCACCGGCAACCGTTGCGAATCCAGATGCCAACAGCGATGTGCTGTTCCTGGATAGTGCTGGCGTTTTCTATACAAAAGACTCGGCAGGCACGTTAACTGTGCTTGGTCGCGGCATTGTGTCTATCGCTAAGACAGGCACGGCTGGCCTTGTAGATACTTACACAATCACCTTCTCCGGCGGCACGACGCAGACTTACACTGTTACGAATGGCGATGATGGCCGGTCGATTGTCAGTGTTGCACGCACTAGCGGCACGGGCGCACCTGGCACGACTGATACTTATACGATCACTTACAGCGAAGCCCCGCTGACCAGTACGTTCACGGTCTACAACGGCGCGAACGGCACAGGTATGCCAGCCAATGCCGCACCTCCGGCTATCGCAGCAACAAGCAGTGTAGGCACAGCCACAGGCGAGTACGCGCTGGAAGATCACACGCACGCAGGCGTGACTAGCTTCAATGGACGCCAAGGCGTAGTAACACCACAGCAATCTGATTACGACGCGTTCTTTACAACAACCGCTGAAGCAGCCGCCGCCGCTCCCGTTCAGAGCTTTAACGGTCGCACCGGCAACATTACGCCGCAGCAAGCCGACTATGATTCGTTTTTCACTACACCGGCAGAAGCATCTGCTGCTGCGCCGGTTCAGTCGTTTAATGGTCGCCAAGGCGCTATCACGCCTCAACAGGCTGACTATGATGCCTTCTTTACCACGCCAGCCGAGGCCGCCGCAGCAGCTCCGGTGCAGTCGGTCAACGGGCAGACAGGCAACGTCACCATCAACGTGCCGCTTCCGCTAAATGCGAACCGCGTCGGACTTTTTACGTCAACTGCTAACAGCGCAGCAGTTCAACCGTTCCTAACGCTAACCATTCCTGCAAACCGCATTGTCGCTGGTGCGACTTATTCGTTTTTTATCGCTGGAACTCAATCGCAATCGGCGGCGGCGACTAACGTCGTTTTCACAGTACAGGTCAATGGCACGACCATTGCGACAGCTACCATCGCGGGTGGTACAGCGGCGCAAACCAATAGAGGATTAACCGCTGAGGGTATGTTGCAGTTTACCGCAGCCGGATCAGGCGGGCAGGTGATGGGCGGTATTCAATCTATTGTTACAGGCATCGCAGCTAACGGACAAACAAACGTCGCTGGCGTTGCTGTTAACACTACGGCAGCAGTCACGATCACCTTAACTGCACAGACTTCAACAGCCAACGCCGCTAACATTATCCGAGTCGCAGCAGCAAGTATTTCGGAGCGCGCATAATGGCTAATCACATTCAATTCAGGTGGGTGGAGATTCGAGAAGCAGCCGATGGAGGCGGTTTTCGCACGCTTCGCACGACGCTGCAATATCGCACCAAAGACGTTGTTGCGTCTGTACTTGGGCTGATTCCTCTGGCCTCTGCATGGACGGATTGGATTGACGTAAGAACCGATATTGTCCTGCTAGACGAAGCCGGAAACCCAAGCAGCTAATGCTAGCCGCCCTTCTCTGCAACCTTGAAGAACCACGCGGCCCGATACTACGGGAGCGAGGAAGCGCGTCTGTCGGCAAGGACGTACTAAAGGCTGCTGGCGAGATTCAAGATATACTATTCCCACTGCCAGCCAAGACGAAAGTTAAGGTTAAGCGCGCAGTGCAGAAGGTTTACGAATACAGCGAACTGCCAACGGTGGATATGAAAAGCCTTGGCGGTGCGCTTGAAGCAACTCAGATTGCTATTGCTGACGTTCAAAGCCTGCTTGCAGACCTGAACGAACCACAGTGGGCAATCGAGCTACGCGTCTTGCTGCAACGCTTGACGCTAATCGCATGGCAACTGAACGACGATGAAGAAGCCCTGCTCTTACTGATGTGAGGATGATATGGATAACCTAGAACAAGCTGTCCAACGCGGCAATGAAGCGAGACAGATTCTAGTCAATCCGGTGTTTGTTGAGGCAAAGCAAGCCCTGAAGGACAAGTATCTGCGCGAGCTACTGACGAGTAACGAATCCGACGCCGCTGTACGCGAATCGGCCTATCTGAAAATCATAGTGCTTGAGGATGTAGTAACGCAGCTAGGCATTGTTGAGCAACGGGGCGTTAAAGCCGATAACGACATCAAGACGCGCAAGCGTAAAATTGTCTGACAATCTAACGAGCAGGTGATATTATGACCGTAGAAACCACGCCTTCGGGCAGTTTCGATGCTGTAAATGCCATGATGGGGATTCTGTCTGATGAAGATCAGGTAGCAGAAGAAGCACAGGCCGAGCCGGAAGATGAGGTAGTCGCTGCTGATGAGGCAGATGACGAGGCCGAAGAATCCGAAGAAGTTGAGGGAGAGGAAGAAGCCGCTCCGGTAGCCAAGACATTCAAAGTCAAAGTTGACGGCGAAGAAGTCGAAGTGCCAGAGGATGAGTTGCTTAAAGGCTATTCGCGAACCCAAGACTATACGCGCAAAACTCAACAACTCGCTGAGCAGCGTAAAGCCGCTGAAGCTGAGTATGAGCAAGTGCGTAGTGAGCGAGCGCAATACGCTCAGTTGTTAGGACAGTTGGCCGCCAAGCTAGAGGCAGAGCCGCAAGTAGACCAGGAATTGCAGTACACAGACCCAATCGCTTACGCGCAGCAGGTCGCCCAAGTGTACCAGTACCAGAGTCAAAAGCAGGCGATTGCTCAAGAACAGCAGCGACTAAGCATAATCCAGCAACAGGAACAGGCAGCGCAGACGCAGAAGTATCTTGCCGAGCAGTCTGAGTTACTGACCACGTTAATTCCAGATTGGGTTGACGCAGATGTAGCAAAGGCAGAGAAGGCTAAGATTCGCGAAGTCGCAAAGCAGTATGGTTACGGTGATGAAGAACTTGCCCAACTATATGATGCTCGTGCAGTCGCCCTTATGCGTGATGCGATGAAGTATCGGGACTTAGTAGCCAAGCGTCAGGAAGTGAAGCCACAAGCCTCGCCTGTCGTGAAGTCCAGACCTAAAACTGTTTCGAGCCAGCAATCGCAAATGAGACAACGCTTGGCGAAAACCGGCAACGTCAATGACGCTGCTGCTTACTTCAAATCCATTTTATAAGGTGAACTATCATGGCTCAGCCAACCAATACTTTTGATACCTATGACGCCAAGGGTATCCGCGAAGACCTCGCGAACGTCATTTACAACATCTCGCCAGAAGAAACCCCGTTTATGTCGAACGTGGGTAAAGGCTCGGCTAAATCGACTTACTTTGAATGGCAAGAAGATTCGCTGGCTGCTGCTAGCACGTCCAATGCTCAGATTGAAGGTGATGACGCTGTTGCCGTGGAGCCAGCAGCTACTGCTCGCATCGGTAACTACACTCAAATTAGCCGCAAGACCGTTACTGTTTCCGGCACGCTGGAAGCTGTTGACAAGGCCGGTCGTAAGTCCGAAATGGCTTACCAGATGGCTAAGCGCGCTGCTGAACTGAAGCGTGATATTGAAGCCACTGCAACCTCCGGCCAAGCTGCTGTTGCTGGTAACAGCACCACTGCACGTCAGACCGCTGGTTTCGGCGCTTTCCTGAAGACCAACACCAACAACGGCGCTGGCGCTACTGAGCCAACACTGTCCGGCACGACCTCTGGCTACCCAAATGCTGCTGCTGGCACTGGTACAGACCGTGCTTACACTGAAACCATCCTGAAAGATGTGATTCAGCAGGTGTGGACTGAAGGTGGCGACGCTAAGATGCTGATGGTTGGCGCTCTCATCAAGCAGAAAGTATCGACCTTCACCGGCATCGCTGGCACACGTTTCAACGTGAACGGCAACAAGCAAGCAACCATCATTGGCGCTGCTGACATTTATGTGTCGGACTTCGGCAATCTGGAAGTTGTGCCTAACCGCTTCATGCCTGTTGACGTTGCTTACCACGTTGACCCATCCATGGCCGCTATCAACTTCCTCCGTCCATTCGAGAAGGTTGAGCTGGCTAAGACGGGTGACGCTGAGAAGATGATGCTCATCTGTGAATGGGGTGTTAAGGTCAACAACGAGCGCGCACACGGCGTTGCTCGCGACATTACGCCTTAATGTAAGACCGAGGGAGGGTAAAACCTCCCTCACTTCTTTCCGGAGTTACCTATGGCTGGTCGCCTACTAAGTCACGATTCTATGACGGGGATTACCTCGTTATTTCACTATGATGCCGCTACTGATACAGCCATCATCGAGAAGAAGCAAGACGTTCAATCCATCTTAGATATGAATAAGATTGAGCGAAATGCAGGCATGAATGACAAAGAGCGCGGGCTAGGCAAGAAGGTCGCTACCATTCCGCTTGTGCTATACTACAAGTGGAAAAACGAATGCAAAGCAAAAGGCTTAGACCATAACGAGACGAATGCGTTTATTATGGCTCAGCTTCGTAGTCGTGATTATTGCCACCTGCTAACGGTTGATAAGATATGACGTACACCCAGTTAGTACAGGATGTTGCGTACTTCTTAAACCGACAAGATTTGACCTCGGTCATCCCCACTTTTATCCGTCTGGCCGAGTCGCGCATGAATCGCACGATTCGTACTCGTGAGATGGAGCAGCGCGTAACCGCAACAATTGGCACGCAGTTTTCTACTTTGCCAACAGGCTTTCTTGAGATGCGCAACATCCAAGTCAACAGTCAGCCGGTCATTGCATTGCAGTACATCACACCACAAGAAGCTGACCGCATTCGTGCGCGTGAGCTTCAGGGTAAGCCGCAATTCTTTTCCGTGGTCGCCAATCGCTTAGAGCTGATTCCGGTTCCACAAGAAAACTACACGGTTGAAATGGTTTACTTTGGCAAGATTCCAGCTATTAGCGAGTCGGTATCGACTAACTGGCTGCTAGATCGCCACTATGATTTATACCTTTATGGCACATTGGTTCAGGCTGCTCTATACCTGAAAGACGATCCTAGCTCATGGGCAACATTGTTTGACTCTGCGCTGTCGGAGATTGTTGTGGAGAACGACCGCAGCCAATTCCAGGGCACTACGCCGCAGATTAGGGGTATAACAATTGGATGAGACAGAAGCCGATTGGGAGTCTGCCGATCTTTATTTTGATTCGGATTATGTCGAGGAAGATTATGCCGACCTTATCGAATCGCCAACCATTTGGGAGCCGGTAAATGGCTGATACGACCACCAGCAATTTTGGATTAACAAAACCCGAGGTCGGAGCTAGCTCAGACACTTGGGGAACAAAACTTAACGCTAACTTAGACATCATTGATGATGCTCTGACTGGCTCACGCGCTGCATTTCCTAATGCCGCATTAGCTACCACAGCAAACATTACCCTTGCTGGCGAACAGACGATAGACGGCGTTCTGACGTCAGCTAGTCGAATCTTAGTAAAGGATCAGACGCTATCTGAGAATAACGGCATTTACATTACGGCTGCCGGTGCATGGTCAAGAGCAAGCGATGTTAATGCGGCTGCTGAGTTTGTGCTTGGCCGCTCTGTTTATGTTCAATCCGGCACAGTCAATGGTGGCCGTAACTTCCGAATCTCTAGCGTTGTTGTGTCGCTTGGAACTTCGCCCGTTACATTTAGCGATGCGATTAAGCAGGGTGCTTCAACACTTGGTGCAACATCGGTTACAACGCTGTCGGCAACCGGCGCATCAACATTGCAAGCAGTATCGGCAACGACCTTGGCTGCAAGTGGAACTGCGACCTTACAGGCTGTTACTGCAACAACAGTAGCGGCAAGCGGCGCTATAACCGGCCTCACCGTTACAGCAGATGGCGGCACAACAAGCCAAGCAGGTGAATCTATTCGCGGAACTTTGCGCGTTGCCGACGCCGCAACAGTGACTGCCGGAACTGATGACCTTGAGGCGATTACATCCAAGAAGCTGCGTGAGCAAGGCAGGCTTCAGCGCTTTTTTGACTCAGGACAGATCACCATTACAGCAGCGGCTGGCGCAACAGTAGCGCATGGTCTAGGCCAGATTCCAAGGCTGATTACTGCTGAGTTGGTGTGTATCAACACAAGCAATGGCTACACGTCAGGACAAGTGGTTCCGATCTATATTAACTTGCAAGCTCTTGGCGCATCTCGTGGCGTTGCTATTGCAAGTGATGATACAAACATCATTTACCGATTCGGCAACACATCCACAACATTCTCACTGATTAACCTTGCAACTGGTGCTGATGTCGCAGTAACCAATGCTGATTGGCGCTTAGTTATTAGAGCATGGGTATAGCCTATGTTAGCAAAGCTAAACATACCGCCAGGCATTTACTCAAATGGTACTGACTACCAGTCTCAAGGTCGCTGGCATTTAGCTAACCTTGTGCGCTGGCAGTCGGGCTATATGGGGCCAGTAAAGGGCTGGCAGCGCTTTGATGCTACCGTATTGTCTGGCCGTCCTAGTGACGTCCATACCTACCGAGAAGGCGCTGATTCACGCGCTGGCATTGGTACGCACTCGCACCTATATGCCATCAAGCCTGATGCAACGGTTCAAGATATTACGCCTGCGGGATACACGGTCGGTCGTGCAGATGCTGGCAACGCATATGGCTACGGATTCGGCCCATACAGCGCAGGCGCATACGGTATCTCTACGCCATCCACTGGAAGCCTTCAGCCACCTACAAACTGGACGTTAGACAACTATGGCTCGTTCTTAGTTGCGTGCGCTAATACCGATGGTGACTTGTATTATTGGGATGGTGTAACGGCAACGGCTGTCGTAATGTCAGGTGCGCCAACAGACAATCAAGCAGTAAGCGTTACTGAAGAGCGCTTTGTTTTCGCTTTGGGTGCTGCTGGAAATAGCCGCTTAGTTCAGTGGAGCGACCAAGAGGACTTCACAACATGGACTCCTGCTGCTACTAACCAGGCAGGTGATTTTGAGCTAGCAACCAATGGCGCAATCCTTAATGGCCTGCGTGTTCGTGGTCAGTTACTTATCCTGACGACGGCAGATGCTCACACAGCGACATACCAAGGCGCACCGTTTGTTTATGGATTTGAACGTGTTGGCTCGGGTTGTGGTGCTGCTGGCCCTCAAGCATCGGTGGCTACTGATGCCTTTGCGTGCTGGATGGGTTTAGGCTCGTTCTATATCTATGATGGCTTTGTTAAGCCGCTGCCGTCTGATGTTCAGGATTATGTTTTCAGTGACATTAACATAGCGCAGATTCGCAAGGTTGCCGCATGGAACAACACAGCGTTTAACGAAGTCTGGTGGCATTACCCATCGTCTAGCAGTAATGAGTGTGACCGCTACGTCGCATGGAATTACCGTGAAAACCATTGGACGACCGGCCTGTTAAATCGCACTTGCGGTGATGACAACGGTGTTTACGGCAACCCACTAATGCTTTCGCCGGATGGCCTAATCTATCGCCACGAGATCGGCTATCAGTACGATGGCATCAAGCCATTTGCCGAGACTGGTCCGTTTGAAATGGGCGATGGCGACCAGGTGTACATGGCTCGCCATTTGTACCCAGATGAGCGCACGCAGGGCGATGTTACAGCGTCTTTCCGCACCCGCTTCTACCCTAATGGCGCAGAGTATAGTTTCGGCCCTTATTCGCTAAATGCGCCGACTGATATTCGATTTACGGGGCGACAGATGGTGATGCGTGTTGATGCTGCGGTTAGTGATGATTGGCGCTTTGGAATTCCGCGCATTGATCTTGCAGCAGGTGGCACACGATGAAGCTCCCGCGCAGTGATGATCGAACGATTACCGAGATTAGCCGTCAAGTTGAGATGGCGGACAACATGAATTACAAGCGTGACCGTGATCTTGAAATAGGGCAAAATAGGGTCATCCTGACCAGTCCTAACGGGAGTCGGTACGCTTTGACAGTAGACAATGCTGGCGTATTGAGCGCCGTCGCAATTTGAGGGGTGGCATATGGGATTCGGGTTTTCTTTAGGTGGCGGCAAAAGTAAGACTAAAAGCTCGTCAACGCAGCAGATTGATAAGGAGCTAATGCCTCTGCGCACTAATGTGCTTGCGCAAGGTATGAGTTTTGCTAACTCACCAATACAGCAATATCAAGGCCAACGGGTGGCTGGATTCTCGCCATTTCAGCAGCAAGCATTTAGTCAGGTTGGCGCACTAGGTCAGCAGGGTCAGGGCTTGGCGCAGCGAGGGTTTAACATCCTTGGCGTCATTGGGACGGCGGCTGACAGAATCTCTGCCTATCAGAATCCATTCACAAGTGAAGTCATTGACCGATCAATGGCCGACCTTGAGCGCCAGCGTCAAATTAGTGGGCAGGTTGATGCAAGCAAGGCTATTGCAGCAAAGGCCTTTGGAGGCTCTCGCCAAGCTGTTAACGATGCGTTAACTAATGAGGCGTATGCTCGTCAGTCTGGCGATCTTGCGTCAAACCTACGCTTTCAGGGCTTCAATACAGCATTGGGTGCTGCTCAGCAAGATGTTCAGCAGCAGCAGCAGCTTGCTCAGGCGCTACAAGGCGCTGGCTATGGCGCTATTGATGCGATGGGTCAAGCTGGAGGAATGCAGCAACAACTTGAGCAGGCGCAGCTTGATTCTGCTAAAGAGCAATTCTATGAGCCGCAGAACTTGCAAATGCAGCGCATGGACTTCTTAACCGGATTGCTTTCTGGGCTTCCGCAGGGCGGCAAAACAAGCGGCACTAGCACGACACGAAATGCAAACTTCGGATTTAGTGGAAGTGCAGGCTAATGAATAACCAATTTTCGTTTTTGCAGGGGATTAGACCGCAACCATTGCAGTTTTCTGGCGGATATAACCGAAGCTCCTTGGATTTTAGCCGACCTTTGTCTAATTTTGCTGGAGGCTATAATCAGCAAATGCAGCCGCTAGAAACAGCGACGCAAGAGCCTGTCGGCGGATACATGAAGTTTAATCCGCCTGCCACACCAGCGGCGGAAACCGCACAACAAAGCGCGCCTAGCTTGCTTGGATATGCACAGCCTTCGGAGAATAATAGCGGCGATGCTGACTTAGCTGCTGCAAAAGGCGTATTAGCTAAGACTGAGCAAATGACAGCTCAAGGCTCTCCAATGCTTTCGCAGGTTCAACAGATGGGCGGGCGTTATCAGCGTCGATACACTGGATTATTGGGGTGAAATATGGGATTGCTTAATGAGCGAATCCAACCATTAGGGTACGAAAACAGCGCATTGGCTAACTATCAGCCATCCCAATCGCAGCCGTCCAACATTGGCTTCTTAGAGGCTTTAGGGCAGGCTTTCGTGCCTGAGACTATGGCGCGTCTGTCTGGAATTAAAGCGCAGCGTGAAGCCCCATCAAACGCTTCTTATGCCCAGCTTGCTGAATACTGGGCGCAACGCGGCGATCCTGAAAAGGCGCAGCAGTATGCCGAGTTAGCAGGATTAGGCCAGCCAAAGGCGCGCGAGGTATTCTCTCGAACGGAAGGCGTTGTTAACGACCAAGGCGAGACAGGTGTATTACTAACCTATCGTAATGGCGAACAAGAGTTTAAGCCGGTTAAGTATTCTCCCGATTCAGTAAAGCCTGGCCGTGCGCCTGCTGCGCCTAGGGTTCCTGTTGGCATGATGTGGGATCCTAATAAGGAGATGGCTGTTCAGATTCCTGGTGTTCCGGTTAAGGCCGCCCCTGCTGCTCGTGGCGGCCCTGCTTCTGGCTCGGCTAATAAAGGCAAGGGGCTTTCAGCAACTGAGTTTAAGGAGTTGACTGAGACAGAAGATGTTCTTAGTGCTTCGCGCGCTGCTGCGCGCACTATTGATGAAGCATTAAAGATAAACCCAGACGCGTATTCAGGCTTAACAGCCAAGCCGCGAGCAATTATCGAAAGCCAAGTTGGTGGAAATAAACGGGCTGATGCAACAATTAAACTGGATAATTTAATCCAAAATCAGGCGCTGTCTTCGATGAAGGCTATTTTCGGCGGAAACCCAACAGAGGGTGAGCGAAAGATTCTTTTGGACTTGCAAGCGTCTGCTGATAAAACACCAGAACAGAGAGCAGAGATATTAGGCAGAGCAAAGCAGGCTGCGCTTGCCAGAGTGGAGTCTAACGCCAGGAAAGCGACAGGTATTCGATCTGGCTCGTATGGTCGACCAGAGTATGAGCAACAGACGCCAAAGCCAAAAGTTCGTCGGTACAATCCGGCAACAGGGAGAATTGAATAATGCCCCTAATTGATATTCCAGGCGAAGGCATCGTAGAGTTTCCTGATAGCATGAGTGACGAGGAAATAGGTCTTGCTATCAGCAGAAATAGGGCGTCAAAGATTGCCACTAAAACAAAGCCAGCGCCTTATGGTGTTGGTAGTGAGCTACTATCCGGCCTGACCTTTGGCTTTGGTGATGAGCTACGCAGCAAGATCACTGGTGAGCCTGTTGAGGCTGTTCGCGCTGGGCAAGAGGCTTACAGAAAAGCAAACCCAGTAGCGTCTACTGTCGCCAATATCGCAGGAGCATTGCCAACAGCACTAATCCCGGGTGCTGGCGCGGCTAATATCCTTCGTGGCGTTGGCGTGGCTGCAAAGGCTGCGCGTGGATTGGGCGCGGTTGCTACTGGCGCTGCTTATGGTGGAGCTACTGGTGCTGGTGAATCAGTGGAAGGTCAGCGCGGATCGGGAGCAGCGAGTGGCGCAGCATTAGGCGCGATCCTTTCGCCTGTGGGCGCAGGCATTGGCCGTGGCGGTCAGGCCGTATCTCAGCGACGCATTAAGAACCTTCCCAGTGACCTTGATGCTCAAGCTCGTTTACTTGGCACATTCAAAGCGGCTGGCATTGATCCTAGTTCTGTATCGCCGGTTCAAGGGAGAACATTAGCTGAGTTAGCGACTCCACTAGAGAACCTTGCGGGCGCTGTGGTGCGGAAGTCGCCAACAACTGCCGGAAACTTTGCCACGCTAACCGCTGAGCGAAAAGCGGCACGCGGCCCAGAGATTCTTAACCGCGCACAGCAAGAGATCACGCGAGGCGTTGCGCCAACAGCAAATCAGCTAGAAAAATCTGCTGTTGCGCAAAAGAAAATGGCTGCGCCATATTACGATCAGGCATTTGCAGAGGCCAAGCCAATTAAATCGCCACTCATTGATGACTTGATGACGCTAGAGCCTTTCCAGATGGCCTACAAGCGCGCTCAGAGCATTGCTAAGCTAGAGTCCAAGGGTAAGGTGAATCTACCTGACTTTACGCCAGGGCAGCCGCTTAGCTTGCAACAAGCCAATTACATTAAGCAGGGTCTTGATGAAGTTGTGTATGGCGCAAAGCGTGATCCAGCCTCAAGCATTGGTCGACAGCAATTAAGTCTGATTGATCAGCTTCGAGGTGACTTTGTGCGTGAGGTTGATTCGCAAGCACCAGAGTCATATAGAGTGGCGCGTGGCATTTACAGTAGTGCTGCACGAGATAAAGAAGCGGCTGAGTTGGGCGCTGATGCAATTAAGCGTGGCCCAGAGTTTGTTGCTGATTTTATGCAAGGCGCAAGCGAGTCAGAGCGTCAGGCATTCCGCGCAGCAGCCAATGCTGAATTGCAACGCAAGGCTGGCGATCTTGGGCAAAATGCAGAGGTTTTCCGCCGATTACTAGATACGCCTAACCGTCAAGCAGTGATGCAGCAGCTCTCGCAAGTAGAAGGCCCGTCATCCATTCCTTACTTTGCGCAGCGTCAGGCGCAAGAAGCTGACTTTGCTACGCGCATGACAGGCGGCGCTCAAACTGCACCTCGGCAAGCCGCCGATGCTTTGCTGCAAGAAGGTGAATCCATTCCAGAGCAGGTTATGCGTCAGGGTGTTGTCAGCACAGGACTTAATCGCGGTCTTCAGGCAATGACTGATCTTTACCGCACAGGCGGAAGTAAGACAGCAAACGAGCTTGGATCAATGATTTTGAATCCTGACGCGATGGCCAACATGGAAACGCTGCGTAGGCTTGGACTATTGGATGAGCAGTTACGCCGCCAAGCAGGTATTCGCGCTGGGTCTTATTCCGCAGGCGCAGCCACAACGGGCGGGTTACTAGGAGGCTCACAATGATTCGCAAAGAAGATTACATTGCTGGCAAGATCGAAAAGTTAATCAAAGAAGGCAAGCCGCAGAAACAAGCGGCTGCAATCGCGTATAATATGCAAAAGCAGCGGAAGGATAGAAAATGACTATCACCTATCGACTTGTGAAAGGCTCAAGGCTAACTAATGCTGAGCTAGACGAAAACTTTCGCACAATTACCGATCAGTATGATCTTGTTGAGCCAGCTATTGATTCAATCAATAGTAGTGTTTCTCAAGCGCAAGGATTTGCTAATGAATCTGGTGCTAGTGCTGCAAGCGCCGCATCAAGCGCTGCCGCCGCTGCTAACTCAGAGGCGACGACCATTGAGTATGAGGCCGCCGCCAGTGTTGATGCAGCAAATGCATTAGAAGCAAGAATAGCTGCCGAGGCCGCAAGAGACTCAGCATATATTGTTACCGGTGCAGATCAGGCTGTAATCGCTACTGAGCAAGCTAACATAGCGACTGCTGCAAGCATCGCAGCACAACTCGCCGAGACTAACGCCGAGCTTGCTGAAGTAAACGCCGAACTAGCTGAAACAAACGCCGAGGCCGCACAAGCCGCAGCCGAAGCAGCCCGCGATCAAGCCAGCGGCTTTGCTTCTTTTGCTGCCGCTAACGTGGCATTTCAGACTAACCGTGGTTTCACTGCCGCAGCAGCCAGCACTGCCAACATCACAGCGACCTACAACAACGGCGCTGGTACGCTGACTGGCGCTGGTGCGTTAGGCGCGCAAGACGGTGTGACATTGGCTGTTGGCCAGAACTTGCTAGTAAAAGACCAGACAAATCAATTTGAAAATGGCTGGTATACGCTGACGACGCTTAGCCCATTCGTGCTGACGCGCCACGTTCTAGCAAACACAGATCCGACACTATCAGGAAGCTGCACGCAAATTACTGGCGGCACGTTATACACCGGCTGGTCGTTTGCGAATCAGCAAAGCTCAATCACGCTAGGTACAACTGCTGTTACGTTCTTGGGCCGTCCTGCCAGCGTTGGCGCTTTAACCGGCCAGGTGACGCCGCTGACTAAGCTGACCTTTAACGACCCCTACAATTACACAGTTGGCGCAGGCGGCACTACCGAGTTCAATAACGGGACGTATTTATTGCAGCGAGTGACGCGCCGAGGCCGCGTGTCAACGCTGGATGTGAACATTGCTAGCTTGCGCGGTGCATCGCTAACTATCGTTGCTGCGCGTCCTGTTCAAGCCCCAAACCGATTTGACGATGTTGCCCGCACAACGCCTACCCTAGTGCTAGGCAACAATACGGTATCTGATCCGTTTGGCGACGTGACGCTAGAAGTCGGGGATTGGGTAGGCTTTGTCTGTGCGGCTAATACCGCTGCGCTGTCCTATGCCGCCTCTGGTGGCCCTGGTAGTTATTTCTTTAACGCAGCGACTACTGCATTGGATGATGTGAGCTTTACCGCCACGGCAAGCGCGCGAGATTATCAACTCGCTTTTACCATCACCGGCGTCGAGGTAGACGACAGCCAGTTCAGCGGTGAGACGCTGGCACGTTTCCTTTCGCTTGAAGTTAATCAATCGCTCAACATCCAGCGCCTAGATGCTGTTGGAGCGCCAAACGGAAAACGCACATACCGCAAAACATCGCTTGCACTTGCTGACCTGACGACAGCGCAGGGCGTGGCTGTCCATGGTTCGGGAGGCTTAACTGCTGCCGTTGATGGTGTTACCGGCTCAGCTACGCTTGCGCTGCCCTTTGATCTTGATAATACCAAGCCTTGGCAGTTCACGCTTACCTTTGTAATCGGCGCAGGCTCAAACAATACGACATTCAAGTTGCGCGATTCTGTGAACACATCACATGCAGGCATTGCAGGGGTAAATGTAAGGGCTGGTAATATCAGCACAAACTATGGCTTTTCAGTATTCCTTAACCAAGCCGGATTCCCTGACGTAGTAGACGGAACGACTGTTTGGTTCACTGTGGCGTGCGATGGCCTTGGCACGATTACTCAGTCTATGCAGACAAGTATTCTGACTGGTGCTGGTAGTGGCATTACGCTAGGAGCATTTCAGGATTCAACTAACAAGCTGTTTGCTCGCGTTGATCCTGATACACATATTTACACTGGCTCCATTCCAACTTTTGGATCATCCGCTGGTTACTTGAATGCGCTTGAGTTTACCTTTGCTAACGCAAATACGCGACTTACAGGCGTGTTTGCCACTGTCGGCGGTTATGAAAGCTACACAGATGGAACTGGCACGCCAGCAGTGATTGGCATTAACAAAGATCAGCACATTTTAAAGTCCAGCGCGAATGCTTTCTCTAATCCTACGGAGGTGCCGTTCTTGGTTCTTCCACGATTCCGTCCAAGTACCGATAAGCCGGTGGTGTTTCAGATGCACCCCAACGAGGTGAAGTCTGCAATTAACAGCGGTCAAAACAGTGCAACGCTTCTTGGCCTGTACTTGAAAGGCTATGCTATCGGCTTGATTCAAGGGATGTATAACTCCGCTTTCAATGCATCCACTGGCAAAGGCTACGCAAACCCAACAAGCAGCAACTGGGCTGGACGCACCGGCATGGAGTACCGCTACGGCTTCATGGATTGGATTACTCGCTACTGGAACTTTGACAAATACTGCCTTTATGGTGAGTCGATGGGCTTGCTTAACTCGCTGACGCATTTGACTGATGAGCGCAAACGCCCATTCTGTATTGTCGGCATTAGCGGCGTGACAGACCTGACAGCCAGCTTTGCACTGGCTGCTTTCACGGCGATCATTCAGCGCGGACACGGCGACTGGTATGTATCGCTGGTGGGTAGCAACACTGAGACGCCAAGCCTGACAGCGACTAACTGGAAGCGGATTGGTAACCGGAGTGTTCCGCCAAGTGCTGCGTACTTCGATGCGCCTTACATCTGGAAAGACGCATGGGCTGCTGGAACTTACGCAGCAAACGATATCGTCGTCATTCCTTTTGCTGGTACTGCGACGGCCTTGAAAGACCGTGATCCAAACTTGAATGCCTCGCGCTTTGCTAAAACGCCGATTTACCTGCGCCATGGTTCATCTGACACGGTAATTCCATCATCGCAGGCAACCAACTTTCAGACGACAGTAAACGCAGCAGGTGGTGACGTGACAGTGGATCTGGTCGGTGGGGCTGGACACCTAACCGGATGCTACTCCAGTGCGGCAGAGATCGCGTTTATTGAGTCGTGCAGATGATCGTGCAAAGCATTCACCCATGATTTGCTTGCCGCCATGATTCTGTGGTGGCAGGCATAAGAGGAATCTATGATTAACTCACGCGACTTAAAAGAACTGTTGCCAGTCGTCCGCACAAAAGTGGACTCGTTCCTTGCCGCCGCTAAGAAGCAGGGCATTGATCTGTTGGTGACTAGCACCTACCGCGATGCTGAGTCGCAAAACGCGCTATACGCCCAAGGCCGCACATTGCAAGGCAAGATCGTTACCAATGCGAAAGCAGGCCAGTCTTGGCATAACCATCGCTGCGCGATTGACGTTGTGCCGATTGTGAATGGAAAGGCTGTGTGGAATGACGCGGCACTGTGGGCGCGTATCGGCGCAATCGGCAAGGCTGCTGGGCTTGAATGGGCCGGAGATTGGAAGCGATTCAAGGAGACCGCACATTTCCAATACACGGGCGGCAAGACCTTGGCTCAGTTACAGGCCGGAGAGAAAGTTGCATGACATGGCGCAATTATCTGCGAGGGCTTCGCAAGCGCCTTGTGTGGTATTGGCGCATCGGCCCAGTAGTGGCAGGCTTGGTTTTGATATTTTGGGCGCATGATATTCGCACAGCCGAATGCTACAATTCGACAACGCAACATCAGACATAAGGCGGATAACATGCAGCACCACGATCCAGGGTTTTTTTCATTCCTTGTTGCATGTTTTTCGGGGGCTTTTGTGAGCGCACTTAGAGTAAAAGATGGTTCATGGCCTGAGCGTTTAACGACAGGTGTCATTGGCTTTCTGATGGCGTATCACTTTGGGCCTGTTGTTGCTGATCTGTTCTCTCTTGAAGCACAATACCTTTCGAGTGCTGGTTTTGTGGTCGGGATGATCGGCAAGGAATTAGCCGCAGTCATCATTGATACGGCTCGCGACCACGGCCCAGCATTCATTCAGAGTTTTCTCAAGAGAGGTAAGTAGCAATGGAAATCGTTAAGACCTACGCAAAGCAACCCAGCACATGGCGCGGTTTAGCCTTGCTGCTTTCCCTTTTTGGCATTGCCATCGAGCCTGACCTGCTAGCAGGTGTTGGTGCTGGCGTTGTCGGTGCTATCGGCATTTACGAGACTGTAAAGAATCGCCCGTAAGCTAGTCGGGCTGCTCGCTATCACGGCGGCAGCCCTTCGCTTTGCTACCCAATACGCGTTGCTTCGGCGCGCAGCTCAGCTTCGGTGTGAGACTTGCCCAGCCGCGCGGCCTCTTGCTCATGGCGATTCTTGTACGTGGCCACAGCAGTGCCATCGAAAGCAGCCTCTCGCGCCTGCATGTACGCTTTGCCAAGACGTTGCGGAATAGCGAGTAGTTCTTCGTAAGTGCGGAAAATCATTTTACTTCCTTTGGTTTAAAGTCATCTGGTGTTAGAACGGGGATGGCTGAAATATCTATTCCAGCTATCTGTAAGCAAACTAAGTGCATAGTCACATCCTTGCCGCACTCCATGCAGACGTAATGCGCGCGGCCTAGCCTGAATGTTCGCAGGTCATCAGTGCAATGTTCGCAGGTCATTTTGGTTTATTTGGCCCACGAAACTTAGGCGGGGTTGATACGGCGCGCTCCCAGTCCCAGCCTTTGACTAGCCGGTTAATCACGACAGGCGCTTTCATATCATATCCGTTAGCCTTCAGCCAAGACGCAACGCTTGAGCCGTCTGGCGATAGCTGACCGAATCGTGGCTTACGCAGTGGCGCATAGCCAGCGTCTCTCCGGTAATACTTAGCTAGGCTCTCGTTAAGGCCAATCTCGCGCCCCGCGTCTGCTAGCGTGCGTCCTGCGGTCACTTGCTGGTTAATCCAAACACCAGGATCTTTGCCAAGTTTTAGGGTTAGGCGGCGGCGGGTGTTCATTTTGGCGGCTCCGGTAATGGCATCCAATGAGTTGCGATACAGTCGCATGAGTAGGCGTCGCCAAGCGTAAGGCTTAATGAGCCTGAATAAGCAACACCAATGGCGTTCATTGGATAATCACCGCTTATCTCGCCCACCCACTTCCCATAGACCAATATTTCTCGGCCATCCTTCGGCGCTGTCTCAATCGGTTGCCACTCGTTAGTATTCACTTGAACTTCTCCGAAAATGTCATGCCGCGTCTGTGCCATGCGTGAACTTCCTTCCAGTACCACTTGCGCTCGCCAAGGTGCAAATAGCACTGAGGGAATGTTGGCTCACTGGCGTGGCTAATGAAGTTATCCAATCGCATCCCTAGGCGCGATGCACAGCCCTCAGCGCTGCACAGGACGGCGTTTGCCTGCTTATCCGTGCCAAGGTACGGCACAGCCTCAGGTCGGCGCGTGGCGGTCTTGATTTGACCGCCTGCGGCTAGGAAGGCTTCAATCTCGTTGGTTAGTGGTTGTTTTAGGTGGGTTGGGCGCATTACTTGGCTCGCTTGGCTTCATGGGCGGCGATAGCGGCGCGGACAGCAGAGATAGTTCCTGTCAGGCAGTCTCTGAATATCGCCCGTATCTCATCATCCGTCAGCTCCGGTGCTTGCTGCTGTTGGCGAATAGCCTTGAGGCACAGCGATTTAGCAGCGGCTTCGGCGACAGATACTGGTGTTACCTGTTGCTCAGCCAGTCGATTAAAATACAGCTCTTCTCCGCGAAAGTTCAGAGTGCATGTCGATCCATCATCAGCATAGCTGACTAGGCGACAGTCCTGTGTTTCCTTCTTCCCATAAGCCCATACCTCAGCAGCCTTGCCTCGCTCGCTGTTTTTCTCGCGGTTGTAAGATTCAATGCCAGCGGCTATTTCCTCTGGTGTTGGCATCGGAATGTCGCCATTGAACATGCCATAATTGGCAATAACTGTTTCGTGGGCAGATAGCTCCTGCTCATTAGCATTGACAGCAGCGATCAAGTCATCAAGAAACTCTGCCGCGTAAGAGGCGCTGTATTGATCTTCAATCTTGCCAATCTCATCGCGTGCAAGGCGCAGACAGTGAGTCGATATGGGAACCATAACGACTCCATTTGTTGCTAAAATCTGTTTTCTGTTCACTTCCCTGATCCCCCATCAAAAAATCCACCGCTCCACAAAAGAGCAAGCAGAATTGAAAATGAAATAAAACTTGTGGTTCCGTCGTATGGTTTTTTAGGCTGGCCATGCATCCCCATCGCCCAGCCAATCTCTAGGAATACCCAACACAAAACCACGATTGCTTGCCATTTCATCTCGCCATCGCCTCCCAGCGCACGCGGATTAAACCGCCTTCGGTATTGTGTAGTGGTCTTAGTTGATCTTGAATCACATCTGCAAGCTCAGACACGAGGCATGGCTCATCTGTCTTGAATACCATGCGCTCAGTGCTGATCTGCGTGGTAGCCTGCAAGACGATAGTCCACATGCGCCGGTTGCCGTTGTGTTTGCCGTTAATGATTAACCGGTTAGTGGCTGTGTCAAATATGGCTTTCAATTAGTCGCGCTCCGTTCTGTACGCGGATAAATCTTCTCAAGCACATCTGCCCAGTCCGGCAACAGGAACTCAGGCGCATCGAGTATTACCTGTGGCTCCATGTCGCATGGGTCTACGAATAGAACCCATGGGCATTTGTTCTGATCGGCTTTAGCTCGCGCTTGGCGGCGTTTGTGGTCTAAGTCGGTCATGGCATTGACCGTCCGATCTCTGCGGCTGCACGTACTATGGCGCGGCGGGTGGCTGTGTAGACTTGCTCGGATGAGGTAAATCCTTCACAAACACCAACTTCTGGAAAATTAAATACAGCCCTTCGCTCGGCAACAACACCAGAACCACCATGATTTACATCAATGCCAAGATTAACTGCCAATCTCATGGCATCACCGTCATCATTAAGCGGCTTCCATACTGAATAAGATTCTCTGCTGCCAATTCGCAAACAGTTTCGCCTTTTTTCATAGGTACAAACTGGGCCAATACCAATCGCCTTAGCAGCCAATCTCAACAATTCTTTATCACTCACTTCATCACCCCCACCGGCTCACAATCAATAATCCGCGCTTCCTCTGGAATCAGCTTTGCAGCCTTATTCATCGCCTCGCTGAAACTTGCAGCCTTGACCTTAACGCGCTCAAGACTCGTACACTCTAATGGTGTCCAATATACTGCCCACATAATCGCTACCTCTCTTGTTATCGTTCTCGGATTCTACCCAATCAGCACATCAACGGATTACCGTCTGTCGGAATACCGAATTTTCCGTATCCTATCCGTGCCGCGTATCCAACACCCCGCACTACCGATCAATAGCCGGTACGGCTGATACCGGCGAACACGCTGCCGAGCTGAAACAAAAATCACCTCGCCGCCGATCATGCGCAAGCACGCCGGAATCCTTCGCAAATTGACCATAGGACGCGGCTTACGTTCACGACATATTGCTGGCGATTGGCTACGAAACTTCACGATTGCGCCTCCATTCCTGAAAGCCCTGATCTCGCCACAGTGCGCCAGGGTCTGCTTCGAGTGCGGCGTAGATGCGGTGACGCTCGGCTTGGGCTGCAGCTTCGGCAACAGCGCGGAAGTGGCTCAAAACTGCACCGTCAATTTCAAACTTGGCTAACGGCTCGACGATCTGCTTAATCTGCTCATCGGTCAGCATTTTCCACCTCCGGCTGGCGGCGGATACTCAGCCCGATAAACGCCCTGTTGTAAAAGTTAATGCCATACAGCGCCCAGCCCCAGCCTTTCGTGCCCCAGTAGAATCTCATGACTCACCCCCTTGCTTGGCGACATGGGCGGCGATGACGGCGCGCAGTGCATACTCATCAAATCCAGATGGAACACCATCTGCGCCCGACCACGCCTCATGCAACTCTTCGCCGGTAAGCTCCACCACAGCGGCGGGCTGCTGGGCGGCAGTGGTGGCAGCCTGCCACGTAGCCCACGAAACCTTGATCGGCTGGCCATCCCAGTTGATGTCGCCTCCGGCTGGCGCAATTCTGCGTACCCAAGCCTCGAAGTCTTTCCTCATCTTCTGTTCGCTCATGGCTTCAACCCCATTTCACGCATAAGGCTCTTTGTTCTAAGGGCTGAAAGCTCAGGATCGGCTGGCACTTCATACTTTTCAGCCAACGAGATGATTTTGTCCGCCCACTTATGCGCGCGCTTTAGGCGCATTTCAAGAGACCAAGACATTGGATGCCAAGGCCAAGATGCATACATCTCATGATTAATGACAGCACCATCAATATTTCTGCAAACTTCTGCTCGAACATACCAACCGTCAATCTCAATTTTCTTTGTGTAGTTGCTCATTTATCACTCCCCTTCACGCATAAGGCGCGAATATCTTTCAGATTTTTGTTAAAAGCATTGGCTTGTAGAATGCACTGATCCATGCTCGTCTGCGGAATCTGTGTCACAGCTCTTGCAAGATGACCGGCTTCACAAGTGTTACCGCAAATAACTAGCACCAAATAAGCAGCAGAAATCATCTCACCACCTCCCAAACAATCCACCAGAACAGGCCGCAGCCTAGTAGTACCAATAGCCATGTACGCGATTTGTAACTCATGGCAAAACCTCCACCCATAGCGCGATTGCAATAATCAAAAACATCAAAAGGCACATCACGGCAAATAGCGCATCCTTCTCTGCTTCGCGGTATTCGACCGCTTCAATTATTCGGCACTTTTTCATGTTTTTTCTCCGGTTGCTTTGGCGATGGCGGCGCGGGCGCGCAATTCCCAATCTTGAAAGCACACACTGCCAGTGCGTACCTTTCCAATTGCGTTGCTGTAAATAACGCACTTTTCTTTATCAAGTATCTCAAGCAGCAGCTCGTACAACTCAGGCGCGGCTGCTATCAAATGCGCATCACTTATTTGCTGCTCCCTTTCTACTTCAGGAAAATACTTTTCCCCAGTATTTGGGCATAGTGATCCGCCTATTTCGCAGACAATAAACTCTCCACATCCAGACCAAATACCGCCCCTATACCCACAACCACAACTTTTGTCTTTTTCTATACTCTCAAGGTGGTGGCAAAGTTTCCACGGCCCCAGCGTATGCTTACTCATGCCACACCCCCACCAGCCCAGATCATGTAATTTACCACCGGCATCATCGGACGGCACTCAGTCGCTACCATCAGCGCGCCGAAGCCGAAGCCGGTGATTAGGATTAACAGCGCGTTTTTAGTATTCATTGGCATCACCTTTAATCTCATCAAAAACCTGAGTCTCAATTTTCTCAATCATGTCGCCATCAAGTAGCTCAATGATGTTTACGCCAGCCACGAGGACTTGATGTAGCTCGAAGTAAGCGGGGTCGTTGCTCTCTGGCACAGCCTCGTAGCCTTCGCCAACGCAGACGCATTCAACGCCGAGGATTGCTGTTTCGTGGTGGATCATCTCTCTCTCTCCAAATCCGCAGTCGTTCGCTGCGGTAAGGTGATTATGTTTATCTGATTGAATCGTTCAAGCGACTTCCGACAGACGGTCGTTCGTTGTGGGTTGGGGCCTTGGTAGGCACTAGATGTTGTGGGTTAGCCCCATTGGTCAGCCATTGCATCGGCAATGCCCTGGTAAGTAGTGCTGCGTAATTTCCAGCGGTCTTTGCTTGGCGGTAAGTAATGCAGACGCTCGCGCTCATTCTTTGGCAGCGGCATCATGGCTTCTTTGACGTTGTTTGTTGGCTGTAATAGCGGCAAGCCTTTTAACCATAAGCAGGTCGCCTTCTGCTCCATATGTCCAAACATCCAAGGCTGAATTACCTGGCTTTGCTTAACTCCTCCTATGCGTTCTTTTGCGTACTTGTGCATGATTGGGTTTTCAATGCAGATTCTCGCTATCGGCGCATCAAGCAATAGCTTAAAAAACGCTGCGCCATCATCAAGCATTTCCCATCGGCTAGGATCGCGGTGCAACCATGTCACGCCCGAGTTTGTCAGATATGTGCAAGGAGGATGAGCAATCATCAAATCCCATCCATCGCCGATAATATCCAGTACGCTGCCTTGGTAATGCGGCCCAAGTGAATCTGTTGGCAGCAGGTCGCACGACATGGCGTCATGGCCTTTCGCAATAAACGCATCCCGCACGCGCCCACTGTATTCGCAAGCTACCAATACTTTCATCCCGTAATCTCCGTAATCGTCACGCGACACAATCCACGCATTTCGTGACCGGCCTCATTCATAATCACGACTAGCCGCTTAACCTGGCTATCGTCGTGATACACATTCCCATGCGTTAGTAGGTCCAAACACGCTTTAAGCGGCGAGTCTGCATCACGCTTGCGCTTGTCGATAGGGAATAGCTCTAGGACTAGCTCTAACCGTCCTTCTAGCGGAGTTTGCTCTCCGATAATAGTCAGCCCCAACTTGCGATAGTCTCGCGCCTTAGCGGTGAGAATCTGACGATTCTGGAATGCTCGCGTCCACTGATTAACGCTGACTGGGTACGGCAGAATAAACTGTTTCACAGTAGCGACTCCTGCTCAGGCTTAG
>Ga0209300_1000201_pt1 | contig 36543 bp, 32 predicted proteins | sample Shrwel_input2_RT_FD_187535 | JGI IMG/M metagenome (GOLD analysis project Ga0209300, IMG submission 187535) | Subsurface microbial communities from deep shales in Ohio, USA - Utica-3 well 1 S input2 RT (SPAdes) (version 2) ... | reverse complement strand
TTCTGCGCCAGTATCTGCCGGCTCAGCCCGGGGTCATCGAGACCCCGGAGGGCGAAGTGATCGGCGAGCACATCGGGCTGATGTACTACACCCTGGGTCAGCGCCAGGGCCTGGGCATCGGCGGTCTGCCAAACCACCCGGATGCGCCCTGGTACGTGGCCCACAAGGATCTCGAGCGCAACGTGCTGATCGCCGTACAGGGCAAGCATCATGACCTGCTCTACAGCGATGTGCTGATCACCGAGCCGATGGACTGGGTCGCCGGTGAGGCGCCGGCGAGCGAGGGCCGCTTCATGGCCAAGACCCGCTATCGTCAGGAGGATGTCGCCTGCAGCATGCGCACTCGCGAGGATGGCGGCGTCGAGGTGATCTTCGATGAGCCGCAGCGCGCCGTGACGCCGGGTCAGTCGCTGGTGCTCTACGACGGCGAGATCTGCCTCGGCGGCGGCGTGATCCTGAACACCTGGCACGGCAAGGAGCGTCGCTCATGACCACCCCGATTCACCGCGCCCCGGATTCCCCCGTCAGCCGCCAGGTACTGGCGCTGGCCGGCGTCTTTCAGGCCGCCGTGGTAGTCGACGAGCTGGCCCGCACCGGTCAGGTCGACGAACGCGCCTGGCAGACCCTGATTCGCGCCACGGTCGACACCGACCCGGAAAGCTTCGAGGCCATCTACGGCGGCCATCCCAACCACCTGCGCCAGGGACTCGACACCCTGAGCGCCGTGGTCGGCAAGCAACAGGCCAACCCGGTGGTGCTGCGCTATGGCTTCTCGCTCTTGCTGCTCTCGCAGAAGCTGCGCAAGAGCCCGCAGATGATGGACACCCTCGGCACCCGACTGACCCGCGTTCAGAGCCAGGCCGGCCACTTTGGCGACACCCACGAGAACGTGGTGGCGAGCCTCGGCGAGATTTATCAGGACACCATCTCGACCTTCCGCTACCGCATCGTGGTGCAGGGTGAACCAAGCCTCTTGCAGCAGCGCATGATGCCGGAACGCGTGCGGGCTGCCCTGCTGGCCGGCGTGCGCTTTGCCCTGCTGTGGCATCAGCAAGGCGGTCGGCGCTGGAAGCTAATCTTCCAGCGCGGCGCCATGCGACGCGCCCTCGACGAGTTCGGCTAGCCCCTGATTAGCCGCTGGCTTATAGCGCCCACGCCCTTAACTCCAGCTCCCTTTTCCTCACCGCACTGGATGACTGTCATGCAACTCTCAGCCCTCACCGCTCTTTCCCCCGTCGACGGCCGCTACGGCACCAAGACCGAAGCCCTGCGCGAGCACTTCAGCGAGTTCGGCCTGATCCGCGCCCGCGTCACCGTCGAGGTTCGCTGGCTGCAGCGCCTGGCCGCTCATGACGGCATCAAGGAAGTGCCCGCCCTGTCGGCCGACGCCAGTGCCTGGCTCGACGCCATCGTCGCTAACTTCAGCGTCGAGGATGCCCAGCGCATCAAGGACATCGAGCGCACCACCAACCATGACGTCAAGGCGGTGGAATACTTCCTGAAGGAGAAGGTCGAGGACAACGCCGAACTCAACGCCGTCACCGAGTTCATCCACTTCGCCTGCACCAGCGAGGACATCAACAACCTGTCCCACGCCCTGATGCTGCGTGGCGGTCTGAAGGATGTGCTGCTGCCGGTGATGCATGAGGTCACCGAATCCATCGTCGCCCTGGCCCACGAGCATGCCGACCAGCCGATGCTGTCGCGCACTCATGGCCAGACAGCGAGCCCCACGACCCTTGGCAAGGAAATGGCCAACGTTGCCGCGCGCCTGCGCCGGCAGCTCAAGCAGATCGAAGCCGTCGAGCTGCTGGGCAAGATCAACGGCGCCGTGGGTAACTACAACGCTCACCTAGCGACCTACCCAAGCATCGACTGGGCGGCCAACGCCGAGACCTTCGTCGCCGAGCTGGGACTGACCTTCAACCCCTACACCACGCAGATCGAGCCCCACGACTACATCGCCGAGCTGTTCGATGCGGTATGCCGTTTCAACACCATCCTGATCGACTTCGATCGCGACGTCTGGGGCTATATCTCGCTGGGCTACTTCAAACAGCGCACCGTGGCCGGCGAGATCGGCTCCTCGACCATGCCGCACAAGGTCAACCCGATCGACTTCGAGAACTCCGAGGGTAATCTGGGGATCGCCAACGCCGTGCTGACGCACCTGGCCCAGAAGCTGCCGATCTCCCGCTGGCAGCGCGACCTGACCGACTCCACCGTGCTCAGGAACCTCGGCACCGGCCTGGCACAGGGCCTGATCGCCTACCAGGCGTCGCTCAAGGGCATCAGCAAGCTCGAAGCCAACCCGGAGCGCCTCGACGCCGACCTGGACAACAGCTGGGAAGTGCTGGCGGAGCCGATCCAGACCGTGATGCGCCGCTACGGCATCGAGAAGCCCTACGAAAAGCTCAAAGAACTGACCCGCGGCAAGCGCATCGACCAGGTCGGCTTCGCCACCTTCATCGATACTCTGGAACTGCCGGCCGAGGTGAAGACCGAGCTCAAGGCCATGAGCCCGGCCACCTATATCGGCAATGCCGCGGCCCAGGCCAAGGCGCTCTAAGTCGCTAAGGCCCGCGCCCACGCCCCGGTCATCCACCCATTGCGTCACCGACAGGCGCTGGCTCGCGCCAGCGCCTGTTTGCCTTCATCTGAGGACACCACACCATGACTGCCGACACGCCCTTGCCCATGCTGGGCGGCCTCAGCGCCGCCGACTTCCTCGGCCAGTACTGGCAGCGCAAGCCGCTGCTGATCCGCGGTGCTTTCCCGGATATCGAAAGCCCGCTGTCACCCGATGAACTGGCAGGCCTTGCCTGCGAGGAAGGCATCGAGGCACGCCTGGTCGAAGAACACGGCCACGATACCAAGGGTAATCCACAGCCCTGGCAGGTCAGTCATGGCCCCTTTGATGAGACCACCTTCTCGCGCCTTCCCGAGCGTGACTGGACCCTGCTGGTACAGGCCGTGGACCACTACGTGCCCGAGGTCGCCGAACTGCTGGAAGCCTTCAGCTTCCTGCCCCGCTGGCGTCTCGACGACATCATGATCAGCTACGCTCCGCCGGGCGGCAGCGTTGGCCCCCACGTCGATCAGTACGATGTCTTCCTACTACAGGCCAGCGGCCAGCGCCGCTGGCAGCTAGGCGGTGCCGTCGACGAGGATGCCCCGATCATCGACGGCATCGACCTGCGAATCCTCGAGCACTTCGAGGTAACGCCGAACAAGGACTGGGTGCTCGAGCCCGGCGACATGCTCTATCTCCCGCCGGGCCACGCCCACCACGGTGTCAGCCAGTCGGAAGACTGCATGACCGTTTCGGTGGGCTTCCGGGCGCTGTCCGCCGACGAGTCGGTGACCTCCTTCGCCGACTATCTGGGCGAGACGCTGCCGGCCTCCCAGCGCTACAGCGATGCCGGGATGACGCCGCCCGCCGATCCCGGCGAGCTGAACGACGAGGCGCTTGAGCGCATGCGCCGGCTGATCCTCGACACCCTGGATGATCCTGCCCAGTTGGCCCAGTGGTTCGGCCGGGTGATGACACAGCCCAAATATGTCGACCAGCTGGTGCCACAGGAAGAACCGACGCCGGTTGATGAGCTTACCGCCGAACTCGAGGCCGGGGGGTATCTGGAGCGCACCCTGGGCTCGCGCTTCGCCTGGCGCGGCCAGGACGCAACCCAGGCGACCCTGTTCGTCGACGGCGATGGCCTGCCCTGCACGCCGGGCCTGGCCCGGGCCCTTGCCTCGCAGACGCCCATCGACGCCGAGCTGCTCGCCTACCCCGGTGCGGCAGCACTCATTGCCGGCCTGCTCGGCCGCGGCAGCCTGAGCTGGCCGCAAGACGGCGAGGATGAGGATGAGGCATGAGTCAGCAGCGACAGGATGAGATAACGCTCCAGCAGGGCAGCTGGCACGAGCTTCGCGACATCGCCAGCGAAATCCGCCGCCTGGTGTTCATCGAAGAACAGGCTGTCCCACAGCACGAGGAATGGGACGGCCGCGATGCCGACTGCCTGCATTTCCTGGCCTGGCGCGGCACCACCGCGCTGGGCACCGCCCGTCTGCTGCCCGATGGCCATGTCGGGCGCGTCGCCGTGCTGGCCGAGGCCCGTGGCCTAGGCATCGGGGTGGCACTGATGCAGGCAACCGTCGAGGCCGCTCGCTCTCATGGACATGCTCATGTAGAGCTCGCCGCCCAGACGCATGCACTTCCCTTCTACGAACGTCTGGGTTTCGTCGCCTTCGGTGATGAATTTCTCGATGCCGGCATACCGCACCGCAATATGCGCCTCACGCTAGGCGACTGATTCGAAAGCTCTTCCCTTGCGCCCCGGAAATAAGACTACATTCATGGCCGAAAAAGGCCTGGCTTGTAGTCTTACTACAACGCTCCCTACCGCTAAGTAATCATGGTGAGGCCCCGATGTCATGGGCCATAGTCCTTATCAGGGCGACATTAAAACAACCGTTTTAGATGCTGAATTCTGCAGGTCTATTACACCGAATTTAATGCTACGCCCCCTTCGACCAAGGCAGCACAGACAAGACCGTCTGCCTGACTAACGCTTGACATATCCTGCAGCGCAGCATGAAGCACTCGACGCGACATGCCGCCGTCAGGCACAACCGATCGATGAGGATGGCTCCATGTCAGCATATCAAGATGCAATCCAGACCCTGACCGCCCTGCGCGAGGCCCAAGGCGGCAAGTGGGACACCATCAACCCCGAGTACGCGGCGCGCATGAAGGCCCAGAGCCGCTTTCGTACCGGACTGGAGATCGCCCGCTACACCGCCGGCATCATGCGTCGCGACATGGCCGCCTACGACGCCGATACCAGCCAATACACCCAGTCGCTGGGCTGCTGGCACGGTTTCATCGGGCAGCAAAAGATGTTGGCGGTGAAGCGCCACCACGGCACCACCGACAAGCGTTACCTCTACCTGTCCGGCTGGATGGTGGCGGCGCTGCGCTCCGATTTCGGCCCGCTGCCGGATCAGTCAATGCACGAGAAGACCAGCGTGCCGGCACTTATCGAGGAGCTCTACACCTTCCTGCGCCAGGCCGATGCCCGGGAACTGGGCCACCTGTTCAAGGCGCTGGACGAGGCCCGCGCCGAGGGCGATGAAGTCGGCGCCCGGGCCGCACAGGACAAGATCGATAACTTCGAGACCCACGTGGTGCCGATCATCGCCGACATCGATGCCGGCTTCGGCAACGAGGAGGCCACCTATCTGCTTGCCAAGAAGATGATCGAGGCCGGCGCCTGCTGCATCCAGATCGAGAACCAGGTCTCGGATGCCAAGCAGTGCGGCCACCAGGCCGGCAAGGTCACCGTGCCCCACGAGGACTTCCTCGCAAAGATCAATGCCGTGCGCTACGCCTTCCTGGAACTCGGCGTCGACGACGGCGTAATCGTCGCCCGCACCGATTCCCTGGGCGCCGGCCTGACCCAGAAGATTCCGGTCTCCCGCGAGCCCGGCGATCTGGCCAGCCAATACAACCGCTTCCTCGAGACCACACCCGTCGCCTCGGCGGACGATGTCGCCGAGGGTGACACCCTGATCAAGCTCGACGGCGAGCTCAAAAAACCGCTGCGTCTGGCCAACGGCCTCTACCAGTTCAAGCCGGGCAGCGGCGAGGATCGGGTGGTGCTGGACTGCATCACCTCGCTACAGCATGGTGCAGACCTGCTATGGATCGAGACCGAGAAGCCCCACGTCGGCCAGATCGCCGGCATGGTCAACCGCATCCGCGAGGTCTGCCCGGACGCCAAGCTGGTCTACAACAATTCGCCCTCCTTCAACTGGACACTCAACTTCCGCCAGCAGGTCTTCGATGCCTGGGAACAGGAAGGCCGAGACGTCAGCGCCTATGATCGCGCCGACCTGATGAACGCGGCCTACGATGACAGCGAGCTTGCGACGCTCGCTGATGACTGGACCCGCAACTTCCAGCGCGATGCCGCCCGCGAGGCCGGTATCTTCCACCACCTGATCACCCTGCCGACTTATCACACCGCAGCCCTGTCCACCGATGACCTGGCCAGGGGCTATTTCGGCGAGGAAGGCATGCTGGCCTACGTGGCGGGCGTTCAGCGTCAGGAGATCCGCAAGGGCCTGGCCTGCGTCAAGCACCAGGATATGGCCGGTTCCAACCTCGGCGATGATCACAAGGAGTACTTCTCGGGCGAAGGCGCCCTGAAGGCCGGCGGCAAGGACAACACCATGAACCAGTTCGCCTGATCGACGAACTCGCCACACCGAGCGAGTTATCACCAAGGGGGAGGCCATAGGCCTCCCCTTTTTGATGTCTGTTTTCCATGGCCCCGGGGCCATGAAAGATATCGACAAGTTCGCCGACGTTCCTGACACCTTGTAGTCGGGTTACAACACGAGCTGCGGCCAATGAGGCATGGTCGATTCTGCTGTGCTGCACCATAGTCAAATCACAGCGCAAGCCAGTGTCGCTACCCCGACCCAGGATCCCTTGCACTGAGCTACAACGAAGGCGCTCCGATCGATGACCCAGGCGCCTTGAGCGATGGTCTTTCCAAGCGTGTGACCACTTCGCCACTGCAGCGACGGGCGCTTACCCGGCCCGGCATGAGTAGCCAACGCTCCATAACGCCATCGCCGATGGCCACTGCACGAGGTGTTACACATGAACTGCATCGAACTGAGCCACCAAGCCGATCTGATCGCCGACACGTTCAGCAAGCAGGAACTCGCCAAGCTGGTGGTGGCCCTGAAAGGCCAGCGGGAATCCCTGCAGCACGCCGTCGAGGTCATCGACACCGTTGACAGCCGCGCGGGTTACTCGCTCGACGACGCCTGGGACGAAGTGTTGGCCGGCGACGCGCCATTGCTCGAAGAGGAATGACCCGCCAGCCCGGCGGCCAACAACGAAACAACGCATTACGTGACTGACCATGACCCATTCCGCACTGCGGGATGGGTTTTTTCATGTCTCGATAAGTGCCAACCAGGACGATATTCTTTCAGTTAGCGCCGTCAGGCACTCCGACGTGACTTTTCGGTCAAAGCATCGCTGGTCGAGCGCCGGGAATAGCGTTAGACTAGTTAAAGAACACTGTTTCCCAATGGCGATACGCACGCCTTGAGTTTCATATCGCGTAAGCGAAGGAGGATCTCCCATGCGCTACCTCAAATCACACGCCCTGCTCCCCGTGCTGGCCGCCGGTCTACTGACGCTTGCCGGCTGCGCCAACACCAGCCCCTATTCAGGGGACGTGTATCGAGGCAACCAAGCACAGACCGCCCAGACGGTCAGCTATGGCACTATCACCGCCTTGCGCCAGGTGCAGATCCAGGCCGGCGACCAGAACAGCGGTGCGCTCGGCGGCATCGGCGGCGCCGTTATTGGCGGCCTGTTGGGTAACCAGATCGGCGGCGGTTCCGGCCGTACACTGGCCACTGCAGCCGGCGCCATCGGCGGCAGCGTGGCCGGCAAGAAGATCGAGGATTCCGCCAACCGGACCACCGCCTGGGAAATGGAGATTCGTCGCGATACCGGTCAGAGCGTGGTCGTGGTACAGAAAGCCGACCGCGCCTTCCAGGTCGGCCAGCGCGTGCGCCTGATCGGCAGCGGCTCCAACCTCAGCGTGGCACCCTACTGATAACGGGGAACGCAGAAAGGGCGACTAGGACCGAACGATCCAGGGCCTAGCAGGAACTTGCAAGAAAAAGCCCAACAAGCCCTCAGAACGCAACAAGGCCCGCGAGCATGCTCGCGGGCCTTGTCGTTTCTGGCTGGCGGGACCTTGAGATAGGTCCCAGCAGCCAACACCAGCACACAGCGGTGGTGGCTGCGCATGGGTTCAGTGCAGCTTGACCCGGTTCATGGCCCAACTGATCAGGCTCTTGCCGAGCCACACGATCAGTGCCAGCAGCAGCACAGTGAACACCATGTCGACCGGGCGCACCACGGTGGTCGCGCCCAGCACGGCAATCGCCGGGCACCAGACCCAACGGTCATCACCACCGCTGAGCAACAGCGACGGCATCTTGCGCTCGAAGAAGGTTCCCAACGCCCCGCTCCAGCTCTTAACGGTCAATAACAGGATCACGGCAAAGGCGATCAGCCAGATCAGCGTCACGGTCATGGACATTCTCTCCAGCGGCATTCGTAGTCGGGTGAAAGGATGATGAACAATCGAATTCAGGGTATCCCTGCCTCGGGTGACACGCAACTGCGGCTCACAGGCTTGAATCAACATCATGATAGCCCCGAACAAGCTGAAAAATACCCAGACGCCCCTGACAGCCCTTGGGCCATCGCGTTACCATTGATGAGACATGCACTCACCGAAAGGTCCATCAATGCAAATTGCGCAGAACACCGTAGTCGCGTTCCACTACACCCTGAAAAATGATTCTGGTGAGGTGCTGGACAGCTCCGAAGGTCGCGATCCGCTTACCTACATGCACGGCTCCGGCAACATCATCCCGGGTCTGGAAAAAGAGCTGGAAGGTAAGGCAGACGGCGACAAGCTGCAGGTGGCCGTTACACCGGAAGAAGGTTACGGCGAAATCCAGGAAGGCCTGGTGCAGGAAGTGCCGCGTGATGCCTTCCAGGGTGTCGAAGACGTGCAGCCGGGCATGCAGTTCCAGGCTCAGACTCAGGGCGGCCCGCTGATGGTCACCGTGACTCAGGTTGAAGGCGACACCGTTACCGTCGACGGTAACCACCCGCTGGCCGGTCAGAACCTGAACTTCGACGTCGAAATCGCCGAAGTGCGTGAAGCGAGCGAAGAAGAAGTCGAGCACGGCCACGTGCACGGCGAAGGTGGCGTAGAGCACTAAGCTCGCCCACAGCGCTCAGCACACGCTGATCAAGAAAGGGGCAGCCCATTGGGCTGCCCCTTTTTTGTGCCTCTGCCTTTTGCATCTGCCGCATACCATGAGCATGAGCCGCGGATTAGGCTAGCGCCTTGCTATCCGCCCTTCACTGCCCCGGACAGCGGGGAGGCGCAGAAGAGTCGGAAAACGCCAGGCGGGCATACCAGGCGGTGGCATCGCCCCCTGCATTGTCGCCATCGGTCATCAGCGCGACGCCGCTCAGGCGCTCCGGGCGCTCACCGAACAGGCGGCTGAAGTCCTCACGCACATCGCGCACCTCGGCTACCCACTGGCCGACCGGGGCCTCCTTGCCCTTGAGCGCCAGCAGCTGGGCACGTTCGGTGAAGGCATTCGGCCAGGCGCTACCCGCCGCCTGGTTGGATGACCAGACATAGTTCACCGACTGCACCTGAAACGGCAACCAGCCGGTCTTGTGCGCCACATAGACTCGCGCCGGATAGTCATCGCCGGCCTTGGTGGTTTCCACAAGCCCCGGGTAGGTCGACGAAACACGCCAGCACCAGTGCAGATAGGGGGTGCGGTACAGGTCGATCTCCTGCTCCAGATACTTGGCCGAGGCCTGGCCGCGAGCCTGCGCCCTGAGCACCTGCTCTCCGTCCAGTTCCACCAGCCGGTAGTCTGTTTCGCCATCGAAGGCACGCGTCGACCAGGCCTGGATGTCACTTGGGCTGAAGGCGGTCTCGGCCGCCTTCAGCGGCCCAGCAGGAACGGTCAGCCCCAGGCCTGCCACCAGCAGTCCGGTCAGCGCCGAGGTCGGCTTACAATATCGTTGATGCTTCATGCGCTGCGCTCCCGCGCCTTGACGGTATGAAAGCCGCCCCATAGCCGAGTGCCGGTGGTCAGCAGGCAGGCAGCGGCAAAGATCGATGCCAGTAAGGCGAAGTGCTCAGGCCACAGGCAGAAGACCACGAAGGCCAGAATGGTTTCGGTGCCCTCGGTGAGGCCATGCAGGTAGTAGAACGCCTTGTTCTCGAAGCTAGGCCGTGCCAGGTCGTGCTTGGCGGCCATGATCGCGAAGGCCAGAAACGAGCTGCCGGTGCCGACGAAGGCAAACAGCAAGAGCGCTGCCGCCAGCGCATTGGCCGCCGGGTCGGCCAGAGCGAAGCCCAGCACCACGGCGGCATAGCACAGGAAGTCGAGCCCGATATCCAGAAAACCACCGGCATCGCTCGACTTCCCGGTATGCCGGGCCAGGGCGCCATCCAGACCGTCGCCCAGGCGGTTGACGAGAATCGCCGCCAGCGCCCAGCCATAGGCCTGCTGCGCCAGCAGCGGAAGCACCAGCATGCCGATCAGGAAACTGGCTACCGTCACCTGGTTGGGGGTCACGCCGCGCCCGGCCAGGCCCTTGGCGAGCCGGGCCAGCGGCGGCTTGATCCATTCACTGGTCCAGCGATCGAGCATGGGTTTCGCTCCTTGTCGCCGAACTCGTGGCCGAGCTAGTGGCGGCGGCCGAGGTTTTTGTGGTGGCCGACGAATGGGCACTGCGGCGCCGCCAGGCAAAGTAGCGCTCGAGCCAGCCCAGCAGACGCTCGGGCTTGTGGGCATTCTTCCACACGCCGGCGCTGGCCTTGGCGGCCTCCGAGAAGGTCGGATAGGGATGAATGGTACCGAGAAGCTTGTTGAGGCCGATGCCGTGGGTCATGGCCAGGGTGTACTCACCCAGCAGCTCGCCGGCGCCATGTCCGACAATGCTGGCGCCGAGGATGCGATCCTTGCCCGGCACCGTCAGCACCTTGATGAAACCCTCGGTGTGCTGGTCGGCGATCGCCCGGTCAAGCTCGGAGAAGGCATAGCGCGTCACCTCGACCTCCACGCCTTGGGCGGCGGCCTCACGCTCGTTGAGCCCGACCCTTGCCACCTCGGGGTCACAGAAGGTCACCGCCGGCAGGTTGCGATAGTCGACGGTGAAGCGTTTGAACTCGCCGAACAGCGCGTTGACCGTGGCGTGCCAGGCCTGATGGGCGCTGGCATGGGTCAACTGGAAGGGGCCCGCCACGTCGCCGCAGGCCCAGATATTCGGGTGCAGGCTGCGCAGGGTGCCATCGACATCTATCGTGCCATTGGCGCGGGGCAGCACGCCGAGCCCCTCTAGGCCGAAGCCACTGACGTTGGCCACCCGGCCCACCGCCACCAGCAGCCGATCGAAGACCAGATGTTCGGTCTCCACGCCCTGCGGGCCATCGCGCTCGATGACCAGCACCCGGCCACGGTCGCCATGGCTCGGGCCTGGCTCGACCCTTACCGCCCGCGCGCCCAGCGCCAGCCGCACGCCTTCGCGCTCGAGTCGCGTCTCGACGACCTTAGCGATATCGCGATCCTCTCGCGGCAGCAGCTGGGCCCCCATTTCCACCAGCGTCACGCGACTGCCCAACCGGGCGAAGCTCTGGCCCAGCTCGCAGCCGATTGGCCCGCCGCCGAGCACCACCAGTCGCTCGGGCAGCGCCTTAAGCTGCCACAGGTTGTCGGAGGTCAGCACGTCGCTATCTTCAAGCCCTGGCAGCTCGGGTACCCGCGGCCGGGCGCCGGTGGCCACGATCACATGACGGGTGGTCAGCACCCGCTCGCCGACGCGCACCTCCCAGGGCGTCTGCAGCCAGGCGTCGCCGTGAATCACCTCGACGCCGAGGCCGCGATAGCGCTCGGGGCTGTCATGGGGCTCGACCTCCTCGATGGCGCGATGAACGTGACCCATCACCGCTGGGAAGTCGACCTCGGGTTCACCCATCGTGAGGCCGAAGCGCTTGGCCTCACGCATTTCCTGAGCGAGTCGCGCCGAGCGAATCAGCGCCTTCGAGGGCACGCAGCCGGTATTCAGGCAGTCGCCTCCCATCTTGTCGCGCTCGACCAGCGCCACCCGTGCCTTGACCGCCGCGCCGATATAACTCGCCACCAGACCGGCCGAGCCAGCCCCGATCACCACGATGTCATAGTCGTAGTGCCTGGGCTTGTCATACTGGCGGGCAATGCGGCGACGCTTGGCGATCTCCACTCCCCAGCGGGCCAGCCAGGGGAAGACACCGATCAGCGCGAAGGAGACCAGGAGCCCAGGGGACAATATCCCGCCCAGTGACTCGAGGGTTCCCAGCTCGCGTCCCGCATTCACGAACACGGCGGTGCCCGGCAGCATGCCCAGTTGGCTGACCCAGTAGAAGGTACGCAGGCGCATCCGGGTCAGGCCCATCACCAGGTTGATGACGAAGAACGGGAACAGCGGAATCAGACGCAGCGTGAACAGATAGAAGGCACCTTCCCGCTCGATGCCGCGATTGATGCTATCGAGCTGGCGGGAAAAACGCCGCTCCAGAGGCGTGCGGGCCAGCGTGCGAGCGATCAGGAAAGCCAGGCTCGCGCCGAGCGCGCTGGCAAACGAAATGATCACCAGACCCAGGCCAAGCCCGAACAGCGCTCCACCGAGCAGCGTCAGCAGCGTGGCCCCGGGCAGCGACAGCGCGGCCATCGTCAGGTAGAGAGCGAAAAAGCCACCGATCACCGTCAGCGGGTCCTCGGCAAGCCAGGTCTGGAACCGCACCTGTTCGGCCTTGAGGGCATCCAGGGTCAAGAGTTGGTGGGCGCCGCTCAAGAAGAAAGCGCCGACCGCCAGGGCGATGAGGGCAAGAATCACGAGGCGTTGTCGGTTCAACGGATATACTCCTTAAATGACGGATTCGGCAGCGACCCGGGACCGGCCATGCCCATTGAGTCGCACGCCTGGATGCTTCCTTACAGACCCACGGCGGGATTTTTCATACCGCGCTGATCGAGACCCACGCCGACTGCCTGACGCCGGACTCTCGGTTCTGGGCTTTCGATTCTCGACTCTGGCTGCATCGCTTGCGGGAATGCCCTCGTCGGGCGAACGTTTAGCGCTATGGCAGGGAACCCTGAGCTCAAGTTCCCATCCAACCAGCATCTGCTAACAGATCGGGAGTGATCATGGCGCACAATCCGCATGCTGCTACACGCTTTGCTTTCCTGGCCACTCATCGCTGGTTCAGAGCCCTGCCACTGGCACTCGCCATTGGCGCCTCGGCAGACGCACTCGCCGCTGATCCCAAGGACGCCGTCTTCGCCGGTGGCTGCTTCTGGTGCATGGAAGAGGCCTTTGACAAGGTGCCGGGGGTACTCGAGACCACCTCAGGCTACAGCGGCGGCACCGCCGATACCGCGACCTACTCGCAGGTATCTGCCGGGCGCACCGAACATGCCGAGGTGGTGCAGGTAGAATACGACCCGGACGAGGTCAGTTACGAACAGCTGCTCAACGTATTCTGGCGCAACATCGATCCTTTCGCCGTTGATCGCCAGTTCTGCGATGTCGGCACCTCATACCGCAGCGCCATCTTCCCCATGAACGAGGAAGAACGTGTCCTTGCGAAGGACAGTCTCGACGAGATGCAGGCACGCTTCGAGCGCGATATCGCGACCCAGATCGAAGCCTTCAAGGCCTTCTATCCCGCCGAGGATTACCACCAGAACTACTACAAGACCAACAGTTTAAGGTACCACTTCTACAAGTCTGCCTGCGGACGGGTCGACCGCCTCGAACAAGTCTGGGGCGATGAAGCCGGCACCGAGGGTGCCCTCAGCGCCAACGCCCAATAATCGATCTTCAGCCGCGACGCCACAGCCAGGCACTGAGGGCAAGCGTCACCAGCAGGATCAGTTCGGCGGCCAGGGTCACGCCTCCCCAGCCGCCGAACTGCCAGAACGGCTCCAGATAAAAGCCCCCGAGGCTCGCCCCCAGATAGTAAAAAACCAGATAGAGCGCCGTAGCGGTGCCCCGGGCCCGCTTGGCGTTGCGCCCGACCCAGCCCGACGCCGTCGCATGACACAGAAAGAAGCCGAAGGCGTTGATGGTCAGCCCGACCACGATCACTCCAAGCCCTTCAGCCAGGGTGACAAGACTTCCCAGCATGAAGATGACGATGCCCGCCATCATGCACAGCGGCGATGCCCAGCGCTGTGACAGCCGCCCCGACCAGGCCGAGCCCAAGGTACCGCCCAGATAGGTCAAAAACAGCATGCCGAGCCACTGAGACCCTAGCCCGAAAGGCGCCTCGCTTAACCGGAAGGTGATGTAGCTGTACTGGTTGATGAAGACCATGAAATTCAGGCCGCCAATCAGACAGGCCACCAGCAGTACCGGGGTTTTCAGATGGCCCCGAATGCTTGCCAGCGCCTCTGCCAGGCGAAAGCGCGACGGCGTGAAATGCCGCGCCGGCGGCAGCAGCCGCCAGAATACCGCGACGCCTACCAGGCTGATGGTGCCTACCACCAGAAAGCTCAGGGACCAGCCGCCGGCCTCTCCCGCCCAGCCACCCATCACCCGGCCACCGATGCCGCCCAGGCTATTGGCGCTGATGTAGAGTCCCACCGCCAGCATCATCGCCTGGGGCTCGAACTCGTCGCTCATCCAGGCCACGGCTACCGCCGGCAGACCGGCAAGCACCAGCCCCTGCAGCAGACGCAGTCCCAACAGCCCTGCAAAGTTGGGCACCAGCGCAATCGCCAACGAGCAGAGCGCGACCAGCAGAAGGCTGACGCGCATGATGGTGCCTCGCCCCAGAGCATCGGAGAGGGTGCCATAGATCAGCAGCGAAGCCGCCAGCGCCAGGGTCGCGCAGGACATGACTAGGCTCGCCATCAGCGTCGAGACGCCGAAGGTGTTGCGCAGCTCAGGCAGCAGCGGCTGCGGAGCATAGAGATTGATGAAGACGATGAAAGAGCCCAGGCAAAGCGCCAGGGTGGCTCGCCACCAATCGCGAGTGTGGGCCTGAATCATAAGGCGTCAGTCATGTGGCATCCGAGGGTGGCGGGCTCGCCTGAAGGCGGACCCGTTTCAGCCGCTGGTGGCCAGGAGAGCTCGCTGGGCGAGTTGTGTCGGCGCCAACGGGCGGCGGGCCTGCCAGAAGTAGCGGCGCCAGTAGCTGTTGTCGAGGCGTGACAGGGCAACCCCTTGAGACGACGAGGCATGGAGGAAGAAACCGTTACCGACATAGATGCCGGCATGGCGATAGCTGCCCGGTGGACGGAAGAACACCAGGTCACCGGCCTTGAGACTGCCTCGCTCGACGCGCCGCCCCTGGTGGACCTGCTGCGAGGTAGTGCGGGGCAGCTCGGTCTCGAAGCGCTCACGGAAGATGGTCTGGATCAGCGCCGAGCAGTCGATGCCATGTCGGCTCTCCCCTCCCAGCCGATAGGGGGTGCCCAGCCAGCGTTCGTGCTCTTCAAGCAAGGCATCCCGGATCACCTCGCGACTCGGCTGACGCAGCCCCTGATGGTCGAGCAGCGGGTTATCCACCGGCGACATGGGACCGCGGGAGAGTCCCGGCAGCTGCATGGCGAAATAATCCGGTGGCACCTCAGAAGCCGGCGGCGGCGACGTCGTACAGCCCGCAAGCCCGGCTACCAGCGCCAAAAGCGCTGTAGTGACGGCAATCCGCGACATCGCGCTGACCTCCTCCCTGTGGTCCGGATCTCGCCGCGGCGACTCCGAGATAAAAGGCTGACGTGCTCAAGCATTTTGCAGGCCAAGAGCAGGAAAACATGCATGATAGCGACTGACGGTTGGCATGACGAGTCCTTATGGCCCGCCTCACGGGGACAGGCCCTCGCCAACGGCCTGGGCCAGTGCTTACTCATCCCTAATGAAGGGTGCGCGCATCTCCCGGCAGCGTATCGATATGCATCGGCGCCCAATGGCGGGGGCGGGCGCCGGGGAAATCCAGGCTCGCCCAGGGACCTGCCAGCGGCGGCGCGCCGGTCAGCCAGCCCACCAGTGCCTCACGGAAGCTCGACAGGAACGCCTTACGTTCATCGGTCTCGCCCATGAAAAACGAAAAGCCGGCATAAAGCCCCCGGGCGTAGGCCTGCCAGCCCGGATAATGCTTCGCGGCCAACGCCGAGGCCCGGTCGAGGGCGGAGCTGAACTGCGCCTCGCTCAGCCACGCAAGCTGGCGTCCGGCAATCGCCAGATCCACGGCCTGGGCGATATCCCAGGCGGCCATATCGAAGGCATTGCAGCCTGCATCGTTGTCTCGCACCCGCTTCAGGCGCAGCAGGTGGTTGCGTTCATCCTCGCTGCAGTCATCGCTCTCGAGGATCGCGATCTCTGCCTTGAGCCGCGCGGCATTGAGGGTATAGGGCGCATAGTTGATCTGATATTCCTGACGATCGCCGACCGTCAGCAGGTAATCGAGAAACTCCCTGAGTGCCTCGCCATCCTGCAGGCCGTAATGACCATCTATCCACTCCCGGATGGCCGCCACCTCACGATCGCTCTCGGGCAGTGGCTCACTCCAGGCGCCGCCGTTGAGCGGCCCCACCAAGGCAAGGGCAGTGAAGCTTGGCAGGCTGAGCCGTGGGCCGGGTTCCTGCCAGCTGTCCCCTGCCCGCCAGTCGAGCCAGTGAAAGGGGCTGCCGGGGTCGTCCCGATGCCAACGAATCTCGTGGGCAAGTGATACCGGGGTGCTGTGCTCGAGCGGCGGCTCGGGCAGTGCGGCTTCCCAGCAAGCCCAGGCGTTGAGCAGCCGGCGTGCATCCGGGTAGAAGTGGCACAGCACGCCGCGCAGCGACGCCGCCAGTCGTGACAGGCCTTCGGCCTCGAACTCTTCGCTGTCACCGGCCATCTGCAGGTAGAAAGCATACTTCTCGGCCATGTGAACGGTGGCCGAGAAACGACTGCAGCCCCGCAGAGCATCGCGCTGGGCAAGCCCTTCCGCGACGGGCTGACCAAAGGGCGTGGTCAGACTCGGCAGGGCGCCATGATCCGCATCAGCGGCCAGTTGGTTGAGGTGATGCGCCTGCGCCGGCAGCCAGTAGCGGGCGAGCCCGGCCACGCCGTCATCGGGGTAGAGCCCGAGCACCTCCTGAAGATAGTGGCGCGCCTCCTTGCGGATCTGCTCAGATACTGAAGGCGCCGGCCCCTGACGCAGCAGCAGCTCGGGCTCGCGCACCGAAGCCAGCGCCAACACCCAATGACGCGCATCGGCGCGCCAGGCCCGCATCGCCATGCGCGATGCTTCAAGGCAGTCTTGGTCCTGCAGGGTCTTGAGCGGCTCCCGCCAGGGGCTTGCCGGTGACTGCAAGAGCAGCCCCCAGTCCCGGTTGAGCTCGCCCAGGCTGTCGCGTCCCTCGAAGAGGCTGCGCCCGCGCTGATAGGCCGTCACCATCGCGACCCAGTCGCTGTAGCGGCGCGTGATCAAATCCAGGGCATGGTGAGCAAAGGCCTGTGCTTCGGCTTGGTCGAGCCAGCCAAGCGCCAGGCCGGTATAGGCCAGATCGACCAGCCGGAGCCAGTCCCAGGCCGCCCATTCCAGGGTTTCGCCGCGCGCGAGGAAACCCAGCAACACCTTGCCGGAGGCCGTCGTTTCGCCCTTCTGCCCGGCAAGCCACACCTCACGCTGCTCGCGCGAGGCCTCGAGCAGCCGGGTGGCATCCAGATCCCAGGCATAGCGATCACCCTGCCCTGCCAGCCACAGCAAGAGGCGCACCAGACCATCGCGGTTACTGACCTGCCACTCATCGGCGAGAAAGGCTCGGGCCTGAGGGGCATCCAGCGCCTCATCGGCATCGGTCACCAGCACAGGAGCAAAGGCAGCGCGCAGTCGCCAGGCCTGCTCTCCTGCAGCCGACGGCCACAGCGGCGCCTGACGACGCCGCCTGACGGTCTCGGCGAGCAACTCCCAGGTAATGCCGGCGCCTTCGCGCTCCAGGGACGACAGGGCCGCGCAGGCTTCCAGGAAACCATCGTCCCCGCGCTCCCAGCCCAGCGCACTGCGTGCCTGACGCAGTACGGCCAACCAATCCTCGAGACTGTTGCAGTGCGCGCAGATGTCGACAGCGATACGGGCCACCCAGGCATGGGCCTGCTCGACGGGCAACCAGCCGGCTGCCGTCGCCAGGGCCAGCAGCTCCAGGCTTTCCAGGTGGCCCAGCGGGTTCACGTTCCCGGGCGAAAAGGCCTCGACCAGCCGCCAGCCCAGCTCGCCGCGATCCGCGACTTGCATCTCAGCGAGCCGCTGGACCGCCAGTTCCGGTTCCACGGCCGTCGGGTCGGGCGAAAAGGCCCAGTCGCACAGCACCAGTTGTTGAGCCCACCAGGCACTCAGGGGATCGACCAAGACTCACCTCACCACGCGCAGCTTGTCATCAAGACAACCATAGGAATTTTTGGCGCCTAGTTTAGCGGAAACTGGGGGATTCGCCGATGCCTAGCATACAGGGACACGCCCCGCATCGGCAGGAAAGAGGCCCAGGATGCCCGTACGATTCATCCATAACGCCGCGAACCAAGCCTCAAGAGTCTGCTTGTAAAGGCCTTGACGAAGCGTCTCGATAAGGCTTGGCGGATTGTTTTAAATAATGCACACTCGTTGAATATGATGACAACACCCCCTGGAGGCCTGTCGACGATGTCGTCCGATCTACTGATGTCCAATGCCTATATCAACGGTCAGTGGTGCGAGGCGCCGACGCGCTTTGCGGTGACCAACCCCGCCACCGGCGACACCATTGCCGAGGTCGCAGACCTTGATGCCGACGCGGCCCGCGATGCTGTGGCCGCCGCCGACGCGGCCTGGCCTGCCTGGCGCAAGCGCTCGGCCAAGGAACGCTCAGCGCTGCTGCGCCGCTGGTTCGACGCCGTCATGGCGCATCAGGAGCCACTGGCTCGCCTGATGACCCAGGAACAGGGCAAGCCGCTGGCCGAGTCGATGGGCGAAGTGGCCTATGGCGCCAACTTCATCGAATACTACGCCGAAGAAGCCAAGCGCATGGCCGGTGAGACCCTGCCCAGCCACAGCGACGACAAGCGCCTGATGGTAATGCGTGAATCGATCGGCGTGGTGGCAGCCATCACGCCCTGGAACTTCCCGCTGGCGATGATCACCCGCAAGGTCGCTCCAGCCCTGGCCGCTGGCTGCACGGTGGTCATCAAACCCGCCGAAGCCACACCGCTGACCGCCCTGGCGCTGGCCAAGCTGGCCGAAGACGTTGGCCTGCCGGCCGGCGTGTTGAATGTCGTCACCGCCAGCAAGCCGGCGGCGATCGGCGAAGTGCTGACCACCGACCCGCGTGTACGCAAGGTCTCTTTCACCGGCTCCACGCCGGTCGGCAAGAAGCTGCTCGAGCAGTGTGCTGGCACGGTCAAGAAAGCCTCCATGGAGCTTGGCGGCAATGCGCCCTTCATCGTCTTCGACGACGCTGACCTGGACGCCGCCGTGGAAGGCGCCATCGCCTCCAAGTTCCGCAACTCAGGCCAGACCTGCGTGTGCACCAACCGCCTGCTGGTTCAGGACGGTGTCTATGACGCCTTCCTCGACAAGCTCGCCGCCCGTGTCAGCGAACTTCGCGTCGGCAATGGTCTCGAAGAAGGTGTCGACCAGGGACCGCTGATCAATGCAGCGGCCGTGGAAAAAGTGCAGTCCCACGTGCGTGACGCGCTGGAACACGGTGGCCGTCTGATCTGTGGTGGCGAATCTCACTCACTTGGCGGTACCTTCTATCAGCCCACGGTGATTGCCGACGTGACGCCTGAGATGCGGGTCGCCCGGGAAGAGACCTTTGGCCCCCTGGCACCCGTCTTCCGCTTCACCGACGATGCCGAGGCCATCGCCATGGCCAATGCCACCGAGTTTGGCCTGGCGGCCTACTTCTACGCCCGTGACTATGCCCGCATCTGGCATGTGATGGAGGCGCTGGAATATGGCATGGTGGGAATCAACGAAGGGATCCTCTCGACCGAGCTGGCGCCCTTCGGCGGCATCAAGGAATCCGGGCTGGGCCGTGAGGGATCACGCCACGGGCTGGACGACTACACTGAACTTAAGTACGTCTGTATTGGCGGCCTCTGAGCGCCAGGTGACTCTGACAGGAGAGATTGATGAATAACGCCCAACTCAACGAACTCAAGCAGCGCTACGTAGCCAACGGCGCAGCCAGCCCGGCCACTCAGTTTGCCGACCGTGCCGAGAATGCCCTGATCTGGGATGCCGACGGCAACCGCATCATCGATTTTGCCGGCGGTATCGGCGTACTCAACATCGGTCATCGCCATCCGAAGGTCGTGCAGGCGGTCAAGGACCAGCTCGACAAGGTCATGCACACCTGCCAGACCGTGATGCCCTATGAAGGCTACGTGAAGGTCGCCGAGAAACTCAGCCAGGTCACGCCGGTTCGCGGTCATGGCAAGGTCATGCTGGCCAACTCCGGTGCCGAGGCGCTGGAAAACGCGGTCAAGATCGCTCGTGGCGCCACCGGCAAGAACAACGTCATCTGCTTTGACGGCGGCTACCACGGCCGTACCTTCATGACCATGGCCATGAACGGCAAGGTCGCGCCCTACGCTACCGATTTCGGCAGCATGCCGGGCAACGTCTTCCGCGCGCCCTATCCGGTGCCGTATCACGGCGTCAGCGAAGATGAAGCCCTGCGCGGCCTGAAGATGGCGCTCAAGACCGATGCCAACCCCAAGGATACCGCCGCCATCGTGCTGGAGCCGGTTCTCGGTGAGGGTGGTTTCTACCCGGCGCCGACCAGCTTCCTCAAGGCGATCCGCGAGATCTGCGACGAGCACGGCATGCTGATGATCATCGACGAAGTGCAGTCCGGCTTCGGTCGTACCGGCAAGATGTTCGCCATCGAGCACAGCGGCGTCGAGCCCGACATGATCACCATGGCCAAGAGCATGGCCGACGGCATGCCGATCTCCGCCATCGTGGGCACCGACAAGGTCATGGATGCCTGTGGCCCCAACTCTCTGGGCGGCACCTATACCGGCAGCCCGGTCTCCTGTGCGGCGACCCTCGCGGTGCTGGAAGTCTTCGAGGAAGAAAACATCCTCGGCAAGAGCCAGGCGCTGGGTGACAAGCTGGCCAAGCGTTTCGCACAGTGGCAGCAGGACTTCGATTGCGTCGACAACGGTCGCAACATGGGCGCCATGGCCGCTATCGACCTGGTGACCGACAAGGCCAACCACACCCCGGATGCCGACCTGGCCGGCGCCCTTTGCAAGAAGGCGCGCGAGAAGGGACTGATCCTGCTGTCCTGCGGTCTTTACGGCAACACCATCCGCTTCCTGATGCCGGTCACCATCGAGGACGAGATCCTCGAAGAAGGCCTGGCCATCATCGAAGAGACCCTCAAGGAACTGGTCGGCAGCAAGAGCGCCGCTACCGCCTGATCGCCATCTGCGGATGACGAGGCTGGACCAGCCCTGAAACGAAACCGCCCGGCCAATTGGCCGGGCGGTTTTTTATGCTGCCGGTAAAGCAGCAAGGCAAGGTGATGGCGTCAGCCACTCTTGACCTTGGAAATGATCCACAGCAGAACCACGGCGCCCACCGTTGCCGTGACCAGCGAACCGATGAAACCGCCCGCGGATAGCCCCAGCAGGCTGAACATGAAGCCGCCCACCAGGGCACCGACTACACCGACCCCGATGTTACCCAGCACACCGAAGCCGCCGCCACGCATGATGTTGCCGGCAATCCAGCCGGCCAGACCACCGATGATCAACCACGCAATGATTCCCATAGAATGCTCTCCTTTGCCGTGAGGTGCTGCCTGACTACCTTCAGATAGCGCCGTTAAGTGGGTGTCTGACACAGTGCATCTGACACCGTGCTTATAAAACGCTACTTATAAACCGGTACTAATAAACCGGTACTAATAAACCGGTACTAATAAACAGTCTATGACACAGTGCCCGGAAAAGGCGGCGTCTGAAACACGCTGTTGAAAATAACGTCTGTTCGCTTTCGTACCCTTGCCCGTTCATCCATGCGGTTACGCCTTGCAGAACGATGGACCACATGGCTTGCGGGCACTGCAATGCCCGATGCCAACGACTCAGAATCCTGAGCCCGGCTGCTCGAGAAAGGCCAGTTCCTCGGTGCTGGAATCACGACCCAGGATGGCATTGCGGTGCGGATAGCGCCCGAACCGCAAGAGGATGTCGCGATGGCGATGCTCGAAGCGCAGATTCTCCTCGAGACCCGGCTGATCGAAGAGCCGCAGCGCTTCTTGATGCACGGGCAGGGATTCACTGTGCATGTAGGGCATGTAGAGGAAGGGCCGCTGGCGGGTCGTCAGCGCCTGATCATCGCCCTGGGCCACCGCCTCCTGAGCCAGCACCAGTGCCAGCGCATCCTGAGCGAAAGCCAGCGGATGATCGCGATGCATGTTGCGAGAGAATTGATCCAGCACCAGGATCTCGGCCAGGCGCCCCTGCGGCGTCGCCCGCCAGGCCCATAACTCGGCGCGACAGGCAGCGCCCCAGGTCGGCTCGAAGCGCGTCGCGATCAAGGCATCCAGGGCCTCGTCCTTGGCGAACCACTGCTTGGGGGTCAGTTCCTCGAACCAGAAATAGATTACCGCCTCGGGCCCGGCGTCGGCCATGATCCTCTCCTCCTCGGCTATGACGATCAGGGCTGATACCGGCCGCCATGCCGGCGACCGAAACACCTTGATATGATGGGATTTCTATTTCCATCCTAGCCGACTCTCCACCCGGCCCCAAGCCACGCTCAACGGGACGCCCTATGCCACTGCATGATCTCTTGCCCGCCCTGACACTGGTGCTGCATACCCTGGGCCTGGTCATCTGCCTGGTGGGGCTGACGATCGCACGTCAACCGAGTCGCAAGCGGCTCGGTCAGTTGCTGGCCGGCCTTGGGTTCCTGATAGCCGCCAGCCCGATGTTCGGTCAGCTGACCGGTGTGATCCCTCCGCCACCGGCCACCCCCCTCGGGGGGTGACTGATATATTGAACGTTGATCACAAGCCGTTCATGAAGATTGCCCTTAAGCGCCGCGCCTAACGAGCGTGCTTGAACTCCGGGCGAAGAACGGGGCGGCAAAACCGGGCAGCAAAACTGAGCATAAACACTATGCTGACGAGCCAGGGTGACGCATACAGAGGCCGACGATGATGGCAAACTTAGCCGCCATGGCGGGCCTTAGACCAAAGATGCATAGAGCTTTAGTCTAAGGCTCCCTAGCATCACCTCCCACGCTCGTAAAGTTACTCCATTCCTTGGCAAAAAAACGCTGAAGGTGCCGCTTTTGCCCGCAGTTTAAGGATTATTCCACCGTGCATGCCCTGACCCTGGCGTCGTTCGTGTTCTTTACCGGTCTGGTCGCCTTCATCACCTGGCGGATCACCCGGCGCGACGACCATAAAAGTACCCAAGGCTATTTCCTGGCCGGCCGTTCCCTGACCTTTCCGCTGATCGCCGGCTCACTGCTGATGACCAACCTGTCCACCGAGCAGATGGTGGGGCTCAACGGGGCGGCCTTCAGCGATGGCCTCTCCGTGATGGCCTGGGAGGTCGTAGCGGTCATCGCCCTAGTGGCGCTGGCGCTGTTCTTCCTGCCGCGCTTTCTCAAGAGCGGCATTGCCACCCTGCCCCAGCTGCTGTCGATCCGCTTCGATGCCGGCACTCAGCTGATCACCAACGTGATCTTCCTGATCGCCTATGCGGTGATCCTGCTGCCGATCATTCTCTACTCCGGGGCCATAGGCCTGCAGGGCATGCTTGACCTGTCAGGGCTGACCGGCATCGAGTCCAGCACCTCTCTGCTGTGGCTGACCGTCTGGGTGGTGGGCCTGATCGGCTCGGTCTACGCCCTGTTTGGCGGCCTGCGCACCGTCGCCGTGTCCGATACGCTCAACGGTATCGGCCTGCTGGTCGGCGGTTTCGTGATCGTGTACTTCGGCCTGCAGGCCGTCAGTGCCGACGGCGGCGTGCTCGCCGGCTGGGAGATTCTCAAGGAGACCAATCCGGAAAAGCTCAACTCGATCGGCGGTTCGGAGCAGCAGGTTCCCTTCTTTACCCTGTTCACCGGTGTCTTCCTGATCAACGTGTTCTACTGGACCACCAACCAGCAGATCATCCAGCGCACCTTCGCCGCCAAGAACCTCGCCGAAGGTCAGAAGGGCGTGCTGCTGACCGGCTTCTTCAAGCTACTGGGGCCGCTCTACCTGGTGCTGCCAGGCATTATCGCCTATCACCTCTATGCCGATCAGGGCGTGGCGGCGGATGAAGCCTACGGTCGCCTGGTATTCGACGTGCTGCCGCCCTACCTCACCGGCTTCTTCGCCGCGGTCATGGTCGGCGCCATTCTGTCGTCCTTCAACTCGGCGCTGAACAGCACCACCACCATCTTCAGCCTGGGCATCTACAAGGGGGTGTTCAAGAAGGACGCCACCGAAGATCAGGTCGTCAACTGCGGTAAGGTGTTCGGCTGGGTCATGGCCTTCGTCTCGATGACCATCGCCCCGCTGCTGGCCGGTCAGGAAAGCCTGTTCGGCTACCTGCAGAAGATGAACGCCATCTACTTCATCCCGATCCTTGCCGTGGTAGTCGTCGGCCTGCTGACCAAGCGCGTGCCGCCGCTGGCCGCCAAGGTCGCCCTGGTCGGTGGCTGTCTGCTGATCTTCGCCGGCTACTTCGTGCCGCCGTTCAACAAGCTGCCGACCATCATGCATGAGTTCCACTTCGTGGCCGCGGTCTTCGTGCTGCTGGTGGCGGTCATGCTGATCATCGGCAAGCTGCGCCCCCGCGCCACCGACTGGGTGCAGGAAGACAGCCAGGCCGTCGACCTGACGCCCTGGAAAGGCGCCGTGCCCGCCGGCATCGTGCTGGTGATCCTGGTGATCGCCATCTATGCCGCTTTCGCCGGCTAGCCGGTGACTGGCCAAGTACTTCCTAAGTACTAGCTCGACGCCCTGCCCTTCGGCAGGGCGTCGTCGTTGTGGGGTGCCCATATCCCTCTCGGTGCGATATCGGTCATGATGAAGATCCGGCTCTGGACCCGGGCGCCAGGTCATCCCGCGCCATGGCATCTCGCCCGCTCTCCCCACCTAGAGAACGCCACCCCATGCCCTTGAGCGTCTTACTGCTGTCGCTGTGCCAGGCACTGCTAATCACTGGCAACAGCCTGCTCATCCCGGTGTCGCCGCTGATCGGCGCCAGCCTGGCACCGAGTCCCGCCTGGTCAACGGCGCCCGTGGCGACCCAGTGGCTGGGGCTGATGTGCGCGACCGTGCCGGCCTCGCTGATCATGGCGCGCCTCGGCCGGCGGCGCGGTTTCATGCTCGGCCACCTGGTGGGGCTGGTCGGCGTCGGCGTGGCCTGCGAGGCACTGGTCAGCGAGGATTTCTGGCGCTTCATGCTCGCCACCTGGCTGATCGGCATCGGTATTGGCTTCGGCCAGCTGTATCGCTTCGCCGCCACCGAAGTGGCCCCGCTGCGGCTCCGTGACCGGGCCATCGGCCTGGTCATGAGCGGCGGTGTCCTGGCCGCCTTCCTAGGCCCCTGGCTTGCCAATACCAGCCGCGCACTGGGGGAAACGCCCTTTCTGATGAGTTTCCTGGGGCTCGGAGTCCTCTACGTGCTGGCGCTACTGATACTCACCATGGTCCGCCTGCCACCTCCCGAGACCACCCATGAGCCCGGCACCTCACGCCCCTTGGTTCAGGTACTCCGCCAACCGACCTTTATCGTCGCCGTGCTGGCGGGCATGGTCGGCTATGGCGTCATGAACGTCGCCATGACCGCCACCCCACTGGCCATGACCGCCGCCGGCCACGACTTCGCCCATATTGCCACCACCATCCAGTGGCACGTGCTGGCGATGTTCCTGCCGTCTTTTTTCACCGGCCACCTGAGCGCCCGATTCGGGGCGCGCACCATGATCGTGCTGGGTTGCCTGCTGCTCGTGGCCAGTGCCCTGGTGGCCCAGGTAGCCCAGAGCGTGGGCGGGTTCTATACCGGACTGGTGCTGCTGGGCCTGGGCTGGAACTTCACCTTCCTGCCCGCTACCGGCCTGCTCACCGAGAGCTACCGCCCGGCCGATAAGGCCCGCACCCAGGCCGCCAACGAATTCCTGATCTTTTCCACCGTCGCCGCCACCGCGCTTATGGCCGGTCCGCTGGTCAGCGAATTCGGTTGGGCCTACCTGAACACGCTGCTGATCCCACTATCGCTGGTGCCAATCCTGGCGTTGGCCTGGCAGCGACTTGCCAGCCGGGCGCCGCGCCCGCACATTGGGGGCTGAACTCTACGCTGAACGGAACTCCCTCATGCGCCAGCCCCTGGCTCGCGAATTTCATGATCTTCTCGATCGCGGCCGCGATCGCCAGCTGCGCCTGGCGGTCACCGGCCTGTCTCGTGCCGGCAAGACGGCCTTTTTGACCTCACTGGTCCACCAGCTGCGACACGCTGGGCTCGAGGCGCGCCTCGACCTGCTGCCTGCCGCCCGTGAGGGCCGCCTGCTCGGGGCCCAGCGGGTTGCCCAGCAGGACCTTGGCGTGCCGCGCTTTCCCTATGACCCGGCCATGGCGGCACTGGACGCCGACCCGCCGCGCTGGCCCGATCCCACCCGGGGCATTAGCGAGCTCCGCCTGGCGATTCGCTATCGCCCCAAGCGCAGCGGCCTGCTGGCCCGACGTGCCGCGACCCTGACCCTGGACCTGATCGACTACCCCGGCGAGTGGCTGCTCGACCTGCCGCTGCTGGATCACGACTACCTGAGCTGGAGCACCTCTCGCCCAGCGCACGATGACGGCGAGTACGCGGCCCTGTTCGCCGACTGGCGAGCGTCGCTTGCCGATATTGACCCGGCGGCCACCGCCGATGAGGCGCGCCTTGCCGAGATCGCCGAGGCCTATGCATCAGGCCTGCGCGCCGCCCGCGAAGCCGGCTTTGCCGATCTGCAGCCAGGGCGTTTCCTGCTGCCGGGAGAGCTTGACGGCGCCCCGGTGCTGCAGTTCTTCCCGCTGCCCGGCCTTGGCGAAGACGATCGCGACCGGCTCAAGGCCCTGCCGGCAGACAGCGTCTATCAGACCCTTGCCCGGCGCTTCGACTACTATCAGCGCCATATCGTCAGGCCCTTCTATCAGGAGCACTTCCGGCGTTTCGATCGTCAGATCGTACTGGTCGACGTGCTCGGCGCCCTGAATGCCGGGCCGGATCGCTTCGCCGACCTGTCCCGCGCCCTGGGCACCCTGATGAAGAGCTTCGACTACGGCCGCCGCAGCCTGCTGTCGCGCCTGTTCACGCCGCGCATCGACCGCCTGGCCATCGCCGCGACCAAGGCCGATCACGTCACCCCAGAGCAGCATCCCCATCTGGTGAGTCTGCTCGAGGCGCTGCTCGCCGAGCCGCTAAAGGACCTGCGCTTCGCCGATGTGCCGGTCAAGGCCTTCTCGCTGGCGGCGATCCGCACCACCAGCGCCCATAGCGTCGAACACCAGGGGCGCACCACGCCGGCGCTGCGCGGCACCACCCTGGACAATCAGTCGGTGCTGGTCTTTCCCGGCGAGGTGCCGTCCCGGCTACCCGATGCCGATTTCTGGGCCCGCCAGGGCTTTGACTTCCGCGCCTTCCGCCCGGCCCCGCGGGGCCAGGCGGCACTGCCCCATATCCGCCTCGATGCGACCCTCGACTGGCTGCTCGGAGACAAACTTCAATGAACGACCCTCGCCCCGCACAGCGCTTCTCGGAAGATCCAGCGGTGGAGATCGACCCGGGCTACCGGGATCCGCGCCCCGCCCAGGACTTTCCCGAGGCTCAAGCCAGCCGCCCGCTGGACGACGAATCGGCGGCCGAGACCGACCTGGCCGCGAGCCTCGCCAGGCCAAGGCGTCGCCGCTGGGGGCTACTGGGCCTGTTAGGCGGCGGTTTGCTGCTCGGCGGCGTGGAAGCCGCACACTCCACCTTCACCGCGGCCCTTGACGGTGACTGGCTGGCCGGCGCCTGGAGCCTTCTCTTGCTCGCGGGGCTCGGCCTTGCCGGCAAGGCCATCGCCAAGGAACTCTTGCGCCTGCGTCGTCTGCGTCGCCACGGCGCCCTGCGCGAGCGTCTCGAAGACATCACCGAGGCCACGCCACAACAGGCCCAGCACCTCGCCGAGAAACTCAGGGACCGGCTCGACCTGGAGGCGGACCACCCTCACTGGCAGGGCTATCTCGCCGCCCGTAACGACCATCACGGCGGCGCCGAGCAGCGCGTGCTGCTCGCCCATCACCTGCTCGCCCCGCGCGATCGTGAGGCCCGCCGGCTGATCGCACGGATGTCAGGCGACACTGCCGTGCTGGTCGCAGCAAGCCCGCTGGGACTACTCGACATGGCGCTGGTAGCCTGGCGCAATCTGGCCATGATCGACCGCCTCGCCAGGCTCTATGGGCTGGAACTTGGCTACGCCAGCCGCCTCAAGCTGTTCCGCCAGGTGCTCTACAACGTCGCCTTCGCCGGCACTAGCGAGCTTGCCAGCGACATCGGCATGGAATGGCTGTCGATGGATCTCGCCGGACGGCTCTCGACCCGCGCCGCCCAGGGGCTCGGGGTCGGCCTGATGAGCGCACGCCTTGGGCTCAAGGCGCTGGGGCTGTCCCGGCCGCTGCCCTTCGAAGCCGGCGAGGCGCCACGACTCGTGGAGCTTCGCCGTGAGCTTTGGCAGCGCCTGTCACGGCTCGACGACGCCTCCAGCAAGGAAAGGGCAAAACCGCGCGGCGACGCCTGACGGCCAATCCCGTGGGGATTGATCAGGATCAAGTCAGCAAGGGGCGTCTAGACTAGGATGAAGGCATACTCATCAAGGAGGTGATGCCATGTTCAAGTCGGTCATGGTGCCCGTCGACGGTTCCGAACATGCCCGCAAGGCTCTCGAAGTCGCCTGTCAGCTGATCAAGGACAGCGACACCACCCTGCATATCCTGCATATCCCCGAGGCGCTGGCCCATGAGACCACGCTGATCTGGGGAGTCGGCGCTGTGACGCTGGAGACGACCTCGAGCCAACTCGAGAAATACGGCCGCGAATTGATCGACCGGGCCTCCCGCGAAGCCAGCGCGCTGGGCGCCGAGCATATCGATACGACCCTTGCCCAGGGCGAGCCCAGCCGCACCATCCTCGAGCAGGCCAAACGACTCGGCGTCGATGCCATCATCATGGGCAGCCGGGGGCTCGGCGACTTCTCGAGCCTGGTAGTCGGCGGCGTCTCGCATAAGGTCAGCCACTCCGCCAAATGCACCGTCATCACCGTGCACTAGTCAGGCGTTACTCTTCGCATCAAAGCAACGGCCCCCGCCGAATGACGGGACTAGTCAGGCGTTACTCTTCGCATCAAAGCAACGGCCCCCGCCGAATGACGGGGGCCGTTTCGTTTGAGCACGCTGGCATCTATCCGGCACATCACGCCAGACTTGATGGCAGACACAGCAGCAGGCGCAACGAGAGACGCTAGGCCAGCCGGCTTTCACTTTGTGGATCGAAGAGCACCGCGCGACTCATGTCGATACGCAGCGCCAGTCGCTCGCCGGCCGCCACCGGGCACTTGGGCCCCACTCGCGCCGTCACCTCGCTATCCCCCAGCGGCAGGCGCAGCAGAATATCCGCGCCAGTGGGCTCGACAACGGTGACACGCGCCTCGAGCAGCGTGCCCTCCTGCTGGCCTTCGAGCCGCGCGTCCTGCTCGCTGAAATGCTCCGGGCGCAGCCCCAGCACCACCGGCCGCCCGAGCTGGTCGGCAAGCTCGGCGGTGATCCGGTCTACAGGCCAGGGCAGCACCAGTTCTTGCTCCTCGGGGGTAGTAATACGCAGCCGATAGTCGCCCACCTGGCCCTCAAGGGTCGCCGTGATGAAGTTCATCGACGGCGAGCCCATGAAGCCCGCCACGAACATGTCGGCGGGGTCGTTGTAGACCTCGTCCGGCGAGCCCAGCTGCAGGATATGGCCGTCGCGCATCACCGCGATGCTGTCGGCAAGGGTCATGGCCTCGATCTGGTCGTGGGTCACGTAGACGATGGTGGTGCCAAGGCGCTGATGCAGCTTCTTTATTTCGGTGCGCATCTCGACGCGCAGCTTGGCGTCGAGGTTGGAAAGCGGCTCGTCGAACAGATAGATCTGCGGCTCCCGGGCCAGCGCTCGGCCCATCGCCACCCGCTGGCGCTGACCGCCGGAGAGCTGAGCCGGCTTGCGCTCGAGCAGGTGGGTGATCTGCAACAGATCCGCGACCCGCTCCACGGCCTCTTCGCGTTCGGCCTTGGGCACCTTGCGCATTTCCAGACCGAAGGCGATGTTCTGGCCCACCGTCATGCTCGGATAGAGCGCATAGGACTGGAAGACCATGGCGATATCGCGCTCGGCCGGCGTGCGCCAGGTGATGTCGTCGCCGCCGATCAGAATCTGGCCGTCGGTAACCGGCTCGAGGCCGGCGATGGCGTTCATCAACGTCGACTTGCCACAGCCCGACGGCCCGACCAGGATCAGGAACTCGCCGGAATCGATGGCCAGGCTGACGTCCTTGAGTACCCGGGTACTGCCGAAATCCTTGCGGACCTCGCGAATTTCCAAAGCTGACATGATGATTACCTCGTTATTGTTCGCGTCGTGATGGCTAGAGCTCGCCGTTCGCTCGCCATCAGCCCTTGACCGAGCCCGCAGTGAGACCCCGCACGAAATACTTGCCGGCCAGCACATAGACCACCAGCGTCGGCAGCGCGGCAATCATCGCCGCAGCCATGTTGACGTTGTATTCCTTCACCCCGGTGGAGGTGTTGACCAGGTTGTTCAGCGCCACCGTGACCGGCTGGGTGTCGTACGCCGAGAAGGCCACGCCGAACAGGAAATCGTTCCAGATCTGGGTGAACTGCCAGATCACCGAGACCACGATGATCGGCGCCGAAACCGGCAGCAGAATCCGCCAGAAGATGCGAAAGAAGCCGGCGCCGTCGAGCTTGGCCGCCGAGACCAGCTCGCTGGGTACTGCGACGTAGAAGTTGCGGAAAAACAGCGTGGTGAAGGCGATGCCAAACACCACATGCACCAGCACCAGACCCGCCCGGGAGCTCGAGAGCCCCAGCCAACCGAGCGTCTGCGCCATCGGCAGCAGCACTACCTGGAAGGGAATGAAGCAGCCGAACAGCATCAGCGCGAACACCAGCTCCGAGCCACGAAAGCGCCACTTGGTCAGGGCATAGCCGTTCAGGGCGCCCACCACGGTGGAGATGGCGACGGCCGGGATCACGATGGCAAAGGAGTTCCAAAAGTAGCCGCCGACCCCTTCGCAGCGCATGCCGGTACAGGCCTCGCCCCAGGCAGTGATCCAGGGCGCCAGGGTCGGGTGCTCGGGCAGCGCCAGCAAAGTACCGGCACCGATCTCGTCGAGCGGCTTGATCGAGGTCAGCAGCATGATCAGAAGCGGCAGCAGGTAGAACAGCGCCATGATGATCAGCACGGCGTAGAGCGCCGCCCGGGCCAGCCGCGCGCCCGGGGTGCGCCGGCGAATCACGTTATCCATGACGACGGCTCCGCAGTTCGGAATACAGGTAGGGAATCAGGATCGCCAGCACTCCGCCCAGCATCAGCATGGCGCTGGCCGAGCCAAGCCCGATCTGGGCGCGAGTGAAGGCATGGGTGTACATGAAGGTGGCCGGCAAGTCCGTGGCATAGCCGGGGCCGCCGCCGGTCAGCGCCACCACCAGATCGAAGCTCTTGATGGCAATATGCGAGAGGATCATCACCGCGCTGAACACCACCGGCCGCAGGCAGGGCATCACCACCCGGGCATAGATGCGCGGCAGACTCGCACCGTCGAGCTGGGCGGCCTTGATGATGCTGTCGTCGATGCCGCGCAGCCCGGCCAGGAACAGTGCCATGACGAAGCCCGAGGCCTGCCAGACGGCGGCGATCACCAGGGTGTAGACCGCCATGTCCGGGTCCACCAACCAGTCGAAGGTGAAGCCCTCGAAGCCCCAGCCGCGCACCATGGCCTGCAGGCCGAGGCTCGGGTTGAGCAGCCACTTCCAGACCACGCCGGTGACGATGAACGACAGCGCCATGGGGTAGAGATAGATCGTGCGCAGGCTGCCTTCCTGGCGAATGCGCTGATCGAGAAGGATCGCAAGCCCCGCACCCAGCACCAGGCAGATGCCGACGAAGAGGCCGCCGAACACCACCAGGTTGGTGGCAGCCACCCACCAGCGATCGTTGGCCATCAGCTGCGCGTACTGGGCGAAGCCGACGAAGTCGTAGCTCGGCAGCATGCGCGAGTTGGTCAGCGATAGCACGAAGGTCCAGATCATGAAGCCGTAGACGAAGAACAGCGACACGGCGATCGAAGGCGCCAGCACCAGGCGCGGCAGCCAGTCGGTCAGACAACCAAGCGCCGAGCGCTTGGCGGGCCCGCGGGCGGCGGGCGCCGAAGAAAGAGAAGTCGACATGAGTACGTCCTCGAGGCGATGGCCTCGTCAACCAAAAGACGGGAGGGGCAGGCCGCGAGCCTTGCTTGGGCTCGCGGCCTGCGGCGAGGAGCCTAGAGCAGCGAGCTGCCGGCGTTCGCCAGCCGCTCGGCGGCGGCCTCGGGACTCATGTCCGGGTCGTTGAAGAAGTTGGTGACCACATCGAAGATGGCACCCTGCACCGAGGCGCGCACCGCCATGCCGTGGGCCATGCTGGGTACCAGGCCACCGTTCTCGGACGTCGCCTTGAAGTCGGCCATGGAGCGCTTGGCGCAGGCGTCGAAGGCGCTCATGTCGAGATCGGCGCGGGCCGGGATCGAGCCTTTGGCCAGGTTAAAGGCCTCCTGGAAGGTCGGCTCCAGTACCAGCCGGGCCAGGTCATCCTGGGCCGCCTGGGCCTCTTCATCGCTTGCCTTGAACATCGCCAGGCTATCGATGTTGAAGGTGAAGGCGGACTCGGTGCCCGGGGCCGGCACACACACATAGTCCTCGCCCGGCGTCAGGCCAGCGGCGGTGAACTCGCCCTTGGCCCAGTCGCCCATCAGCTGCATGGCGGCCTGGCCGCCAATCACCATCGAGGTGGCGATGTTCCAGTCACGCCCCGACATGCCATCATCCATCAGCATACGCATGCGCTTGAAGGTGGTCAGGGCGTCGATCATGGTCGGGCTGTTGAGCGCCTCGGGGTCGAGCTCGACCAGCGCGCGACGATAGAACTCGGGGCCGGCCTCGGCAAGGACCACCGTCTCGAACACCGTGGCGTCCTGCCAGGGCTGGCCACCGTGGGCCAGCGGGATGACACCCACGTCGCGCAGCTCGTCGGCGATCTCGAACATCTCATCGATGCTCGTCGGCACCTCGACGCCGGCCTCACTGAGCACCTCGGGATTGGCCCACAACCAGTTGACTCGGTGCACGTTGACCGGCACCGCCACGTAGTGGCCATCGTGGCGCATGATGTCGGCGACCACTTCAGGCAGCAGGCTGTCCCAGTTCTCGGCCTTGGCCACGTCATCGAGATTGCCGAGCAGACCAAGCTCGCCCCATTCCTGAATCTCCGGGCCCTTGATCTGCGCCGCCGACGGCGGATTGCCGGACATGGCGCGAGACTTGAGCACCGTCATGGCGGTCTCGCCGCCACCGCCGGCCACCGCAAAGTCCTTCCAGGTGTGGCCCTCGGCTTCCATCAGTTCCTTCAATACGTTGGCGGCGCGGGCCTCGCCACCGGAGGTCCACCAGTGCAGCACCTCGACCTCGCCGGCCTGCACCGGGGCCGACGCCACGGCGCCGGTGACGGCGAGGCCGAGCAAGGTTTTCTTGAGCGGGAATCGCAGCAATGAGCGCATGGGGCGTGTCTCCATCGATTGTTATTGATTGTCGTGAGCCGATTCACTCGCGGCTGATGACACGCTACCCCATTCGAAGGCACGGGAGGGGTTACCTAGTGCTGGATAGTGTTGCGGGTTTCTTACAGGACTGAAATATATAACTCATTGATTAAACTAATGTTTATAGGCCAAAGGTCTATGCAACCAAGGTCGCGTCCCGCTCTGGCTCGAGGGTCTGTCAGGCCCGTCGGGCGTCATGCCAAGTCTGCGTCATGTCCAGGGTCATCATGCGCGTGACGCGATACCTCGAGGGTCACTACCAGGCCGCCGCCGGGATGATTATCAAGCGTCATCTCCCCGCCATGGGCCCGCAGGATGTGCCGGGCGATACCGAGCCCCAGGCCGCTGCCGCCGGTATGGCGGCTCCTAGAAGGCTCGAGGCGCACGAAGGGCGAGAACACCCGCTCGCGCTGTCTCTCGGGTATCCCGGGGCCATGGTCACGCAGGGTGATCCTGAGCCTCGCCGCACTGTCTTCAAGATGCACCTCAGCGCGCTTTCCATAGAAGACGGCGTTCTCCAGGAGGTTGGCCAGACAGCGCTTGAGCGCCAGAGGCTTGGCAGCAAGCGGCGTGGCCCGGCCGGTGACCGTCACCTCGCCACCCTGCAGGGCCATTTCCTCGGCGAGGCCGTCGAGCAACGCGCGCACGTCGACCGGCTCGATGGCTTCATGCAGGTCGAGCCCCCTGACCGAGGCCAGGGCGCCCTTGACCAGCAGGTCCAGCTCGTCGAGGGCGGCGCAAAAACGCTCGCGCTGATGATCATCATCGAGCATCTCGGCCCGCAGGCGCATGCGGGTCAGGGGCGTCTTTAAATCGTGGGAGATCGCCGTGAAGAGCCGCTCGCGTTCTTCGACCTGGTGCTGAATGCGCTGCTGCATGCGGTTGAAGGCCACCGCCGTGGCCGCTACTTCGCGGGGGCCGGTCTCGCGCAGCGGCGGGCTGTCCAGATCGTCGCCGAGCCGGCGCGCGGCCCGCGACAGTCGCGCCAGTGGCCGGGTGGCGCTGCGGATGCCGAGCAGCGACAACCCGATCACGGCAAGCAGCACGATCAGCGCCGCGAACAGCCGTTCGCCGGACAGCCAGCCGTCATCGAAGAGCTCGGGCACCGGCAGCAGCGTCGCCACATAGAGCCAGCCCTGAGCATCCAGCGGTAGTTGCACGACGAGGATCGGCGGATCGATGGGGTCCATCAACAGGCTATGACGCCCCCAGCGGGGCGGCAGGTCGTTCAGCAGCACCTCATTGTTGAACAGGCGCAGGGTGTCGGGAGACGAAAACTCGACGCGCGCGTTGTCGACGCCGAGCTCGGAGGCGAGTATCTCGCGGAAGTTATTGGTCACCACCGCCTGGGCGGGCCCCCTGCCGATGTCATGAATGGGAATGCGGTGATCGTTGACGCTGACGAAGAAGCGCGTGCCTCCCATGTCGCGCAGCTGATCGAGAACGATATGCCGGTAATCGACCGGCAACGAGCGGAAGAAGCGCACCGTAGAGGCGACGCTGTAGGCGACGTTGCGGGACAGCTCATCGACCTGCTCGAGGCGGCTGTCCTGCGCCTGGTGGGTCCAGATCGCATAGCTTGCGAGCTGGGCGCCCAGCACCCCGACCAGCATGATCAGTACGAAGCGACCGCGCAGACTGCGCGGCAGCCCTCGGGCCAGGCTGCGCCTCAGGCGGTGCCAGATGTGCCTGTCAGCGCCCGAGGCCTCGTTGTGATTAGCGTCCGATATCGCGCTCTGATCAGCGCCCGACTCTGCGCTCACGCCAGCGCATCCACTCGTGTGGCCAGCACATAGCCGGCGCCGCGGACGGTGCGAATCAACTGGGAGTGCTGGGCGTCCTCGCCCAGGCGCTGACGCAGCCGGCAGACGTGCACGTCGATGGAGCGATCCAGCGGTGGCGCCGGGCGCCCGCGGCTCAAGTCATAGAGCGCCTCCCGGGACAGCACCTCTTCTGGATGTTCGAGAAACACCTGCAGCAGTTGGAAATCCGCGCCGGACAGGGCGCTGCGCTCGCCTTCTCCGTCGATCAGCTCGCGGGTCACCCGGTCGAGTCGCCAGTCGCCGAAGGCCACCAGCCGCGCCTGATCGGGGTGCTTCTCAACGCCCGGGTCGGCCAATCGGCGGGTGCGGCGCAGCACTGCCTTGATGCGCGCCAGGAGCTCACGGGGATTGAAGGGCTTGCCAAGGTAGTCATCGGCGCCGAGTTCGAGGCCCAGGATGCGATCGGTCTCGTCGGCGCTTGCCGTGAGCATGATGATCGGCACGTCGCTGTCGCGACGCACTCGGCGGCAGATCGTGAAGCCATCGTCGCCGGGCAGCATGAGATCGACGATCAACAGGTCCGGCATTTCAACGGCCAGCAGCGTCTCCAGCGAGTCGGCATCCTCGGCCACCAGGGTGCGAAAGCCATGGCGACCGAGATAGTCGGCCAGCAGCTCGCGGATTTCCGGGTCGTCGTCGACCACGATCAGGGTCGCAGGCGAATGGGTCATTGCAGCAGGTATCGCAGAAGAGGCATGGCAGTCCGAATCCATGGCGCCGACCGAGCGGGCCGCGTCGGGCCCCTATCGGCCATGAAGGAGATCAAGGCAATCTGCTGCGATGATGGTGGATGCTGTGGCGGCCCGGCAAGGTGCTTGCGACCAAGGTGGTAGGGGCAATACGCCGCTGCACGGGCCAATCATGGACCCGGCAACGACCGGCTAAGGACGCCCGACCCTGTCAGCCCAGCAGGCGCTCGCGCAGCGTGCTGGCAACGGCGGCATCATCATGATGGCCGATACGGGTGGCCCGGGGCACCCGCCCGGGCAGCTCGGGATGGGCATTGGCCATCACGAACGCCTGACCGGCCAGATCCAGCATCTCGGTGTCATTGAGGTTGTCACCGAAGGCCAGGCAGGCCTCGGCGGGCAGCGACAGCCGCTCCAGCAGTCGCGCCAGGGCAGTGCCCTTGTTGACGCCACCGGCCATGATCTCAAGCGACCCGGGCAAGGAGTACGTCAGGTGCAGGGCCG
>Ga0209300_1000200_pt1 | contig 36585 bp, 54 predicted proteins | sample Shrwel_input2_RT_FD_187535 | JGI IMG/M metagenome (GOLD analysis project Ga0209300, IMG submission 187535) | Subsurface microbial communities from deep shales in Ohio, USA - Utica-3 well 1 S input2 RT (SPAdes) (version 2) ... | reverse complement strand
GACGTCCGGTCGTCCGGTCGACTTTAAGGGCTGTCATTTTGTTGCCGCCAATCATGTCAACTGGACCCACTGGTTGGTCAAATCTGTCGGATTAAAGTGGTGGAAGATGGCCGCGCCAATGGCCTTCCTGGTGTCGCTTTTGTCCGATCCCGGCACATTTTCATAAATCTCAGACCAGCCCAATTGGTAATGGTTGGCCAGTTCAGGCGGCGGATTCTTGGGGCAGTTGCTGCCCTTGCGGATAGTGACTAGCTGGTGCTTGTTGATGACGTCTTGGACAAATAGCACCGCCTGGTCGCACTTATCTTGAAGCCGTTGGTGATGTTTGTCGTGCTGCTTGTCGGCTTGCAGTTGCTTTCGGTCAGTCTCGCTGGATGACTGTGGAGCCACGATCACGCAGTTGACCTCCTGCAAGCTGCCGTGTCGATTGGTGACAGCCTCATGGTGGATGTGGCTGACCAGCATGATTTCCCTGAATGCTGGCTCGTACCGCGTCTTGATCAGGCGCAAATAGCGGTTCTTTTCTTCGTCCATGAACAGTACCGCGGTCAGGGTGGCATCGCCTGTGTAGGCTGACGCGCCACGGGCCATGGCGCTGTCGTCACTGGTGGCCATGGTCTTGGCCGTGTGCGTGATGATGGTGATGGAGGTGTTTAGCTTGGTGAAGATGGTTTGCTTCAAGGCAGCCATGAAAGCACCGACTTGGCTGTTGTCGTTTTCGTTTTCGATGTCCAGCGTGGCATTGGCCGTGTCGATGATCAGCCAAGGTCGTTCATTGTCAATGGTGTGCTCGATGACGTTGTGGGCCAACTCGATCACCTGATCCGCGGTCGACCGGATGGACTCAATCAGAACAAAGTACTTTTGCAGTTCATCGGTGTCCAAGTGCATATGCTTGGCATAGGCATAAAGCGACCGTTTGACCTGCGCTGTGTCCTCTGACACGTAGATGATCTTTCTTCGGGCCTCGGCCTTGAGGCCAGCATCACCGATCTTGAATCCCGCGGCGACCAAGGCAATGGCAAGCATGGCCGTAGTTTTGCCAACACCAGGCTGGCCAGCAATGACTGAAAAGCTGTGGGCCATGAATCCATCAATCAGGTAATCAACAGGCTCCAAGGTGTTGAGGTTGAGTGAGACTGCCTGCCAGCGTGTTTTTTTTGGCTGCTCTGGCTCATCCTGTGAGCCTGTCGTAACTGGTACTGGATTTAATAGATTATGGAAATCATCGACCGCGGATCTGCGCTCAGATGACTTGGTTGGTGACTCCCATCCTGCTTGCTTGGCAATGTGAAACAGCGTTCCGATGCCAACACCATCCTTCTTGCCAAATGATTTCCAGTGATCCTCCAAGTCAGATTCGCTGGTTGGCTTTGGTCTATCCATGGACCAAGACATCCAATCTTGCTTAGCCCTGTCCCCAAACTCTTTGTGCAAAGCAAAGCCCATGGCCAGCCACGTGTCGTAATCCGCACCTGGATTGATGAATTCCAGCGCCTCCATGGCCCTGTCGTAATCGCTGGGCGTGCCTTTGGACTTGCTCAGGATGGGGCTGAAGTCAAAGACTTCTGATGGTTTCTTGGCTTCAGGCTGCGCCACCTGAATGCCAGCCAGCGCAAAGAACTCAGTGACTGTGCAGTCAAGTTGGGCCATCGCGCCTTTGAGCATGTCGCCCGTGAACATGACGTTCTTGCCAGCGCTGTTGGGATGCCCAAAGATTTCCACCTCTTGGTGGTTTCCCAGCTTGATCTGCGGCGGCAATGTTGGGTCAGGCTTGGCCAGAAAGATGATGTGGCCACCCTTCTTGCTGTGGCTGCGCTCAGTCAGCAGGCCTCGCTCTTTGGCCAAATCCATCAGCTTGACCATGCGGATGTCCCGCGGGGCTGTCGACCGCTTGGTGTCGAGGTCCAAGATGGTTAGCACCAGTTCATTGAAGGGGTCATAGGTCATGCGGCTTTGCATGAAGATGCCCCAAAAGGCTGAGTTGGGTGGGTCGGTCAGGGTGCGCAACTCATCGCCGTTGACCAAATGGGCGTGGTCAATGTCAGCACCGACACCAGCGCCAGCTTTGGAGACTGGAAGCTTGGCAAAAGTGCCATCAGCTTTGGGTTTGACTCGAAACCCACAAAACAGGGCTTCAGGGCATAGATCAGCAATGGCCAAGGCCACTGCATGTGATGGATTAACGGATGTGGCTTCAATTGTTTGGGACATCATCAAACCTCACGCATTGGCAGGGTGACAAGACGGTTGCGCTCATTCATGACAAGCTCAACAACTCGGATGACATCAGCAGCTTGAAAATCTCGCACTCGATGCTGTAACAGCATCAACTTGGCAAAACCTATTGTGTCGCAAATATCAACAAGTGCTGCACGCTCTCTGTAATTGCTTAAAGGGATTGTGTTCAGCTTCGATTCGAAAGTGTCGGTATCAGAAAAACGACCTTGACTCATAACTAACTCCAAACAAAAAAACCTCGGTCACCACTCTCCGAAACCTTGCGGTAACGGTTGGCAGACTCGGTAGTGCGAGCAGAGTGGTGGCCGAGGCCCACTACAAAATCCGCTGCCAAGCGGTGCAATAACTGTAGCACAGATGTAAAATCGACACTGCAAACTCCTTTTGTTGGGACTTCAGCCCTTGCGTGATTCGCGTCACGCAGGGGCTTTTCTTTTGGGGGATGGGGTTGGATTCTAGTCTTGGGGTTTTTTGGCTCTGTCTTTGGCCAGGCTTGGCGCGGCATGGGTGATGCCGATCAGGTCTTCGGACACCTCGATCTTCAGGTCGGCAATGGCGGCTGGACTTCTCAGGGTGAAGGCCTGCGGGTGGTCTTTCAAAGCAACAGCGGCCAACTCCTCTGACTTCCAAAAACGAGTCTTGCGACCTGGCTTGAGATTCCATCCCGTAATGGTTTCACCGTAAGACAATTGCTTTTTTGCGGCAGTTAGCACAGCGTCTGCCCAGTCTTCGGCCAGCTTGGCCAACTCAATCATTTCAGAGGTCACCCTTGTGTCTGGGGCAAAGTCTTTGCGTGCGTTGTCCTGGACCTTCTGGCGCATGGCCGGGCAGATGGGTTTGGCTTTGCAGTATTTGCAGGCGTCTGGGCTGGGGTTGGTGGGCGCGTCTGGAGTTAGGGCCAAGGCGGCAGCGTTGCGCAGGTCGTGGCCGTGGTTGATCAGGTCGATGCCGTTGACCGTCCACTTGCTGTGGCCAGCGCGGGGCTGGAAGATGTGCATGGTGCAGATGATGTCGAGGGGCGCATTGAACTGCCGCATGGCCCCTAGGGCATATGTCATGAGTTGCTTGTTGTTTTCGGCTTCGACGGGAACTCGGCCCGTCTTGAGATCGCAGACATGAAGATGGTTGCCATCGACCAGCACAGCGTCAGCCGTGCCGCCAAGTGCTGGATGCAAAGACTTCAGGCCAATGTCTAGGTTGACTTCGATCAGCTTCTTGCGTGGGTTGGGCACCAGCGTGTTGATGAAGTTGGCGTATTCCTGCGCCATGGCCAGGTGGTCGGCGTTGACGTCCGGGTCATCGATCTCATGGCCGTTCAGGATGCGCTCTGACAGTTCGTGAATGGCCGTGCCGATGGCTGCTGCCTCGCCTGCTGGCTCATAGGGCATGAGGGCTTCAAGCCGGACAGAGCCGGGGCATGACATGAATCGTTCTGTGCGTGATGCGGACAGACGGGCGTGTTGGCGTTCAACGTGTTGCATGGTGTGGCTCCTTTAAATGATCTGGTTGATGATGTTTTGCTTGGCCAAGATTTTGGCCAGCACGTTGTGGTCCAGCGATGCCCTGATGGTCAGGATGTAAATGACAGGAGCAATGCCGTTCTTGGTGATGTTCTCGACCCGGCTGCTGGCCTGCTCCAGTGCTGATGTGGACCAGGTGCACTCCACAAAGACGATGGTGTCGGCTGCACTCAGGTCCACACCCTCGCTCATGGCTGCGATGTTGCCGATGATCACCTTGGCCGTGCCAGCCTGGAAGTCGGCAATGGCCTTGTCGCGCTGCGCCCTGGGCGTGTCGCCGACCACGGTCACCGGCTTGTGGGCCTTGAGTTCTTTGACCAGTTCGGCCACCACATCTTTGTGATGCGCAAAAACGACAACAGGCTCACCAGCTTGCAGCAGGTCATCGATGAACTCGGCTGCTGGCTTGACCTTGCGCAGCCCTGCCTCGCGCATGACCTCGGCCAAGCCTTCAAACGCCATCAGCGCATTGGGGTTGGCCACCAGGGCATCGGCATCGAACTGCTGCTCACGCTTGTCGTTGGGCAGGTCAAACGTGATCAGTGACACCTGCGGGTCTTTGTAGTCTTTGAAGACGTCTTCCTTTTTTCGGCGCAGCACATGGGGCTTCATCAGCGCCTTGAGTTCAGGGATATTGGACGCGCCACTGGTGTCCAGCCCCCATGGTGCGTTCCACATCTTGGCGTACCGGGCAGCGAAATCAAACCAGCCGCCACGATAGATGCCCAGTCCGTGCAGGATGGGCCACAGTTCGATCGGGCGATTTGGAATTGGTGTGCCTGACAGGGCAAAGACCTGGGGGATCTGTTTCATCAGCAGCATGGCGGCTTTGGTGCGTGCGGCCTTTGGGTTTTTGATGCGGTGGCACTCGTCCAGCACCAGGGTCTGAAAGCCTGCGTTGTTGAAGTATTGGAGCAGGTCGTAGTTGACGATCACCACACGGTCACTGGTGGTCTTCATGGCGTCATTGCGGCCACTGATAACGCGCACAGGCACATCGGGTGCCAGCTTGTTGAATGCGGCCTCCCAGACCGTTTTTGCAATGGATGGGCAGACGATCAGGGCGGGGAGGTTTTCGAGTGCTGCTGCCGTGGTGGGCAGTGTCTTGCCGACTCGCGGCTGGTCGGCCAGGATGGCCCTCTTTTGCGTGAGCAAGAACTGCTTGGCTTGCTCTTGGTGCGGGTATAGCTTCATCGGTTTCCTCGGTTTCTCGGTTGAAATGAGTCGCCATTGTGCGCCTGTATTTTTTTTGACGCAAGAAAAAGATTTGTGCTAAAGTGCAATTGCGCTGTCATGTTGATGGCGCTGAAAACCTTCAAACGATCACTCTGAAAGAAACGATCATGACAACACGTGTTACCACTGGCGAGGTCCGCACCTCGTATTTCTCCGCCCTCTCAGCACGCAAGAATGAGATGAATGGCAAGGATGAGTTCTCCACCCAGATCCTGATTCCCAAGACCGACACAGCCACACTGGCAGCGTTGAAGGCTGCGGCCAAGGAAGCACTGGCAGCCAAGTTCGGCGACAAGATCCCAAAGAATGTGCGCAACCCTTTGCGTGATGGCGACACCGAAACCAAAACAGATGGCAGCCCATTGGGCCGTGAATACGCTGGCCACTTCTTTTGCAACGTGAAGTCCACCAGCAAGCCTGGCGCGATCGACACGCACGGTAACGACCTGATCGGAAATGATGACATCGTTTCTGGCGACTACATCCGGGTCAGCTTGAATGCCTATGCGTACAGCCAGGCTGGCAACAATGGTGTGTCGTTCGGCCTGAACAACATCTTGCTGGTGCGCAAGGGGGAGCCATTGGGTGGTGCAAAGCCAACAGCGGCCTCTGACTTCGGCATCACCCGTGGGGCAGCAGCGCCAGCAGCGGCCACTGCTGATGTGGCTGGTGACGACTGGTGATCAACCCTTGGCCGCGATCAGCTTGAGCAGCGCCTGCTCCAGTTGATTGACTGACCCCCACAAGGGGTCCACAGCCCCAGACAGCCATCTGCTGACCTGGGGCTGTTGTATTTTTGCCTCCAAGCACACGGCCTTCATGCTGATGCCGTGCTGCTTGGCCAAGGTGCGGATGTCGTGTACAGATGTCATGCCAGCATTTTACTTGACTGGTTTGTTAATTGTTGACTGTTTTGTGGGGTTGTTGCATTGTCTTTTAATTTAGTGCATAATACGTTTCACCAGCACAAATGTTTGTTCTGGGTAACGACTAAACCGGAGAAAACGACATGACAACTTTCACATACGACCAAGCAGTTGAGCAATTCAATGAAGACATGAGCAACTCAATCTGTGATGGTGACCGCAAGATGTCCACCCACTGGTTGGCAGAGCGTATCAATGACGCACAGCGTGCTGAACGCCTGCGCCGCGACTGGATGGTGCAGTTCCGTCAATCCATGCGCGAACTTGCTTAAACCCACGGGGCTTCGGCCCCTTTCCTCAGAAAGAAAAACCATGAAGCACCACAAATATCACCAGCACTACCAAGTCCGCGCAGCCAAGCTGCACGCCCGTGCCGAGGCCGCACTGGACCTGCTCGCCGCACTTGTCATCGGCATCGGCCTGGCAGCAGCCCTGTTCTACGGGTGGTCGGCATGAGCCTCAAAGACCTGACCACCGCCGACCTGCCTGACATGGAGGCGCAGCTTCAGCACGCACTTGATCAGGCTCGTGGCATGAGCCTGCCAGCACACGCTGTGCGCAATTGCCCAAGCGATCTGCAAAACCAAGACCAAGCCTGGCGCAAAGTTCAAAACCTTCAATACCAAATCGAGTGCATCAAAAATGACAGACCAATTTATTAAGACCCCAGCCACCATGATTAACAAGATGGCTGGCAAATACGATGGCAAAGAGTTGCTGCCCTACACGGGCCGCCCTGGGGCCATGGATGCCTTCAAGCTGCCCAGCCTGATGCATTTTGGCCATGTGTATCGCAAGGACGTGAAGGATCTGAAATGACGGGCATGAAGTTCGACACGGGAAAGCCCGACTACACCCTGCTGCCGTGGGGCAGTGTTGAGGAGATCGTCAAGGTCTTGGACCTTGGCGCTCAAAAATACGCACGCGACAACTGGAAGCTGGTGGCCAATGGCAAGACCCGCTACATGGCCGCAGCCTTCAGGCACATGGCCGCATACGTGCAGGGCCAAGACACCGACCCTGAGACAGGGCTGTCGCACATGGCGCACGCCGGGTGCTGTGTGCTGTTCTTGCTGGCGCTGGAGCAGGCCAAGGATGAGCAGGAGTGTGGCAAATGAAGGCCGGACTCAAACCACGGGTGCTGCCGAGCCTGCTGTTGGCCTTGGCCGATGGCAAGCCAAGGTGTGACAGGGAACTGGTTGACATTGTGTTCAGCAATCGCCGGGTGGTACAGCGCAGGCTGGAAGACCTGCACGATCAGGGGGTTGTGCACGTTGCAGGTTGGATGCGTGCTGGCGACAGTTACCGTTGGAGGCCGCAGTACAAGCTAGGTGATGGCATTGACGCACCCAAGCCAATACCAACAGGCCGCACCAGCACCCAGCGGGTGCATGAGTACCGGGAGAATCTGACGGTGGAGGACAAGGCTTTCAAGGACGCCAGGCGCAGACAGCAAAGACGGGTCGTGAAACGTGACCCGCTTGTGGCTGCATTTTTTGGGAGTGTGAAGTGAGTTTAATCAGCGCATATCAGCAGACAACATACAGTCTGCTTGATTTCGATTTGCCTTTTTCTGTTCGCATTGGAGTGCCATCGTTTGATGCCGACAAATTCATGGGCTGCAACAAGTTGGACCAGTTGTTTTTCGTCACAGCAGAAAACCCAAGCAGCAAAGCCTGGCCTGATAAACAGAATCTTCGTTTTACTGAGGCTTTGATGAAATCAATTATCAAGAAAAAATTCATGTGCTGGCCAGCCAGGGCAGAGCCTGATGAAAATTGGCCAAGAGAACATGGATTTTTTATCTCATGCTCAACTCAGGATGCAATTTCATTGGCTAGACTTTATGAGCAAAACGCAATCGTGATTGTCCCGATGGAACAGCCTGCTGCGTTGGTGTTGTGCCAGAAAATTTAGCGGCCTCTGTAAACGCCTTGCGGCCACAGCCAATCGGAAAGCAAACCTTCTTCATAAGCCCACTTTGGAAGAAGGCCAGTTTTCTGTGCCGCATATTCTGTTGCGCTTGGTGATGCTGTTTGGTTTTGCTTGCCGTAAGGTCCAAAGTTGACCCATGAGTTTTGACCTCTGGTTTCACTTGCTGCGGCAGGCAATGCCTCTGGCGAATACATCCGAGCATGGGCTTGAAATGCGTTTTCTTCGCCCCTGGCGCGAAAGCCAACACCATGTTTTGCATGGCCGAATACATCATGAACAGCCCGGAATAAATCGTTGTATGTTGTGTTTGGATCGTTTGCAATTCGCAAATCAGATCTGGCCATCAATGGGTTGCCGGAAATGTCCACAGCCGCAGCCGATGGCCCACCAAAGCCTTGATCTGTTGGGAAAACAGACATGCGCTTATTTGCAATCACATCATTGATTGCGTTTCGTGGGTTGCCATATGGGTCAGCCCCACGAATGAAATCAAATTTGTATCCAGCTTTGAGCAAAGCCTCATACTGGTCTTGCGTTTCCTTGGCCAATGCCTTGTACGCTTTTTGCGTTTTCTTGTCGGTTGGCGTGTGCTGCATTTTTTCAAAAGCATTGGCCAAACGTGTGGCGCGCTCGACATCCAAGGGCGCGTAAATTTTCTGTGGCTGGTATGTCACCCCCTTGTCGGCCATGTAACGTCCGGCAATGTCCACAATTCGCTGATCTGTACCAAATGGGTCCATGCGGCCATTGACCTCCACAGCCTCTGGTAAACCCTCTAGTGGCTTACCTCTAAATCCCTTGGGAGCCAAAATGCCAAGCTGTTGTTTTGCCGTAGCCGCTTTTGCTGCTGGTCGCGAGAAACCAGCCGCACGCATCATCGGAGCCACACCCAAGGCCGTGCCAGCCGCAAATGCTGGCCGGGCCACACGCTGGATGCCTTCGTAGTCAGGATTCAAGACGCTGAAACCCATCTCGTCAGGAGCCTGACCGAGCAGGCCAGAGATGGCCGCATAGGTGCGAGGATCTGGCAGCGTGTTGACATCACGCTGCGCGGCCAATGCTCTGGCTCTTGCCCCTTGGCGCTGGATGTTCGGATTGCCAAAGAATGGCATCAGTTCTTCATCAAGCAATGCCATGTCTTACTCCTGTGCGCCGATGATCGAGCCGTAGCCAAGTTGCTCGGCCTTCTTACGCAGTGATTTTGCCAGTGGTTCGACCTTCATGATGCTGGCCTTGCTCATCATCTGCGCAGCCAGTTGCGGGTCCAGCATGGCCTCCACCAGCAACTGCTGGATCTGCTGATTGGGCAACTTGTACAAGAAATCCAAGGGGCGCGTCATGGTGCGCAGTGTTGTGTTGTCGGCCAGCGACTCGCTGAACACACGGCCAATGAGGTTACCCATGGTCAAGTTTTGGAACGTGTTGGAGCCTGGTGCGCGAACACCTGGAGCCGTGGCAGCCTGGCCACGGTTGATCTCGTTGATGATGTTGTCCAGTCGGCGCTGTGCGGCGGGCGACAGTTCAGCGCCAAGTTCATCAGCTTTGGTTTTGAGTTCTCGGCGTAATGCCCCTGCCGCCAGCACAGGCTCACCTGTCACTATGTTGGGCTGGCCTGTGGTCACACGGTCAGAGATGCCTTGCAGCAGGCGCATCTGGTCGATGGCGCTGGAAGACTTTTCAAACTGCTGCATGTAGCGGTTGAAACCTGGCGCACCGGCTTCGATGGTCGAGTCGATGACGGGCAGCAGGCTGGCTAACTGGCCCTTAGCCAAACGCAAGTTGGCCAAGTCGCCCGACAACTTGCCAGCCATGGCATCGCCAATGTCTTTGCGCACGCTGTAAAGCGCCATCGGATTGATGGTGCCTGTCTCTGGGTCCACGCGCTTGGCCAACAGGTCGGCCACATATTTCATGGCCTGGTCAACTGTCTGACGCTGCGTTGCCGGGTTGCTGGTGATGCCTTGGATGGCGGCAGCGATTGGCTCCACCGACACAGGCTGCGCGTTGGCAAATGCCGACTCGCGCATGGGTGCGGTGACTTCATATCGCTTGGCCTCGGCACGCTCAACTGATCCAGGTCGGCCCGACAGTCTGCGGAATGAATCCATCAGGGCTTGCTGATTTGCCGACAACACACCACCAAACTGATTTGTAGGATCAAACAAAGCCGATCTCAAAGTGGTTTCAGCGCCAGCCAGCCCAGGATCACGCGCTGCGGCTGCCGTGGTGACCCGCAAGCCTGGCACAGTGGACTGCGCTGATTGCAAGTTTTGAATGGCACGCTCTGGGTTGGTCGCAACAGAGCGCAGCACGTTGCCAGCAATGATCTGCCGACCTTCGGCACTTAAAGGCTGTACCAATGCACCAGGTGCGGCCAATGCACGCTGTGTGGTGGACAGGGTGGGACCACCTGGGGCCATCATGCCTGCACCCAATGCGCCAGCCAACTGCACGCCAGGGGAGAACTCACCTTCGCGCAGCAGTCCACCAGCGGCTGTCGATGCCAAGGCGGCAGATGACTGCGCCCGTGGGTTGGTGGCCAGCATTTGGGTCAACCCCTGCGCTGCTGGTGACGTCACCATCGGGGCTGCGCGTGCGGCCAAGTTGGCCAAGCCGCCAACACCGTAGCCAGCTTGGGACACATCCTGCACGATGCGCTCTTGCGCTGTGCGAGGCTCTGGGAATCCCATGCGGCCAAGTGTTGTCTGTGTGGCCTGCGTCATGGTGGGCACGTTGGTGCCAGCAGCCAAGTTGAACAGGTTCACCAAGGGGTCCACAGCCATCGGCAGCAGGCCACCAGCAGTCATGGCAGCCTGTGCCATAGGACGCACGGCCAAGCCTGCTTGGCGTGCCATGGTGTCTGGTGGTGGTGCTGGCGCAGCCGCAGGCGCTTGCAGCGACTGGATGGCACGGATGATCTCGTCATCCGACATGGTGGCAGGAAATGCCACAGGGCCAATGTTGGGAATCTCAACGATTTTGTCGGCCATGCTTTACTCCTGAACGTAGCGGTAATTGCGGGTCACAGGGTCAAAGACAAGTCTTGCTGGACGCACGGCAGCAGGGGCTGGTGGTGGCACATAAGGCTCGTATGCCTTGCCAGCAGATTTCTGCATCCCCAATGTCGCCACACGCCGGGCTTCTGCCTTCTGTGCAATCTTCTCCGGGGTGTCGTTGACCTGTGGGAAGTAGGTGGCAAATTCTTGCTTCATCTCATCCGCGCCGATGGCAGCGCCGGACTCCTTGCGCAGCTTGGCGCGAATCCAATCTTGCGCCGCTTGGTCATACTGCTGAGTGGCTGCTGGCTGCGCTCCACGGGCCAAAGCACCGCCGATAAATGGCACAGCCTCCAGCGTACGCGTGCCAGCACCAGGCTGTGACCCGGCAGGCAGGCTGTTGATGATGCTCTGGGCCAACTCCATGCGCTGGGCATAGGATGCGGCATTGGACTGGCCTTCGGTTGGGGCGCTGCCAGCACCTTTGAGTGGCTGACCACTTGGCCCCATCACTGGCATGGCCGCGCCGCCTGGCACTTTTGGCACGTACATCATGCCGTCAGCAGTTTCCACACGGTCAAATGCGCCACGGGCAAACTCTTGACCACGCAAAGCCAAGCCGCCTTGAGCCACACCAAGCTGGCCACGAGCCACGCCAAGCTGGCCTTGCGCAATGATGTTGGAGGCTGTCTCGCCCGGAGTCATGGTTTGTTGGAATGTTTCACCGCCGCGCAGTGCTGACTTGTCAACAGCCACTGTCTGGCCACCCAGGTTTTGCAACACCACTTCACGCTTGGGGCCAAAGCCCTGCAAGGTTTGCAGCTTGCCCGACTTCATCTGTTGCACCAGCAAAGGCTTGCCAGATGCGTCAGTCACTTCAAATGGCTGGCCGGTCACCTCTTCCCGAGGGTTCAGTTTCTCGGCCATGGCTTGATACTTCTCGGCATCAGCCACACGCCCAGAGGCAGCCAAGATGTCAGCAGCGTTTTGGTATTGGCTGGCCTTGATCTGGTTGGGCGTCATCTCTGGCATGGCAGCCATCATCTCTGCGCGTTCCAGCGTTGGCCCGGCCTGACCTCCAGGTGCGGCCAAAGCCTGCTGCGCTGGTGACAGGGTTGCTGGGGCTGTGGTCAGTGCACCAGCAACACGCTGCTGCAATGCACGGGCCTGCTCGGCTTCCTTCAGCTTCTCACCCATCATCAGGTCTTGCAGCGATCCAGCACGTGCCTGCTGGTAGCCCTGCTGGCCAGCTTGCAGCGCAGCGCCAAGGGCTTGACCTAGTCCAACACGTTGACGACTTGGCCCACTGGCTTGTAGCAGCGCAGCGGCTGCCGATAAGTTGGCATTGCGCCCCATTAGTCGGCGCTGATCCTCATTAAACAAGGCGTCAAGCCCTGTCGGTGTGCCGCCTGGGGCAAACAAATTCATGAAATCAATTGCCATGTCTTACCCCTTAACCCAGCAAGCCAAGAATGCCGCCACCAATAGCGCCAATGCCAGTACCTATGCCTGGAATGACGCTGCCTAACTGAGCGCCAGCCAATGCACCGCCCAATGCACCAGATGCCGGGTTTCTGTACATCGGTGTTGATACCGTACCGCCAAGGTTGGCAGGACTTGCACCCAAACTGGACTGCACCACGCCAAGGCGCTGCAAGCCAATGTTTCGGATGGCGTCCATCTGCGTCTGATCGAATGCCTGTCGCGCACCACCTGCACCCATGACAGCCTGCGCACCGCCAAGGCGCAAAGCCTGCTGCTGTGCGGCCAAACTGCCAAGCTGCTGCGCACCACCAAGGCGCAATTGCGCACCCTGCAAGCCAGCCGCTTGGTTAGCCGCCGCAGCTTGCTGCTGTCGCGCCAAATCAGCCGACTGCAACTGCACGGCCTGGTTGAATGCCGACTCGTTCAGTGTCGTACCAAGGTTGGCCGCTTGCTTGGCAAATCCTAGGTTTGTGATGCCCTCGGCCACGCCTTGGCGTGATCCACCAAATGCACGGGCCTGTGTGGCACGCTCACCAGTTTGCTGAATGGCCGCTTGGCGTGAAGACTCCAAGTCAGCTAAGGCGTTTGCACGCACTTGGCTCGTGTAAGGGTTCATGTAGCTGGCAATGTTGCCGGGGCCAGTCATGCCAAGGTTGGCCTGGCCAGCAGTCTGCATGGCTGGCTCGTACACGCCGCCATATGCTGCCATTTGCGCTGCAAGGTCTGTCCCGGCAATGCCTGGGCCAGCAAGGCCAGCGTTAACCAAAGCCTCTTCTCCAGCTTGGTACGTTGGGTTGAACTGCGCAAATTGCTGTATTGGCAATGCGCCTGCAACACTTCGAGCGTTTTGAAAGTTTGAGAGGAATGCTCGTTTGATGTCTGGATCGACCGCGTTGGTCGTGACATCTGGTGATCCACCTTTTGACATTTTTTCTCTCCTTTAACCGAGTAAAGACTTCATTTTCTTGGCAGGGATTTTGCCTTCATTGATCATGTCGAGCAGGCCTTGACCGTACTTCTTGACCGATGATTTTTTGATGACGTATTCGCCAAGGTCCAACATACCAGCACCATCATCTGGGCCTACAGGGTTGGGACCAGCAACACGATCAACTAATCCGCCCATGGCGTAGCCGCCCATGCCAGTGCCGCCGCCTTCACCGATGCCTGTACCGCCTTGGCCACCTGATGCGCCAGCACTGCTACCAGCCGTGCCAGCCGCAGCGGCCGCAGCAGCGTTTCCAGTGCTATCTCCGCCACCATCAGCGCCGCTGGCCCCGCCAGCACCGCCAATTGGCATATTGTTGCCAGGCATACCCGCAGCAGCCGCCCATGGCGTAGCCGCCGCAGCCAAAGCCGCAGCATCTGCACGGTCATAAATGTTGGGGTTGAATCCACCCAAGGGCAATCCCGCGACCACGCCAGCGTAGGGGTTTGTAAACGCAGGCGTTCTGGCCATCAGCATGGAATAAGGGGATGCACCACCAGCAGTCATGTTGGGGTTGTATTGCCCACCAAGTGGCAAACCGACATAACTGGAAAAGTTGTTGGCAAAGGTAGACGGTTGAATCACGCCCGGTACTGCTGGTGTTCCAGGAGTCACTGGTGTTCTAGGCGCTGCTGGCGTTCCAGGCACTGCTGGTGTTCCAGGCACTGCTGGTGTTCCAGGCACTGGTGGAGGGTTAATCAGTCCAGGGGTGGATAGTATTGGCTGTACTGGTGGTGTGCTTGGTGTTTGAAATGGCCTATATTGGGCGACAACTTCACTGATAGGGTCTGTTGGGTTATCTTGCAAATACTCATTGACCGCGCCATAAAAAGCCCGACCAAAATTGGACTCATTGATCTTTCCAGTTTTAAGCTGGTCCATCCAAAAATCATACCCAGCCTGGTCAATTTGACTGGGCTGGTCACCGATGCCAACTCGGTTGATTCTTTTATAGGCATCTAAAACAAGTTTTTCTCTGCTCTGGTTTCTTTCGTTATCAATTCGAGTTGCAAGGTTGACATCTGCTCTACGCGCAGCAGACACTGCGCTATCAAAATCTGCAAGGCCAGCGCCCATCCAGTAGCGGATGGCGTCTTCGCTTGGGTTTAATTCAGCCCGTGGGTTTGCGGCATACGCCGCTAAGACTTGTTCTCTGGTTGCCATCATCTATCTCCTAAAGTTCCTTGGCCAATACAGTCCATTGTGGGCTGTATCCCTCATCCTTCAAAAATGTCTTGGCCCAGCCTCTTCGGCCTGCCAACGACACCCTGGTGCACCCAATTGACTTGCCCCAGGATTCGATTATTGGTCGCATCCTTGAGAGTTCATCTAGGTCGCCACCAGCCAAGAAGTAATGCAAATTCTTGAGCCTTGGATAGACAATGATCTCAGTCAGCACCACAGAACTGACGGCGGGCCACACCTGCAACTTGTTCTGCATCACCATTTCAACGACATCATCAAAATGGTGTGTGCCTCCAGAGTATTCTAAAGCAGCCTCCACATGGTGGCGCAACCTTTCCAGATGCTCCAGGTCGCTCATCGCTTGCCCATCGGCACCACATCCAGCCGCATCACCCCCACACGCCACTCTGCCAACGTGTTTCCTGTCACCTTCATGTTGACCTGCCTGCCAGAAAAACGCACGCTGGTCGGGTTGGCTGCGGAATATGGGCCAAATGAGGACTCAGCCCCTGTCGGGTACAGCCTGCTGGTAAACGACACAACAGCTTCTCCCAATGACTGCTCATCAGGAATGACTTCACGCACGCTCATCACGTTGTCGCCGTTGCCAATCTGGATCGGTCCAGACTCTGCGAACAGTGATGCGCCATCATAGGTAAAGCCCACCTCATGCTCGTACACATAACCGTCAGCAGACACCATCAGCGGGTTGGTGTAAACACCAGAATCAGTGCCAGCAGTCCGAGCCAAAGTGCCAATCGCCCAATGATTTTCTCGGTAATTAAACGTGACATAGGAGTCGTTTTCATTGCTTGATGCGCTGGGGTAATACCACCAGATTTCGCCATACTGACTGTTGTGGACAGCATAGATTTTGGAAGACTGCGCATAGTTGATGTTTTGGAAAACGTAGTCACTGACATCACTTGGAAGTGGCTTGGCGTAGCCGTCATAAATCCAAAAGCCCGACTTACTCATCCAGATGGCGGCAGTGTCAATAGCCGCCACAGCCTGGGCCGAGATCAGGCCGCAGCCCGAGCCAGCCTTTTCAAAGCCGTAAACGAATGGTGCGCCCACGTATTGCGCTGTGTGCACATCCACATCGGTAAACAGCAAGTTGATGCCCTTGACGCGCTTGCCAGCAAGCAGCGTGCCGGGTGTGGCCAGTTCGTAGTCACCAGCCAGGTTGTCTGTGCCTGGGGTCCAAAGCGTGTTGTTTTCTTGGTCGCACCACTGCACCTTGCGAGGGTTGCCACCAGCGCCAAGGGCAAACAAGATGCGCTCGGCTGTGACCATCACGGCCTTGTTGCCTGTTGGCGCATTGGCAATTGCGGCAGCCAGTGTGGGTGTGGTGAAACCAAGCTGCCACTCGTACAGCTTGCCGTCAGCATTGGAGCAGGCCACCAAGTACTCGCCCCAGGTGTCCATGCTCCATGTGGTGGCTGGAGTGTTGGAGCCAACATCAGGCCGGGCCACGCCATAAGAGTAGGAGCCGTATTCCTGATACCCATATCCAATTTTGATGATAGCGTCGGCTACTCCAGCCGTAAAGCCTGTGGGCGTGATGTCCTTTAGAGTGCCGCCTTGGTTCATGACGTACAGCTTAGTGTGCGTACCCAAAGCAATCCAGCGTGCGGCGCTGTTGTCGCGCCAAGTCAAGATGCCACGGCAAAGACCCGCCGCCTGCTGTGAGGATCTCTTGCGCCACCCACCAACAGGGCGCAGCGTGCTCTCGTACCAGCGCACCAAGTTGGAGTTATTCCAGCGGCCAGCAGACTGATATTCGGTGCCGTTTTTATAGACGCCTGGGGGCAATTTCAATGGGATGTACATGGGTCACACCGTTGGTAGGTTAGAGACAAACGTCATGGTCGCAATGATTGACGGCGTGCCGGGAATGGCAGGAGTCGTACCACTTGCAGTGATGGCTGGGAAGGATTCAACCCAGACGTTAGATGACTGCACGCGCCACATGATTTCAATGAAATCGCCATCATTCAAAGACGCAAAATAATTCAAAGTCAGAATGATCAGACTCGGTGTGGTTGCGTTCTTTTGCTTTGGGATCTCATACGTGCTGGCCGAATTCGGAATATCCACGTTGTTGATCCTGAACCAAACCTGAATGTCTGCTGGCGCTGTGTCAATGCTGGTGAACTGCGCACTGTATTGCAGGTTATAGATGCCATCTTGCGACACCGTAATCTGTGATGGCAAATTACCAGTAACAGTGACAGCAGGCGAGACAAGCTGCGAGATGGAAACCCGATAAGTTCCAATTCCTCCAGCAGTCCCTGTCAATTGCTCGGACACACTGGTGTTGGCCGTGATGCCTGTGCCAGTGATAAGCATGGACGGGTAGATCGTGCCAGATGCTACAGCCGTGACGTTCAATGTGGTGCCAGCAGTTCCGCCACCGTTGCTGATCGTGGCCGTGAATGATGCGGCCTTGGAGGTGATGGCTATGCCATTGCTGTAGTCTGTGGTCTGGTATCGCATTCGATACGCCACCGCTGGAGATCCATCAATCTGGTCGGTGTTGTCCTGGAAAGCCCCGTGGGGGATGTTCAAGTATTTCCCGCCCCTTGGACCAAACAGCGCACCCAGCACACCGATCATCTTGCGAAAGTAGGTGTTCAGTGATCCGTAGTTCTCACTGAAATGTCTGCGCTCATAGGTTTCAGGTGCAAACCCAAGACTTGGGATTGACGGGGTTTCGAGTTGCTGCTTGACGTTGGCCATGGGGTGATTATTCCAGCTTAAGCCATCTCAATACCAGTCTTGCCAACATCAGCGACCCTGCGGCCCCAGCCTTTGCCAAAAGTTGGCCAATGGGGCAAGTCCATCAGGAATGACAGCCTGCGCTTGCCATAATCGTCAACCAACTCAGCAGGGTCAAAAGCCGCCACAGCCGCCAGCGTCTTGGGGCCAATGCCACCATCAGGCTCAACACCCACGCAAGCTTGGAGCCACTTGGCTGCACGCCCTGGGCCGCTGTTGACAGCAGCGTCAAACACAGCGTAGTCCACACCAGCAGGCAGGTCATCGCCCTTAACCTTGTCCCAATACTTGGCCTTGTACATCGGGCCAACGATCTCAGGCGTCAGGGCACGCATGGCCTTCTCATCAACCTGATGCCCCACCCACTCTTCCCAGACCCGCTTGGTCACGCCCAGGTTGGTCATGCCGCCTGGGTCGCTTGGATGGTTTACATAGCCACCTTCATGGTGCAGCACAGCTTTCAATGCTTCGTCAAAGTTGTCTTTCATTTCTGCTCCTTGTCTTGCTTGCCGGACTTCATGTCCATGATCTTCTCAAGTGTCCGTCCACCAAAGTAAAACGACATCACCAGCATCCCCCACTGGCCCAGCAACTCCACATAGGACTTGTTGGTGTCGTAATCAAATGCCGACATCATGGCGAATGTGAAATAGCCTCCCAAGATCAACAGGAGGGTCATGGGGCGAATGTTTTTAGACAACCAAGAGTCAGACCCCATGTCTGCTTTCAATCGGTCTGTGAGGTTGTTTTGCTCTGACTTGTAAAGTTCAGTCTCGTTGGCCATCCGCGCCAACTCACCGTCCTGCGCCATCTTGGCCAAGTCGAGTTGCGCCTTGGCCTTGGCCTCTGGGTCAGGAATAAGTTTGTCGATCAGCTTGCCGCCGACATCAAGAAGTGCTGCGAGTGGAAACATCAATTACCCCTTTTGGTCAACATTGCTGAAGCAATTTCCAGCATGAATTTTACTTGCTCGATGTTTTCTGGCGGCTGCGTCCAGCCCACTGTAATCTGGCCCACAAACCTGTGCGAGTCTGGTGGCACACTGATGCGGCAGGTGTAGACTACGCCTTTGTCCAAGTACCACAGCCCCACCTCAGACTGCGCGTAACGGTACTCCCCACAGGGGATGTCGTTGGTCATCAACTTGACTACATCCGAATTGTTCGATGAGTTCTGGCTGAACAGCCCAACGTCGATGTCCTCAATGGCCTTGTCCCTGCCGTCCTTGGTGTATGCCCTATAGAGAACTCGACTATTGAACAGCGGGTTGACTTTGAACACGGCCACCACAACGGCCCCTGTTTTCTTGATCAGCATGGCGCTGGCGTCATCCGTCCTGGACGTGTTGATCTCAGGCAACTTCTTGGATTCCTTGTATGCGTCACGCATGAATTCTTGGTTTTGCCAAAGGAAATACCCGGCAAACGCAATGACACCCATCAAGATGGCCGCAAACAGCTTGAAAGGGCTGTCCACATAGGCCAGCACCTTGTCCAATACTGATTCTGGTTTCTCGCTCATTTTCGGATGTACGTCATGTAAATGATGATGCCGTAGATCATGAGGGCCGTCAGGATCAATGCGGCCACGCCAAGGACCAAGTACTCGATGAGTTGGTCCATCTTGGCTTTGCGCTGCCTGATGGCCTTCAGGGCCGCTTCCTTGTCCTCTCTGCGCCTTCTCGCTGCCGCAGCTTGGAACTTCTGCCAGTCGCCCCACATGCCGGGCCTGCCTGCGTAGATCATGCGCTCGCGCAATTCAACTTCTTGAGCGTTCAGCTTCTCAATTGCAAAGAACTCTTCGATGTCTGATCTGCTGCCTTTTTTGGTGACAGCCTCTTGAATCTTGGCTTTGTTGTCAAAGTAGTCAAAGACTTTTGAGCCGAGGTCAGCTAGTTCCTTGCCGTTCTTTAAACCAGCCTTGATCACTGCAAATGCAGCATTTGCCGCCGCGATTTCTGCAAGCATTTACAGCCCCCATACGAATGGCACGATTATGCTTGTAGACCACACAACAAACCCGACAAGACTGGCCGCCGCAATGAATGCGACAGCCCAATCTTTCATTTCAATATCCACACGGCACTGAAGATGGTGCCAGCCATAGAGATGATCATTAAACCGGCTGTCTTCAACATGATGGCTTCAATGCGCTTGAGCCTGGCATTGATCTGGTCATAACGAATGGCGCAGATTTCCTCATGAGTTGCAAGGCGTGCTTCGGTTGCGTCAATTGTTGTCATGGCACTGCTGCTGGGGTGATGTTGTTGACTGTGGTTGGAACAACCTCTGGGCGAACAATGACAGGTGTCGGCTGCGTCACAACCAGAGAAGCTGGCTGAGTGACAACGGTCGGAGCGTGTGTGCTGTCGGTGTTAGTGGTCGTTGTGGTGATTGCGCCTGGCGCTTGAATCTTTCCTGCCAAGCCAACAAAGGCAGCGTTTGTGCTGACCCCCAGGTCGCGGGCGTTGTTGCTTTGCGCAATGCCAATCTGCGCTTGCTTGCCTACGCTGTAAATCTGGGTTGCTGTTGGCAGCAAGACAGATGTCCACTGGAGCAAATGGTCACCAAATGACTTGGGTGCGGCAACTTGGGTTTGATTCTGAACTGCACCCATTTGCAGGGACATCACAGCCGCAACCTTGGCCGCAGTGTCACCCTGCTTGGCAATGTCTGCCAAAGCCTGATAACGGGCTGTCTGGGACGCTGCCTGAGCCTTGTGGATGTCGGCATAGGCTGCGTACTCAGCAGTGGCACAGCCTGTCAAAGACAAGACTGCAATCAGTGGTGCGATCAGTTTCATTGTCAACCTTTAGTTGGGCCACACAAGTGGTGGCAGTTCAGATTCAATGTCGGCATAACCAGATGGCATGGGGCGAGTGTTGGCTTGAACCTCTGCCAGCATCTCGGCCAACTTGGTCCAAGTGGCCCCTCGCGCTCCAACACAATACTGACCCTCTGCCGAAAACTTGGGGTTGGCGTCAGTGGCGTATGTGCAGGCAGACAGGATGCTGTCGTAGTTGCGCGTTTTGGCAAAGTCATCAAGGCGCTGCTGAGTGGCTGTGACGATCTCGGATTGAATTTGCACGGCCATTGCTGACTGCTCGGTTGCGTCCAGCGTGACAACAGCCCACTGCTGCATCCATGTGCCATCAACTGCAATAGGCGTCAACTCCACAACCTTTTCAATACGTCGATCAAATTCTGGTTGTGCCGTAAGTGTGACAGGCAACAAGCCGACATACTCGATGTCGCTTTCTGTCATCTCTGCCGGAAAGGACACATGAGAAAATTCACTGCGAATTTCACTGTGCGTAGTGAATGTTTGAAGATTTGCTGGATTGATCCACATATGAGTCCTTATTCGTTTGCTGTTCTGGTTGATGGAAACTGGCGTGATGTTCCGGGCCAGATTATGCGAACAGCGCCGCCACCGCCTTGTCTGCCTTGAGAACCCCCGCCTCCATACAACCCTCCGGTGCTGTTTGGGCTGCCGCTAGTTCCACCACTACCACCCTGACCGCTAGTCGATCCGCTTGATCCCTGACCAAGAATTCCAACACCGCCGCCGGAATCTTGTTCAAGATATGTTCCACTTAACCCAGAGCCTCGTCCACCAGAGGCAGAGCCACCAGACCCCGCGCCAAAAGCACCTCTAGTGCTACCACCAGCGCCACCTGCTCCAGCATAGCCACCAGCACCGCCGCCGCCAGAAATTTCGCCATCAGACCTTGATCCACCAGTGCCGCCGCTACCCCCTACTGCACCGCCGCTTACAGTTCCACCAGTTCTTGTAGCCGATCCACCACCAGCGCCAATTGTTGTAGTGTTTACAAAAAATGAATCCCCTCCGGGAGCGCCACCACCACCACCATTACCACCAGCCCCGACTTGAACCGTATAAGATGCACCGGGTGTAACTGTAAAATTATTTCGGTATGCAAGTGCGCCGCCGCCGCCTCCGTTGCTTGTAACACCTCCAGCCAAATCACCCTCCCCGCCGCCGCCTACACAAACAATAGAAACTGAAGTTACTCTAGCAGGGGCAACCCAAGTAAAACTGCCGGGAGTTGTGTATGCTTGCTGACCTACTGGCCCTTCACTTGCACTACTCATCAACAACTGTCGAGATACTGAATCCATATCAGCCCCCTTAAGTTGTGTAGTTGGTATTAGCCACACCGCGCCAGCGAGTGCCGCCGTCATCGGTCACAAACACAAACAAATGTGTTTTGCCAGTGGTCAACGAAGGGGCCGTACCTCCGGGCCATTGAACTGATGCGGGCCATGTCACCGTGCCGCTGGTATGCGTCAATTCAAGCGTGAAAGCATAAGCTCTTGAAGATGGTGGGCTGCTGAACGTGAACGTGCTGTTTGCGCTAATTGTCTTGGTGAAGAAGTTGCCAGCCGTGCAGTCAATGTCCAGCGCAGCCACAGCCGTCAGGTTTCCACGCACGGAGCCGTTGTCGTAAATAGCACCTGTTGATTCTGGTGCTGTCAGAGTTTTGTTGGTCAGCGTCTGTGTGGCTGTAGTCCCCACCACCCCCGTCAGAGTGTTGTCGGAATAGGCAATGGTCTTGTTGGTTAGCGTCTGTGTGCCAGTTAATGTGACATCGCCACCACCAGTGCCAGCGCCAATGGCGGTGCGAAAGTCTGATGCACCTAAAGAGGAAACAGAGTTGTCGGCATTGAACCTTGGGAATGTCACAGCAGACGGGTTTGTCACTGTGAACAAATTGCCGCCCAATGTGGTGGCCCCAAGGCTTGTGCGTGCTGCTCCGGCTGTTGCCGCACCCGTGCCACCTTTTGCCACTTTTAGAACTGGACCCGCATCAAACAATGCGTCAATGGTGTCCAAGTCAGTATTAATCTTGGTGCCCCATGTGTCAGTACTGGCCCCCACCTCGGGTTTGGTCAGTAATAGGTTGGTCGTTGTTGAATCAGCCATTTTTCACCTCATGCGGCAATTTGCCAAGTTTCTGAATTATCAACGATTGGTGTCCAGCTTTCACTGGTGTCCGCAATTGCATCCCATGTTTCTGCCGTGTCGTTTTCTGGCAACCATTTCAAGTTACCAGCTACCACCATGCTGGACACGCCAGCAAAAGTCAGCACGCCAAATTGCAACTTGTTCGCACTGATGCTCATGCTGGATTCAGCTTCAATCAGCACGCCCTGATTGACCAGCACGCTGGTGCCAACCGTCAAAACACCAAAATCTTCAATCAGGATTTGAACCAGCGGCACCCTGACCGCATTGACCGACATGACGCTCTCATCCACTGCGGCAAACGCACCAACAGCCACCCTAGTGGCCGCTACGCTGGCTGTGGAGGCCGATGCAGCAGTTGCCGCACCTATGGCATACCGAACACCATTTGCCGCCATGGCGCTTGTTGCAGCAATCGTGAGGCTTATGCTTGCCGATTTAAACGCTGCAACTGATGCAGTGCTGGATGCGGCAACAGCAAAAGATGCGCTCTTGGCCACATTGGCATCCACCGCCACGCTGCTGGAAGCAGAAACAGAAAACGCACCAAAGGTGGTGCGTTTTGCATCGACCACCAAAGAACTGGTGGCCGAGAATGTAACTGCCCCAAGGCTTACGCCGTAGGAGTATTTGCCTTCACCGTAAGGGCCAAGACCGTAAGCCGCCATGTCATGTCAGGGTAACGTCAAGGTCGCCAGCAGGAATGCGCAGCACATCGCCATCATTGATGGTGCGTGATGTGCTGAGTGCCGCCCAGGCCAGCATATTGCCGCCCGTGCTGGCGTCAAAGATGGCAGCCCAGCCGATGGACCCCCAATTGCCGCCAGAGGCCGCAGGGAATTCAATGGCCGCTGCGTTGGTGGCGTTGGTGGGGCTGGTGCCCGACACCGTGATGGTGCCGGTAGCCGTGCGCGCATAGCCGCTGCCGGACACCTCAGTGCCGCCGCCAGCGTCGCTTGGCGCTGCCGTGAACAGGCCCACATACCAAGCTGTTGGACGGGTGGCCGTGTTGGTTGTCAACAAAAAGTTGAGAACCAGATTTTCTGTGTAGTCGGTAAAAGATGACATGTCCAGTCCTTATCCAAAAGTCTTTGCTCGGGTCAACAGCGCACCACCAGATGTCGATGCACGATCATCGGCTGTGCGCAGGTCATTCAATGCACGCTCGTACAGCGTTGCCCATGTCTGAATTCTCGCATCATCTTGCAGGTATGGAGCAGCTTGCAGCAGCGCACCATACAAGTAAATGTCAGGGCTGGAGGTCAATAACCAGTTATTCGCCACAGTGCTTGACAACTTTGTCAACTTCGCAAAGTAGATCAACTCAGCCGTGTAAGTTGCATCAGGCGTTGGGGAAATCCTGAATTGATTCCCCACCACGCTGAAGAAACGTGGCCGTCCACTGGCCGTGAAATGTGATCTTTGCGCGTCCATGTCATCAATTGACAGGAACTCCAAAGGAGTCAGCGGGTTGGTGCTGGTCAGCTTCAGCGACTTGGTTTCCAAGAAGTCAGCAGGCACAGCGCCATACTCAGAGTCAAAAGACGCATTGGCACGCACGATCATTTGACGGGTGCGCAGCGTGCGTTCGATTTGAGCCTCAGCCAGCGAGATGAAGTCAGGCACCACACTGGTCAGATCCGACCTGTTCAGCCAGTCGCCAATGGAGGTCTTCAGTTCAGTGTAGGTGCTTAGTGACATTACTTGGCCTCTTTTTCCATTTCCTCTTTCACCGCCCAGGTGTGAGGATGCCCAAATTCAAAGGTGCCGATGTGTCCGATTTCGTGGGATACATCGTGATCGATGTAGACCTTGTAGCCAAGCTCTTGGGCTTTCTTGCAAAAGAAAACGTCCTCGCCCATGTAGCCCCGTGTGGTCTGCCAAGGCATATCAAACCATGGCTCCGACATCCCCTCAAACACCTCGCGCTTGATCAGCATTATGCCAGTGCCAATGCTGCCGACTTCTTCCAATCCAGTGGACTCTGGCATGGTGTACACCGGCACGCGCTTGCCGTTCTCGTCATAGTTTTGGGCTGTTGGGCCGGTGGGCATTCTGCGCCGTGCGCAGTTGGCCGCCACAATGTGCTTGTCGTGCTTGAGCAGCCGCTGCACCATGTCCTGTGGAAACGTCATGTCGCTGTCGATGAACAAGATGTGTGTGCACCCCTCACGCATGGCATCCAGGCAAAGGTCAGCCCTTTGGTTTTGAATGATGGTGCCCTGCATCAACTTCAGACTGATGGCGTCTTCGGTGTTGAGCGTGTGGTACGCCACCATGTTGACCATGCAGTAGCAATAGTTGGTGTGAACCTGGTCACGGGCTGGGGTGCAGACTGCAATGTAATTGCTCATACTTTTCCTGGTCGAGTCCTAAAAAATTGATTGTCAGAATCGTTGAGCCATTTTTTCATGTACGCCGGATCATCAATCTTTCCCTCGGCCTTCATCTTGTAATACAAGGCTTCTGGAATGCTTGCGACCAAGTGCCACTCACCTGTCCAATTGGCTTTCTCGTCAACTGCATTGTAGATGGCTTTGTTGGCCTCAATCACAGCCGTGACGTCTTGCTCTGTCTCAATCGTCACATCACCAGTCTCGGCATTCTCATGCCAGTAGCGTGTGATGCCCTGCTGTTCGTTGCGGTCAAAAATTCTTTTGTGGATCATCTTAAAAAAAAGGCCAGGTTTCCCTGGCCTTTTCCGTTGGCTTCAAATCAAGAAGTAATCAGGTCAGCGGCCAGACCGTGAGCGTTTTCAGCAGTCACTTTGTGGCCCCATTCCACGATCAACATGCGCTTCTCGGCGTCACCAGTCTTGGCCAATTCGACTTGGCTGTATGGGCGCAGCACAGTCATCTTGGCGTAGTCAGGATCAATCACCCAGGCGTCACGCTCACGTTGGAAACGGTTGGCGATCACCTGCACGTTGCCGAAATCGGACACATAGATGTCAACAGCACCGACCAGAGTCGCAGGCTTTGCACCACCGTCGATGTTGAAACGGCTTGAGGCAATACCGGAGAAGCTGGACACGCGCTGCTTGTTCACAGGACCGCACATCAAGATCTTCGGTGTACCACCGGCTGTCCACACCTTCTGGATGACGTTCTTGAGGATAGTCTCGGTGAAGGTACGCACGTTGCCATCGGTACGGGCGCTGGTTGGCAGTGTTGTGTACGATGGATCAACACCGTTGGTCTGCTTGTCGGTGTTTGTCTTCACAAACGCGCCGAGCGAGGCAGTTGCACGGGCAGTGGTGGTGTCGCCAGCGTTGGCCACGGCACCGTTCAAGAGCGAAAACTCTTGGTCACGCTTCATCTCAGCGCCACGCTTGGCGATCTGATAAGCCAGTTCCGAGCGACGACCAGCCTTGTTAACCACTTCTTCAGTGGCCGACAAGATGATGGTCTTGCGGCTGATCTGCGCGTAGTTTTGCAGGCGCACAGTTGCAGCAACAGCGTCAAAGCTGCTGACGTCATCACCTTCAAGCTGTGCGTTTGCAGCAGCAGCGGCCAAGGTGTCGGTCTGCCACTCATACAAACTGTTGGACACGTTTTCACGGCCAATGTTGCTCATGTAAGGGGTTTCTTCAGGTGCAATGTTTGTGATCACATTGGACAGGTCTTCACGGATACCCTTTGCGGAGTAGGTGGTGAATGTGTTTGCTACGATAGTCATTTGATTACCTCAGTAAAAGTTCAATTGCAGAGGCCGCATCATCGACACGACCAGTTTTTGCAAGACGCTGCTTTGCCCTCGTACTCTCTGTTGTTGTCGAAACCCGACCCGCTGCACCAGGCTTGGCAGGTCGTGGGCCATTGTTCACTACAGGCTTGATGCCCTGGCGCTTGCTCACCATCTGGTCGTACATCGCTGCTTTACGCAGCAACAGCACAAGCCGGTGGTCATAGACGCTCTTCAGGTCTTCATCGGAAAAGCCCACCGACTTGGCAGACTCCAACACCAGCGCCTTTTCTGCCTTCGCCTTCTTTGGATCTCTCCACTCGGGCAAGGCTGCCAGCAGTGCATCTTTCTGACTCTCCAGATGCTCCTCCATGGCACGCTGCTGCTCTTGCTGGCCAACTTGAGAAAGGCGCTGCTGCTCGGCCTGAATAGCGTATGCCTTCTCTTGTCGCTCCCGCAAGACTTCCTTTTGCCGCACCCACTCGATTGGGTCTTCGTTGTAAAGACGTTCCAAATCGACCTGCGGTTCTGACACCTGAAGTTGTGCTTGCAATGCTCCCAACAACTGAGCGTACTGTTGACGCTCGGCCCGAACCGCCTGCGTTTCTTGCTCGACTTGCTTGCGCACTTCGGCAATCTGCTGCGTTTTTCGGGTGTAGTCCTGGGTGCGCGAGTAACCCTTCTGGAGTTCGTCCAGCGTCACATCGACTTCTTTGCCGTCAACCTTGACGGTAAAAGTCTGTGGCTGTTCTTGCTCCTCGGATTCCTCACCCTCCTCGGACTGTTCTTCTGATGCTTCTTCTTCTGGCGCGTCTTCCACACCAGAGTCATCTGCATCAGAAGCCGCTGCCTCGGTGTCCTCTTCAGACTCCTCGGCTGGCTGCGTCTCGTCAACTTGTGCTTGTCCTTCTTCAGGGGCCAACATTGCCGAGATAGCACTGGCCGCATCGGCCATATTCATTGCTTGTATTTCTGCCATAGTCTTAGATCAATTTTGGTAAACGGTCCATGGACTTCTGAGCAATCTTGCCATTGTCCATGATCTTGATGAGTTCCTGCCGCAAGCCATCAATGGCCTGCAACATGCACCATGCCGTTTCACGCTTTGCCGACTCTTCAGGTTTCGATGATCGAAACAGCCAAAGCTGGTCGTTTTCTAATTTCGCAATTGCAAGGTTGAGGGTTTCATCCTCAAGCACCTGCTGGGCCTTGCGGCCCTTGCGCACTTGGTCTTCGTTTGTACTCACTGTGCCATTCCATTAAGGTTGATGGGTGACGCCATCGGTGCTGCTTGCTGCGGCTGCTGCACAAACTGTGCTGCCTGCTGCTGAACCATCAGCGCCTGCTGGCGTATCGCTTCACGATCAATGTTCTGCGCAGCGTTGATTTCCGCTGCGCTGATCTGTGAGTTGTACTTTAACTCAATTTCGTACTTCTTGAGATACAGATCTTGCGCCATCTGGTCGCGCTTCAAATCGTCATCCATGATCATCTGCTGGCGCTGAAGTTCCAAATCTGCCGCTTTTTTCTGGATGTCGGCCTTGATGCTTTCGGCCTGCACTTGGGCCAGTACTTCTTCTGGCGTTGGCTTTGGCGCAGGGGGTGCTGGAGGCACGTAGTCGGCAGGGATGTCTTGGAAATAGCTGGACGCATCCTTAAACCCAGACAATTCCACAATCTTGCGCAGCGTGTTGCTGAACTGCTGTGGCGTCACCAGTGGGTTTTGTGGGCCAAGCTGCTGCAAGATCTGCTCTTGCTTGGACATGATCATCATCAAAGCTTGCAGGCGCTCGTTGGTGTCGCCATTGCCCAGGGCAATGTTGATGTTGGCATCCATGCCAGCATCCCACGCCCGTGGGTCAATCTGCACCCACTCGTTGCGCATCCGCACCATGCGTGCCTTGTCTTGGTGTGTGGTCACCAAGAACAAGATGCCCTTGAACAGTTTCTTCATGCCCTCGGCCAAGATACGTGCTGTCAACTCGATGCGGCCCTGGCTGGCTGAAATGGTGGCGTTCACCGCCGCCTTGGTGCTGGACTGCAAGGCATCAGCATTTAGGCCCATGGCCGCCTTGCTCATGCCCGTGCGGTCTTCCTTGATCTGGTCCATGTATTCCATCATCGGGAATGCAGCCTGGCCGACAAATGGCGTTGTCAGTGGCTGGACCATGCCAGGCGCACGCATCCGAATGATGGCCCCTGTCTCGTTGTTCAGCACATCATCAATGTTCACTTGGCCCTCGACCACCGCCGTGCGAGGGTGAATGCTCTGGGCCAAGCTGTCCAGCGTGTTGCGCAGGATTTCAGACTTGATTTCTTGCAGGTCGCGAGTGATGTCAAAAATGGACATCGCCTCCAGTGGGCTGGTGTGTGGCTCGGGGTCACATGGAAAATCAGCAAAGGGGATGTAAGACGCAGGCAGGTTGCGCACCACCTTGTAACCACCGCCCATGCAGCAGACCTTGCGCAACTCGGCAATGCCGTCGCCGTCATAGTCCACACGCGAATACGCTTCAACGTACAGCACACGGCGCATCATCGGGTTGGCAGCGTCATTCGTGCCAAACGTGGTGGACAGCGGCTGGCGTGCCAAATACTCATCGTTGCTGTCCAGATCCGTGGTGGACAGGTTTTCCTCAATCTCGTCTTGGTCATAACCCATGGCGATCAGATCGGCCATGGTGGCCATCTGCCGATGCGCAATGATGGTGGCATCGTCAAAAGACCGCGCACGGCGATCCAACAGCAATTCCTCGGGCGGCACGGCCATGATGCGGATGCGGCCATCCTTGGTGATGCGCTTGATCTGCACATCGTGCACCATCGGTGCAGGCATGGCAATCGGCTGGCCCGTCATCGGGTCCACCGTGGTCATCTGCATCTCGTCCACATTGGGATCTGGGTAAGACACCACGATCTTGACCTCTGCGCCAGGCTCTTGCATCACCATCTCAAGTGTTGGCTCGTCCAGCCCGGTGTATTCCTCGATGCGGACCTGCTCTTCGTCTTCCCACCAAAACTTCGCAATGCCACATTTGCGCACCAGCGCATCCTTGAAAATTGCGTAAGTGGTTAAAAATCCACTGTTGTCATTTTGGAAAATGTAGTTTGCATAGTCCGTGGCCTGCTGGGCAGATTTGACATCTTCTGGGCCACGGGGAGTGAATTCCACCACATTCTCGGAATTGAAGAAAACCCGCATCAGGCTGGGCAGCATGGCGCTCACCGTGTCGCGCACCTCCATGGCCACCACCTTGGAATTGCCCTCGACCTCGTTGCCAAACAGGTCCCCCCGGTAGTATTCAGTGCCTTTGGCGCGTGTTGGAGACAGGTCGCTGTCCACATAGCTGACAGCATCCACCAAATCTTGCGTGATGATGCTTTGCAGTTCCGCATCATCCATGGGCGTCTTGGCCGCAATGTCGGTGCTGATGGCGTTGGTGATGTCTTGCTCGTTCATGGCTGTGCCTTTGTCAAAATGACATACATGGAATCCACCGCCCGTGGTGTGCGCAGGATTTCCTCTTGGGGCAATTTTAGTGCTTGCCCGACCTGAGAAAGCCTCATCTCCATGTGGGTCATCTCAAATCTGTCCGGCCAGCCTAAGTACCAGTGCCAATCGGTGTAATACAGCCAAGACTTTTCATTGAAGGCACGCACATGGGTGGGGTCTTGCCATGCGCCATAACTCAGGTCATACGGTACATGAATCCGCATTTGGCCACCCACTTGCAGCAGTTGTTTGCAGTTGGTCATGGCCGTGACCAGATCCGGGATGTGTTCCAGCACGTCATTGGCCAAGATGGTTTCAAACATCCCAGGCTTGATCTCCAACTCGCCAAGCCGGGTGCGGATGGTCGATCCCCATGGCACCTTGGTGATGTCCAGTAGCCAGTCAGGATCCTTGCTGGCCTGAATGTCTGCGTTCAGACAGTCTTCAAGCCAGTCCTTGCCGGACCCCAAATTAAGTGTCAAACCAGGCTTTTGCATATTCGGGTCTGTTGGCCTGCACCCATGGCAGCGCCTGGTCGTGCAGCTTCTTGGCATCAAAGCCGATGGTGTGGCTTCCGATGTGGTGCACATAGCTGGCACTCACAAAGTGGCTGTAACCGCGCTCCAGCAGATCCCGGCAGTGCACGTCATCGGAGTACCAGTTCAGCGGAGGGAATCCCTCGCCAAACGCTTCCTTGTTGATCCACGCCAAGATCGGGCTGACTTCCTCGACCATCTTGATGTGCGCCTCAGATGGAAACTTGAAAAAGTGCAGCCTCTCAGGCATGGCCGTGATTCGCACGTTTTGGCATGGCCGCGCTGCGTCAGACCGTGATGCCACCCAGCCAGCACGCACGCTGTGCATGGTGTTGATGATGCCCACATCTTCTAGCAGCACCTTGATGCTGTCAGGCGTCAGCACGATGTCATCGTTGGCCACAATGCACTGGTCGTAGTCCTTCAGCGCAGCATGGATGACCTGGTTGTAATCATCGCCAAAGTTGCTGGGCTGGCCGTAAATTTTTAGGTGCGCATCAAACTTCTCGATGACCGACTCAGGACCTCGCAGATAGACAGGATGCTCTGGTGCGTACTGCCGGATGCTCTCCAGAAGCACGCCCAGACCCTTGCCATGCACAGTCGCAATGCAAATGGGGATCATTTCTTCGCCTTGTTTCTCGCAGATATCGCAGCCGACTTAGCCTTTGCGTCAGCCTTGCTGGATGCGCCCCAAGCCTTTAGGGACAGCAGCAGCCGTGTCGGCTCGCCGCCCTTCATCTCAGGCCCAGGCATGTTGCCCATGCGTGCCAAGAAGCTGGCACGCCGTGGGTTGTCGCCAGATTTCACTGGCGCTTTGAGGTCCATGCCTTGAGCCTTGGCGCTCGCCCGGCCCTTGGCATTCAAACCACCGCTTGGGCTTTTGCCCTCACTTCGCTGCCAGGCTGGCGTCTTCATTTCTTCGCCTTCACTGGCTTGGCCGTTTTAGCCGCTGCCTTAAAAGCCGCAGCCGTTGGAGCGCCCTTGCTTCCAGGCTGTCGCATTTTCTCTTTAGAGCCAGCCGCCATTCGCTCACGTTTTGCATGAATGTTCGCATACAAGCCTTTCATGATTCGTCGCCTTCCTCATATTCGCCTTCCTCGCCTTCTTCCTCTTCGCCCTCTTGCTCGCCCGTGTTGGGACCGCCCACCACCCACGCATCGCAGGTGCGGCTGGCTGCGCATTTAAAGTCAAAGATCTCGCAATAGCCCAGGTCGGCCAGCTTGATGGTGCCCCAAGGGTCAGCCTCCATGCCGATGCCCTCGGCAATGCACTGCTTGATTCCATCCGACACGTTGAATGCCGCGCAGTTTCCGCACAGGCTTTGCTTGGCATCATCGACCGACACATCCCACTGGTCAGCCTTCTTGGCCCAAAACGCGCTGTTTGGCAGCTTTGGGTTTTCAGGACCATAGGCCGCGCTGGTGATAGCCTTGGCCCGATTCTTCAGGTTGAGCGTGATGTCTTGGGTTGGCATGGGGCAGGCCTGGCCCTCTTCCATGTCCTCGCCCTCTTCCTTGTCCATGACTTGGCTCATGGTGCGCTGCATAGTGGCCATTATTTTTTCCCCTTTGGTTTCACCTTGGCTTCGGACAGCGCAATGGCCAATCCCTGGGCCTTGCTTTTCACGACAGGTCCGCCCTTGCCGCTGTGCAGCTTGCCAGCCTTGAACTCGTTGTAAACCTTGGAGATTTTCTTCTCCTGCTTGGTTTTGCTCATCATGGGTTGCTCCTTCAAAATGAATTTCCAGATTATGCGACTCTGGACAAGTTCCGGCGCAGCGGCTGGCTCCACTTGCTGCTGGCCGCCGACCCGTACATCCCGGCAATGGCGTCACTCGCAAAGGTCAGCACAAACGCATCGGCCTTGTCAGGGCTGGGCAGGCCGCGCTTTCTGATCTCGTCCTTGCCCTCGATCTGAATCTTGCCGTTGCTGGTGAAGCTGTACCGCACCGTGGCCAGTTCTGAGATCAGCACCTCGTCCTTGGCCAGCTTGCAATCCCTGGCCTCCAGCCACGCCTTTGCCCGGTACCACAGTTCAGCCTTCAGATTCCTGTACGTCCCGCCCATGGCGGGGCTTTCGGACACGTTGATGCCCCGCGCTGGCAGGCCAAGTTCTCTTAAGCGGTCCACCACCCCAGCGCCCAGACCAATGGAGTCCACCAGGATCTCCTTGGGCTGCTGGCTTGGCGGCAGCACGTTGTACTCGGCCACCACCGCGCCTGTCAGTTGCATCAGGTCCAGATTCTTCCAAGTCCGGATGCTCTCGGTCACCACGTTGCCCTGGCGCTTGCACAGCGCCGACCTGTCACTGCCAAACCGCGCAACGTCCAGCCCCCACACCATGGGAGCCGACATGCTGGCTGCCACATCCCGGTGCAGCGCACTTTCCAGCAGGTCCATGGCGATCACCGTGTCGTCATCACCCTTCGGGAATTCCCCGATCACGCGGATGCGGTAGACGTTGCTGTCCTCACCGTACCGCTGTGCCATCTCCTTGACGTACTCATCACTGACCCGTGGTGAGTCTGTACACGCCACCTGAAAGGTGGTCCACTCACCCGCCAGGCGTGTGTGCGTGTCGTAGAAAAAGCCGCTGGAGCGCACCGGGTTGCCAAGTAACAAAGTTACAGCGTTGTGGCCGGACATCGAACCCGCCGCTGCCTCGAACACCTGCTCGGGCACGCCTGACGCCTCGTCGGCCACCAGCATCACATACTCGGAGTGAATGCCCTGCAAGGCCTCGGGCTGCTCGGCCCTGCTGGTCCGTGCCGAGATGAACATCTCAGTGGGCGCTGCGTTGAACTCGATACGCTCTTGCTTGACGGTCAGCAGACCCTGCAATGGCAGCGGCATCGCGTTGATCCACCGCTTCAGTTCCGCAAACATCGCGTCATAAAGCTGGCTGCTGGTCGGCGCTGTCACCACCACCTTCACCGGGCTGCGCGTCATGAAGTACCACAGCATGGCCCAGCTTGATGCTGTGGACTTTCCCACCCCGTGGCCGCTTCGCACTGAGATCTTCCTGTCCCCACGGGCAATGGCCCCCAGGAACTTGACCTGCCAGGGGTCAGGGTCCACCCCCAGCACCTCGCGCACAAACAGCACCGGATCAGGGTGATACCTGTCCACCCACTGCTGGAATACATTGTCTTTTGCCATAGGCGTCAATTATGCGGGTAGTTGGCTCTGTCCGACAATCTTGGCCATCTCCCGCACCCGGTCCCGTGGCATGGCCATGTTGAACACGCTGTTCATCCGGAACGTCTTGTTCCTCTTGGCATCGTATCTGCGCCTGTTGGCCCCAGGGTCCGCCTTGGGCTTTGTCTTGTCAGTCTTATCCCCCAAGCAAAACACAGGCCGAGGGTAGCGCCTGGCCCCGTCATGCTCATAGCTCCAGTCGGCAATGTGGATGCGCTTGTCTCCAGCCTTGGTCCTCTGATTCATGCGAATCAGCACAGCATGGGCGTCATACCGGCTGATGTCGGCCCAATCGGCAAACTCCTGCGCAGTCATCCGCCCAAACTCCTCCAGCGCCTCCAACGCCCTGGTCACATGCTTTCCCGTGTTAACTGTTGTCACTTCACTCGATCCTTGTATCTGTTGTACCGCCACGCGGTGGCTTCTTTGTCAATGCGCTTCCAGACCACCTCACGGTCATGCATCTCCATCTCATTCCAAGTGGCCACCTCCATGTAGGTCCGTCCACACCCTTTGCACTTCTCGTCATACAAGGTGGTGCAGACCGCTATGCAGGGACTGTCGGGCCTCATGGCTTCATGCCTCTCAACATTTCTGCACGGCAGTCGTTCCAGCCTTGGATGTATTGGGGATGCTCACCCTCACGGGTTCCAAAGGCATCAGGCACTGCTGGCCGTGCTGCGGCCTTGCATTTGTCGCAGTCATGGTTAACGCAGTTAACTGAATATTGCGGCTCCGGCACATAGCCGTCCCAGAAGTCTTTAGTCATAAACAACTCCTCAATGTCAAAAGCCCCAGCATCAGCACGATGAAGGCCACCACAACCCACACCAACTGACGGTCAGCAGGGGTTGGCTTGTCTTCTTCTTCGGTCATGCTTGCTTCTCCTTAAACCCGCGCCACTTTTTCTTTTGCATCCCGGGCCGTTCTTTAAAACGCAGTTCCATATCCAGCTTGGACGACGTATCGCTCCAGTATTTCCCGTTCCAATAGCTGTACCCCATGTACCCGTTCAGGTTTGTTTCATACACCCCGACATGGACGGGTTTGGTTTTTGCTGGGAACCAGCTTGTCCTTTTCTTGCTCATGCTTGCCTCGCTTTCAGCATGGCGTCTGCCATCTTGTAGGCATCTTCGGCAGTCCGCTGTTCATATCTGTTGACTCCGATGAGGCCCACATACTTATCGGAGCCAAGAATTCCCTGCATCGCCTTGGCTGCAAAGTAGTCGCGCAGGGTCATGCCGGGGTTATATGGCGTCACGCCTGTCCCTGTTGGAAACGCTGGCCCGCCTGTGTTTGTGTTGCTCATTTAATGATCCTCATGAAAGCGCCGCACCGGGCGCACTTGTAAATGGGTTGGCCATCGACGGGCTCCCAGCGGTGTTGGCAGTCGGTCATCTCAGTACCTCCCCGCTGCCTGCTCACGCAGCTTCTCCTGCGGCTGCGGCTGGCCCACCAGCCAGCGGCTGCCCAGATGGCGGATGCTCTTGATCCACTGCCTTTGCAGATGGCGGCTCTGAGGGTACAAGGCTCTGACCTTGATCAAATACGTCGTGTTCATCGTTTACTCCTGGTTGATAGGAATTGCAGTTTAGCGCAACTATCGTTAGGGGGTAAAGGTAATTTTTGGGGAAATGTAAAAAATTTTTTTTTGGGTATGGGTGGGGATAGGTGTCAAGTACCGCAGCAGCCGCCCCCGCCGCGACGGCCCAAGGGGGGGGTCAAGCCCCGGCCCCAGGCTGGCGCGGCTGCTGGGTTATGCACAGGGTTTTGTCCACACTTATCCACATATTCCTGTGGATAACTCAAAAGTTACGCTAAACGTATTCTTAAATCTGTGGATAACTCAATATCGACTTTACATAATGGACGTTGTATGAAGTGGCATCAGTCATTAGTATGCGTATCGATGCTTCGCTTGCGCAGTGCATCCAGCGCCATGCTGCCCAGGTCGATGTTCACCAAAGGCTGCTGCTTGTCGCCGTAGTCCTCGTTCATCTTGCTGGCCAGCCAGCGCCTGGTATCGACGCGCAGCTTGGCCACCTGCGCCTCTTGCGGGGTCGCACTGTCGGCGATCTCCAGCGTCTCCTCGGCTAAACTCTGACCACCCCGTGCGCGTGCACGCGCGAGAGCAGCAGCGCGTGCCTCGCCCCCTCTGTCCACCCAATCGTAAAAAGCGGTGTGACTTATCCCCAGCGTCCTTGCCACACCCAACACAGTTTCCCCTTGGGACAGTCTGTCAACAATGGCAACCTCGCCACCGAATGCGTGGATCTTCTTATTGACCTGTGATGTTTCGGCTTTGGTGAGGCTGGCTTTGTCCTTCTGCTCCATCTGCCTTTCTGCGATGTTGTCAGCCAGTTCGGACAGTGTGTTTGCTTTCGCCATTCAAATACTCCTTGATGATTTCAAAGCCCTCTTGGGCGGAACGTGTGACAGCGCACAGATAACCTTTGTTGTTTAAATGCAACTGCAAAGCCTTTTGTTCTTTGCTCTGTTGCCCTGTAGCCGTCTTCATTTCCACAAACAGCCCGTGAAACCCGCCACAAGCCTCTATGACGCACAGATCAGGCATTCCAGCCATTACCCCTTCCTGATGCAGCCTGACGCGCTCTGAGGCCGTTCTATCGCCTCCGTTTGGTATGGCCGCAATGATGACGTCTGGATAGAAGGCACGGACCCGCTGGACCAGTTTGACCTGTTCAGTGTGTTCAATGCTTTTTCTCAGTCTTGCCACCATGCATCGGATTCTATCGACGATGGCTGTGCAGTTGCCTTGGAATACAAATGGCAGCGGTGCTTCAAATCAAACGGCTGTGTGGACATTCCAGTGGCCTGGCACTGCCAAGCCTTCCATGTGACTGTTGCCCAGCCGTTTCTGACCTTGGCCACATCGAACATCCATTGCAGCGGTTTGGCGTTGACCTTGCGGTGCTTTTCCATTTGCTCGGCTGGCATGGACTGCTTGCAATCCACCAGTTTTGCGTTGTCGCATTGGCTGCACAAAACACGGTCATCTTCGACCCAAGCTTCAGCGTTTTCCATGTTCCAAACCTTCCAAGCAAAAGTAGTACTGTAATACTTGCCTAAAACACCCCAAAAGTCGACCGGACACCCCAAAGGAAATTGTCCGGCCGTCCGGTCGACTTTTGAACGGAAAATCTCTCCCATGCGTGGGGATGGAATGCACACATATGTGTGCATATCCATCACCACACTCAGGGCAATTGGCTGTCGACCGGACGACCGGACGTCCGGTCGACTGTCCGGTCGTCCGGTCGACTTTAAGGGCTGTCATTTTGTTGCCGCCAATCATGTCAACTGGACCCACTGGTTGGTCAAATCTGTCGGATTAAAGTGGTGGAAGATGGCCGCGCCAATGGCCTTCCT
>Ga0209300_1000199_pt1 | contig 36683 bp, 30 predicted proteins | sample Shrwel_input2_RT_FD_187535 | JGI IMG/M metagenome (GOLD analysis project Ga0209300, IMG submission 187535) | Subsurface microbial communities from deep shales in Ohio, USA - Utica-3 well 1 S input2 RT (SPAdes) (version 2) ... | reverse complement strand
AGGCTGCCGGAGATTGGCGTTTTCTGTTTCCGGCCGGCAATGGCGCCAACAATCAGTGCGACCACAAAGGCCAGAATCAGAAGTACGTGTTCGATGGACAGGCTTAGTGGTCCCACGCCAACGCTGAGCATGGCATCTCCGTTATAAGTGAATTTGTATGACAAACGAGTGACTTCCGCCAGTGCCAGGAGTTCCCTCAGGCGCGGTGAAAACAACAGCGTACTAATTAAAACCTTGCGTAGCTATTTATCCGGCGCTCTGTTATCGTGCCTGCATCCTGCCTCTAAGGACTCCGCAGTTTTCTGGCCCATGGCCACCTTGCGAATTATCCATACGACCTGTCAGAGGACGTCACCCCGATCCGGCGCGTGACCGTAGTCGTCTTTTTATACCATGAACTTTCATGGCATCTGCCCGCATTCGCCGACGACGGTGTTCGTGGAGGCAGAACAATCAAGAGTACACCTATATGAGTTTTTCTTCCCTCGGTTTGTCCGAGCAGCTGGTCCGTGCCACTTCCGATCAGGGTTATGAGACCCCGTCTCCCATTCAGCTGCAGGCCATTCCTGCCGTGCTGTCCGGTAAAGACGTCATGGCAGCGGCCCAGACCGGCACCGGCAAAACCGCTGGTTTTACCCTGCCATTGTTGCAGCGTCTGGCGGAAAAGCCGCGCACCGGCAAAGGCCCGCGCGCGCTGATTCTGGCGCCCACCCGTGAGCTGGCAGCCCAGGTACACGACAGCGTGAATCTTTACAGCAAATACGTGCCCACCAAGGCTGCTGTGGTATTCGGCGGTGTGAAGATCAACCCGCAGATGATGAAGCTGCGCAAGGGCCTGGACGTACTGGTTGCCACACCCGGCCGCCTGATGGACCTGTACCAGCAGAACGCTGTGCGTTTTGACGAAGTGGAAATCCTCGTGCTGGACGAAGCCGACCGCATGCTGGACATGGGCTTTATCCGCGACATTCGCAAGATTCTTGCGATGCTGCCACCCAAGCGCCAGAACCTGCTGTTCTCCGCGACCTTCTCCGGCGAGATCCGTAAGCTGGCTGAAGGCCTGCTGAATAACCCGGTTCAGATCGAAGTGGCCACCCGTAACACCACGGCCGACAATGTAAAGCAGTCGGTGTACCCGGTGGACCAGAGCCAGAAAACCGCTCTGTTGAGCAAGCTGGTGCGTGATAACGCCTGGGAACAGGTGCTGGTGTTTACCCGTACCAAGCACGGGGCTAACCGCCTGACCCAGAAGCTGGAGAAAGACGGCATTACCGCCGTTGCTATTCACGGCAACAAATCCCAGGGTGCCCGTACCCGCGCGTTGGCCAACTTCAAGGCCGGTGAAGTACGTGTGCTGGTAGCGACTGATATCGCGGCCCGTGGCCTGGATATCAAGCAGCTGCCGCAGGTGGTGAACTTCGAACTGCCGACCGTACCGGAAGACTACGTACACCGCATTGGCCGCACCGGCCGTGCCGGCGAAAGTGGTCATGCGTTGTCACTGGTGAGTGCCGATGAAGGCAAACAGCTGGCGGGCATTGAAAGGCTGATCAAGAAGCAGCTGGAGCGCCGGGAAGTGGAAGGCTTTGAGCCGAAAAACAACCTGCCGCTGAAGCCGAAAGCCAAGGCAGACCCGAGCAAGGCCCGTGGTCGTAACCCGCAGGGTGCGAATAAAGGCAGAAGCTTTGGGCCGAAGCCGGCGGGTGGTAGTCCAGGCCGGGTCCGCGGTGGCGCTGGCCAGGGGCAGGGCCGAGGCCGCCCATCTCAGCAGCGCCGTAGCGCCTGATAGCCGGATTTCGTGAAATAAAAAAGGGGCAGGGTTTCAAACCCCTGCCCTTTTTTTGCGCCGTAATCCGGGTTCTCCAGACACAAAAAGGCGGGGCCAAAGGCCCCGCACAGGAGAACGCACCTTGGCAGCCTACAGACCAGAGGCTGCCGGGTACGGGGATTAGAACTTGTAGGTCATACCGATCATGTAGACCATTGGGTCGATTTGGACTTCGAACTCTTCAGTTTGAGCTGCTTGGCTGCCATTGTTATAGGCGGTGACCTGAGCGTCAGTATCGATATCTGCCCACCACATCGCCGCGTTCAGACCGAAATTGTCGTTCAGCATGTAATCCATGCCAACCTCAACGGCGACACCTACACTGTCATCCAGCTCCAGCTTACTGGAGTCGACATTAAGAGTCTGGTTAAGAGCGCCGGTGGTCTGCTCGTCAAAGAAGATGGTGTAGTTCACGCCAACGCCCGCATACGGCTGGAACGCGGAGGAGCTGGGCATCGGGAAGTATTGCAGGGTCAGTGTCGGAGGCAAGTGCTTGGTCTCGGCAATTTTGGCTCCGTCAGCTGCATGGTTAGCGTCAGCTGTAATGTTGTGCTTGAAAGGTGTTGCTGCAAGCAGACCCAGGCCCAAGCTGTCCGTGAACATGTAGGATGCACGAATACCCAACTGAGTGTTTGAATCTACCTGAACCTTGGTGTCGGTGCCCAGCAGGTCACCACCGCCGTTCTGCAGCATGATTGAGTCACTAGAATCATCCGGCGCCACATGTACCGCGCCACCACGAACTACAAAATCGCCTGCTTCAAAAGCTTGAGCAGCCGGAGCTACAGCCATTACCGCTGCTGCCAGAACACCAATTTTGAAACCACGGGACATAGCCTTCTCCTCACGTATTGCACGTTTTAAATGTTGATGAGTGAACTGTAATGAAGTGGGTGCCAGGAATCTTGATTTAGCGCAAGAAAGGGCGCTGGTTGCGCTGATCGGCAGAGCACTTTTGACGCAACTCAAGAAATTAACCGTGCAGATACGAAAAAGCCGCAACCCCGGAGGGCTGCGGCTTTTTTACAGCAACTTCATGTTCGAACCGGAAGGCTCTTACATCGTGCCGTTTTCCTCGAAGTTCTCGTGCCAGCTCAGGGCTTCCGCCAGGTTGTGCGGGGTGTGCTGGCCACGGCCGTTCTTGGTGGCGCGCTCGAAGTAGTCGAGCAGGCGGTCACGGTAGTCCGGGTGCGCACACTTGTTGATCACTTCCAGCGCACGCTTGCGCGGGCACAGGCCACGCAGGTCAGCCAGACCCTGCTCGGTCACGATAACCTGCACGTCGTGCTCGGTGTGGTCCACATGGGAAACCATCGGCACGATGGTGGAGATAGCGCCACCTTTAGCCAGGGACGGGGTCATGAAGATCGACACGTAGCCGTTCCGGGCGAAGTCGCCGGAGCCACCGATACCGTTCATCACGCGGGTACCCATCACGTGCGTGGAGTTCACGTTGCCATAGATGTCGGCTTCGATCATGCCGTTCATGGCAATGATGCCAAGACGACGGATGACTTCCGGATGGTTACTCACTTCCTGCTGACGCAGCATGATGCGGTCTTTGTACTCTTCGATGTTGTCGGCCAGTTCCTGGTTGGCATCCGGGCTCAGAGAGAACGACGTACAGGAAGCCATTTTCAGGGTGCCGGACTTCAGCATTTCCAGCATGCCGTCCTGCAGCACTTCGGTGTAGGAGGTCAGGTTCTTGTACGGGCCGTCGTTCAGGCCGGCCAGTACGGCGTTGGCGATGTTACCTACGCCAGACTGGATCGGCAGCAGTTCTTTCGGCAGGCGGCCAGCGTTAATTTCCTGATCGAAGAAGGTCAGGATGTTCTGGGCGATCTGCTTGCAGGCTTCGTCCGGCTCACTGAAGGCGGAGTTGCGGTCGGTTGAGTTGGTCTCAACGATGGCCACAATCTTTTCTTTCGGGCACTTGATGTACGGGGTGCCTACACGATCTTCCGGCTTCAGTACCGGGATCGGCTGGCGGTGCGGCGGCAGGAAGTCTTCCTGGTAAATGTCGTGCATGCCTTCCAGGCCGGCCGGCTGGCCGTGGTTGACCTCGAGGATGACCTTGTCGGCCACGTCGATCCAGGTCTTGTTGTTACCCACGGAGGAGGACGGAATCAGGTCGCCTTCTTCGGTGATACCAACCACTTCGATAACGGCCACTTCCATTTTGCCATAGAAGCCGGCAGCGACATCTGGGCCCAGGTGTGAAAGGTGCACGTCCATGTAGTCCATGCGGCCTTCGTTGATGTTCTTACGGCCGATAGGATCACTCTGGTACGGGATACGGAAGGACATGCCGTTCACTTCGGACAGAACGCCGTCCAGCTCCGGAGCGGTTGACGCACCGGTGAATACGCCGATTTTGTATTCGGTGCCTTGCGCACGCTGCTCGCGAATGTGATCCGCCAGGGCTTGAGGAATGGCTTTCGGGTAGCCGGCACCGGTGAAACCACTCATGCCAACGTTTACGCCGTTGGGGATCAGGGCGGCGGCCTCTTTGGCGCTCATGATGCGATCGTTAAGATCAGCACAACGAATTCTGGAAGCAGTAGACATAGCAGCTCCGAGTTACTGTTGGTTTTTTGGGATTGTGTCTATAACAAAAGGCGACTGTACCATAGCCATAGGTATTTATAGCTAAATCTGGAAAAAATTTATACTAATTTCTGAGGCCTTCGCTGTCGCAGTCCGATCAGTACCAGCGGCACCACAATCATCAGGCTGCCGGCCAGGAACCAGAGGTCCGGCGCTTCACCAAACCCGACCCAGCCAATGGCGACCGCCCAGATCAGGCCGGTGTATTCGGCGCTGGTGACAAGGTTGGCCTCTACTTGCCGGTAGGCGAGCAGTACAGTGATGTTGTAGCCCAGAATCAGCAACGCCGACCCGGCGGCGCTGATCAGAATGCCGGGGTTCCAGCTTGCACCTTCCCACAGGGCGAGCGCCCCGGCAGCCGGGATAATGAGGAGGTAATTCAGGAAGAGTTTGTGGACAATGCTCTGGCTTTTAGGCAGCTGGCGGACCATGACGGCGTTGATGGCCAGGGCGAAAGCCGAGGCGAGAGCGGCAATGGCGGCCCAGTTAAATTCCACGGGGCGCAGGATGACGATAATGCCGGCGAAGCCGCTGAATACGGCAGTCACACTCAGCGGGGTGAGTATCTCGCGGAAAAAGAAGGCCGATAGCACCATGACCAGGATCGGTGCGGCGTAAAACAGGGCGTTGGCGGTGGCCAGCGGCAGGTTGGTGAGCGCGATGACCATGCACACGATGCCGGCGAGGTGTATGTGGGCGCGGATGGCGTGCACTTTCAGGCCGTCAAAGAGATGCGGGCGGCTGAGTTTGCCCGCCAGGGGCAGCAGGAAGGCGAGGGTCAGGACGCAGCGCAGGAAGGCAAACTGGAATATCGGGGCGCCGGGTTCCAGAATTTTGATGAATACGTCTGAGCCGATGGCCATGGCGTTGCCGATTACCAGCAGCAGTATGGCGCTGTTGATGGTTTTTCCTGACACTTCCTTTTCCTCTTAACCTTCATGCTTTGGTGCATGAGCGGGTTGGGAAAACGGCTTCCGAAAACCGCTGTAAATACTTCCCTGTACGCTTGTCTCCGCCATCCCTGGCTCCGAACATTTTCGGAAGCCGTTTTCCCAACCCGCTCTCTGAACTTCTGTGGTGAGTCTACGAGTCTGCTAACATGTTATAAAATGATCATTCTTGGTCACCCATTAGAAAATTCGATATATGAAGCTGCCTCCCTTAAAAGCCCTCCCCGTATTCGAAGCCGTGGCCCGGTTGAACAGTTTTTCTCAGGCCGCCGAAGAGTTGGCGATCACCCAGAGTGCGGTGAGTCATCAGATCAAGCAGTTGGAGACCTATCTGGGCGAGCGTCTGTTCTGGCGGTCGGGTCGGGCGGTGACGTTGACGGATGAGGGGCGGCAGTATTTTGATGCCATCGGGTCGGCGTTGTTGCAGGTTGAGCGGGCGAGTGAGCAGTTACTGGGGCACGAGGAGGCGCGCATTCGGCTCTCGGTGTTCAGTTCGTTTGCGGTGCGCTGGCTGGTGCCGAGATTGCCGGAGCTGCAGCGGGTGCATCCGCAGATTGATCTGGCGCTGGAGATGAGTAGTGAGAATCCGGTGTTATCGGAGCGGGTGGCGGATTGTTTTATTACTATTCATACCACTGTGCCGGCCTACAGTTACGAACATTTGTATACGGAGCGTCTGTTTCCGGTGTGCAGTCAGGATTATTGGCAGCGTATCCGCCGGGAGCTGGGCCGGGATGAGCCGGAGGGGTGGAATGAGAAGCCGGTGACGCCGGAGGACATTGCGCGCTTTCCGCTGTTGTCCACCCACAGTATCTTTGACAAACCGGCCGGCGATTGGGAGGCCTGGTACCGGGAAGTTAAACAAGCCATTCCCGACAGCGCCCGCATTCAGCACTTCAGTCACATGCTTCTGGCCCTGGAAGCGGCCCGGTTCCATCAGGGTATCGCGCTGACCAATGATTACATGCTCAGTACCCGAAAGGATTCGGAGGATTTTGTCCGCCTGCCCACGCATTCGGTGGTCACCGGCGACAAATTCTACTTCGCCTGGAAAACCAGCCGGCGGCGGGAGCGCGGGATTCAGATGCTGCGCCGCTGGCTTGTTGATGAAGCGATTCGTGGTGGTCTTCGGGGCGAGTAGCCCTCAGGGCTACTCGGAGTTTGAACGCTCCACCACGCGCCGCTTACCGCGAGCGCAGTCCGAAAGCTCTTTCAGGCCATCGGCATCAAACGCATCCACCCGGATAACGTCATAGAGTGCGGTAAGCGCTTCCTCCAGTTTCGGGCACTCATCGGCTTTTACGACGCCCTGGGCGCAGGCCCAGTCCACCAGTTCTTTGCGTTGATGGCCCATCAGCAGGTCTATGCCACCCAGTTCGTCTTCATCCCGGTTGCGGAGGGCGTCATGCAAACGCCGGCGTGCATCCGCTGTTTCGTTGGCCAGCTTGTAGGCATTCAGCACCCGGCCGAGTGGGTCTTTCGGGTCCGGGTTTACGAAGGTGCCACGGCTGATGCGTTGGCGCACCTGGGTGTCGTCGACAATGGTCGCGGCTACTTTCGCGCCCAGCTTGTCGTCCGGGCCGTTCAGACCGGTGGCGCCGAGCGGGAACACCAGCAACCGCAGAGGCCAGCGCAGGGCCGGTACCGGGAAGTTGATAATGGCCTCGCGCATGGAGGCTTGCAGATCCCGGAGGCAGGTCTCCAGGGACCATTCCACCAGATCGCGCTGGTCTTCCGGATAGCCTTCTTCGTGCCACTGTTTGATCACCGCCGTGGCGTAGTACAGGTGCACCAGGCAGTCCGCCATCCGGCCGGACAGGCGCTGGCGGGCTTTAAGACCACCGCCGACAGACAACAGGGTGACGTCCGTCATCAGGGCGAAGGCGGCCGAGAAGCGGCCCAGTTGGCGATAGTATTTCTGGATCTCGCCCTGCCGGGGCGCGGATTCCAGCCAGCCTTTGCTCAGCCCGAGCAAAAACGCCCGCATGGCATTGCGCGTGGTATGGGCCAGGTGGTGGTAGAAGACACCGTCGAATTTTTCTGCGGCCTTGTCCGGGTCTTCCATGCCCGCGGCTTCGATTTCCTCAACAATAAACGGATGGCAGCGAATCGAACCCTGGCCGAAGATCATCAGGCTGCGGGTCAGGATGTTCGCACCTTCCACGGTGATGCCGATAGGCACCGCCTGGTAGGCCCGGGCCATGAAGTTGCGGGGGCCGGTGATCACGCCCCGGCCGGCGACGATGTCCATGGCGTGGTTGATCACTTCGCGCATCAGGTCGGTGTTGCGGTATTTCAGCACCGCGGAAGGCACCGCCGGGCGCACGCCGCGGTCGAGCATGCCGGTGGTGAGCAGGCGGGCGGAATCCATCATGTAGGTGTAGCCGGCGATGGGTTCCAGCGCTTCCTGCACACCTTCAAACTGGCTGATGGAGCGGCCGAACTGCTCGCGGGTGTAGGCGTAGGAGCCGGTGGCCAGGCTGGCCAGTTTGCCGGCACCGGTGCCGAGGGCTGGCAGGGAGATGGAGCGGCCAATGGACAGGCATTCGAGCAACATGGTCCAGCCTTTGCCGAGCATGTCCTGGCCGCCGATTACCTGATCCATGGGGATGAAGACTTCTTCGCCCCAGGTCGGCCCGTTCATGAATACGGTGTTCATGGGCAGGTGGCGGGCGCCGGCATGCACACCATCGGTGTCGCGGGGCACCAGCACGCAGGTCACACCGATGTCATCCTGCTCACCGAGCAGATGCTCCGGGTCGTACACCTTGATGGCCAGGCCGATCAGCGTGGCCACCGGGGCCAGGGTAATGTAGCGCTTGTTCCAGGTGACTTTCAGGCCCAGCACTTCTTTGCCGTTCCACTCGCCTTTGCAGACGATGCCTTTGTCCGGAATGGCGCCGGCGTCGGAGCCGGCCACCGGGGAGGTCAGGGCGAAGCAGGGAATTTCCTCGCCACCGGCCAGGCGGGGCAGGTAATGCTGTTTCTGTTCGCCGGTGCCGTAGTGCATCAGCAGCTCGCCCGGGCCCAGGGAGTTGGGCACCATCACGGTGACGGCGGCCGACACGCTGCGGGTGGAGATTTTCATCACGATTTCGGAATGGGCGGTGTTGGAGAAACCCTTACCGCCGTCCTCTTTCGGGATCACCAGTCCGAAGAAGCCGTTTTCCCGAATGAATTTCCAGACTTTTTCCGGCAGGTCGTAATCTTCGTGAGTGATCTGCCAGTCATCCAGCATCTGGCACAGCTCTTCCACCGGGCCGTCCAGGAATGCCTGCTCCTCGCTGGTCAGGTGGGCGGGCTGGTAGTCCATCAGCTTGTTCCAGTCCGGCTTGCCGGAGAAGAGTTCGCCATCCCAGTCCACGGAGCCGGATTTCAGGGCTTCGGATTCGGTATCCGACAGCTTTGGCAACCGGCTGCGAACCCAGCCCAGCAATGGCCGGCTGAGCTTGTCGAGGCGCAGGTCGCCGGGCAGGACAATCAGCAGGGTCAGAGCCAGCAGAATGCCGCCGATCAGAAAGCTGACAATGTGCCAGTCATCCTGCGCCACACCCACCAGAGTCGCCGCCGACAGAACCACCGCCGCGGTTTTTCCGCCGATGCTGAAGTAGATCAGCACCAGGGCGCTGATCACCAGAAACAGAACACTCATGGACAGACCTCCATATCGTTAACGACTCTCTGAAAACGAATAAATTTGTCTCTAACCATCGGCCAAAGTGGTTGAGGTTGCAAGCGAAACAGGCTGCATGAACAGCAGGTTGGAGCGCCTGAGCTCGTTAATTTACAAAAACTTTCAAAAGTAAAAAATCTATTCCTTTTGGCAATCGTAAGTCTTTGTCCAAATCGAATAATTCTGGAGTGACGCTATGACTGGCCAGCTGACAGTGGCAAAGCGCCTGGCCCTCGGGTTCGGGGTAATCGTATCGTTGATGGTGCTCATTAGCGTGGTGGGTAACCACCAGGTGGGCTTCATCGACAAAACCCTGACATCGGTTAACGAGGGTGCAGCGCTCAAGCAACGTTATGCCATCAATTTCCGGGGCAGCGTGCATGACCGGGCCATTGCCATTCGTGATGCGGTTCTGGTGGATAACGATGCAGACCTCCGCAAACACCTGGGCGATATAGAGCGTCTGGCGGATATGTATGCGGAGAACGCCGACAAGATGGCCCGGATGTTCCGGGAACAGGGCGCAACGGACCAGGAGAAGCGTCTGCTGGGCGCCATCGAGTCAATTGAGCAGAAAACCCTGGCACTCACTGAGGAGTTAATCCAGCTTCGCCGCAGTGACAACCTCGAGCCGGCCCGGCGGTTTCTGCTGAACGAGGTGTCTCCGGCCTACACCGAGTGGCTCGACCGGGTGAATGCCTTTATTGATCATCAGGAAGACAGCGCCTCGGGTGATCTGAACGACGTGCGTGAAGCTGCCAGCGGATTCAACGCCATGATTCTGTCGATTACCGCGTTCTCGGTGGTGCTCAGTGTTCTGGTGGCCTTTGTGATTATTCGCAAACTCAAGCGTGTTCTGGGCGCCGAGCCGGAAGAAGTGGCGGATGTGATCCGGCGCCTGGCCGATGGTCAACTGGACCAGAAGGTCGATACCCGTTACCCGGACAGTGTGATGGGGGCTTTGGTGGGCACCATGGATCAGTTGACCGGCATTATTCGCGATGTGCGTTCCGCGTCGGAAGAGCTGTCCACCGCTTCCAGCGAGCTGGAAAGCACGTCAGACAACAACAGCAAGCAGATTCGCATGCAGGCCACCGAGGCCGAACAGATGGCAACAGCCGTGAACCAGATGGCCGCGACGGTAAATGAAGTGGCCGGTTTTGCGGCCAGTGCGGCAACGGCGACCAGCAAGGCGGACGGTGAAGTGGAAACCGGCAACCGGGTTGTCGGGGATACGGCCGCGTCTATTACCCGGTTGGCTGACAAGCTGGAGGAAGCCTCAATCTCGGTAAATCGTGTGTCGCAGGACAGCGCCAATATCGAGAAGATCATTGAAGTGATCAACGGTATTGCCGAGCAGACCAATCTGCTGGCATTGAACGCGGCCATTGAAGCGGCCCGTGCCGGAACCCATGGCCGTGGCTTTGCGGTAGTGGCCGATGAAGTGCGGTCGCTGGCGTCCCGCACCCAGGATTCCACCCGTGAGATCCAGGAAATGATTGGTCAGTTGCAGGCCGGTGCCGGCGAAGCTGCAACCGAGATGGAAGGCAGCCGTGAACTGGCGCGCGTTACGGTTGAGAAAACCGCCGAAGCGGAAAGCGCACTGGGCCGGATTCGCGAGGAAATGTCATCGATCAACGACATGAACGCCCAGATTGCCAGTGCGGCCGAAGAGCAGAGTTCGGTGGCGGAGGAAGTGAACCGCAACATTGCGCGCATTCACGATGCCACCATCGAAACCTCGGCCGGCTCGGACCAGGTGGCCGGATCCAGTCGTGATCTGGCCGTGCTGGCCGGCCAGCTCAGTTCCCGGGTCAGTGTCTTCAGGCTCAGAGACTGAGGCCGGTTACCAGCAGGGCGAGGGTAGACAGCAGCACCGCTACGTTCGCCCCCAGTACGCGGTTCAGGCCATCCGGGTTCTGCAGTACGGTCGGTAAGCGCCAGCTGAGCCACAGGGCGGCTGGCAGAGGCAGCAGTGCCAGAAGACTCCAGGCAGGGAGGGCCCCGGTTGCTGCAGCCAAGATGATCAGCCCGTAGCTGGCGAGCAGGAGACCGGCCACCACGCGGCTTGCCCGTAACGGCCCCAGAGTAATCACCAGATGCCGTCGGCCAATCTCCCGGTCGGCTTCGGCATCCGGGATCTGATTGATCAGCAGCAATTCACTCACCAGAAACAGTGCCACCGTGGCGCAGACAAGCGCGGTTGCGTCCAGGTTTGCCCCCAGCGCGATCAGCGTGCCCAGCACCATCACCGGACCAAAGCCGATGCCCGGTGCCAGCAGGCACAGTAGTGGCGAGCGGGTAATCCAGCGGGTGTAGGTCAGTACCAGCACCACACCGGCGGCGCCCAGGACAAACATTGGCAGTCCGCGTAACCACAGAAAATACACGCCAATGGCCATCACCAGGCCCAGTGTTCCCAGCCCGGCCAATAACACCCGGCGCGCAGCGGACGGCACTTCTGGCAATGCACCGCTACCACCGGAAAACGGCGTTCGGCGGGTAATCATGTCCAGCCCGGAAACGAAATCTTCATATTCATTCAGCAGGTTAACCGCGGCATGAGCCAGTATGGCGCCGATGAAGACCAGCAGGGTATTGATCAGTTCCGGTGGCTGGCCCTGTTGCCAGGCCACGGCCACACCCAGCCCGGCACACAGCGGGGCGAGCAGAAGAAAGTTGGGGCGGGAAGCGCGAACAACCGCGACCGTTTCAGACATCAAAAATCTTCCTTGTGAGATGAAAGCGGCTTAAACGTAGCCGGCGGTAAAGACCAGGCCCAGTACAATCGGCATGATCACCAGGCTGCCGAGGTTGCCCAATAATACCAGCGATGCCACCTTGTGGGGCTCCTGCCGGTACTGTTCGGCCACCATATAATTGAGAACCGCCGGTGGCAGGGCGGCGAACACCCACAGGCTGGCCACCTGCATGCCGGGCAGATCGAGCAGGGCGATCATCGGCCAGGCCAGGATGAGGCCGCTGGCGGGGCAGGCGATGGCGCCGAGCATGCCCAGTTTCCAGTCGCTGAAATCCACATCCAGCATGCGCACGCCCAGGGCGAACAGCATCAGCGGAATGCACACCTCACCGAGCATGGTCAGGGTTTCGAGTAGCCAGTCGGGTAGCGTCATGCCACTGAGATTTACCACCAACCCGGCGATACTGGCGAAGACAATGGGCAGGCGCAGGCGGCGGATAAGGGAGGTATGAGGGTCCAGTATGTGCAGGCCCACGGAAAAGTGCAGCAGCATTTCCACAATGAACAAGACAATGGCCGCCGGCAGGGCCTGTTCGCCAAAGGCAAGCACCAGCAGGGGAATTCCCATATTGCCGGTGTTGTTGAACATCATTGGCGGCAGGAAGGTTTTCAGGTTCAGCTTCAGTACCTTTGCCAACGGGTACAGAATGATTCCGGAGCCCAGCACCACGACGGTGCCGGCCAGGGCCAGCCCGCCGTATTCCTGCAGCGGCGCCTGCTGGTCTGCCAGTACGGCAAACACCAGCATGGGCACGAACAGCTCCATATTCAGTAGGTTCAGGCCCTGAATATCCGGGGTGCGGAAACGACCGTAAAGCGCTCCGCATCCCGCAATCAGGAACACCGGTAGCATCGTTGACAGTATCTGGGCGATCATAAAAAGTACCGGGCGGGCCATCGTGAAAGCACACAGGTTCGCAATTAACCACGAATTCGGCAAGTATCCAGCCAGAACTCTGGCCCGAAAAAGGAGGATCCCAGTGGTTGCAGATTTTGATCAGCCGGTCAGGCGCGAACAGACCTGTTCGGTAAAATTCGATGCCCGTAAGGCGGTTTTTGGCCGGGAGGACGTCATTCCGGTGTGGGTGGCGGATATGGATTTTGCGGCGCCGCAGGCGGTCACGGACGCACTGAAAGCCCGGGCTGAACATCCGGTTTACGGTTACACCCTGTTCCCGGAAAGCCTGTACCAGGCCATGATCGACTGGTTTGCTGCGCGCCACGGCTGGTCTGTCGAGCGCGACCATATTTTGATGGCGCCCGGTGTGGTGCCGTCTCTGCATGCCGCCTGTATGGCCTATCCAGAGCCCGGTGAAGGCGTGATTATCCAGCCGCCGGTGTACCCGCCGTTTTTCAGCTCGGTGCGCCACAGTGGCCGTGAGATTATCGAAAACCCGCTGGTTCTGGATGCAAGCACGGGCCAGTACCGGATGGATCTGGGCCACCTTGAACAGTGCGCTGCCCGGGCGGATGCCCGTGTTCTGATGCTCTGCTCCCCCCACAATCCGGCCGGGCGGGTGTGGTCACGCAAAGAGCTGGACGCAGTGCTTGCCATTGCCCGCAAGCACCAACTGGTGATCCTTTCTGATGAAATCCATTGCGACCTGGTTTTCCCGGACAAGCCGGCCCATACCATGCTCGCGTCGATAGCGGGCCCGGACGATGCCATTGTCACCGCCGTGGCGCCGAGCAAGAGCTTCAATATGCCGGGGCTGGGTCTGTCCGCTCTGGTGATTCCCGATCCGCAACTACGCAAAGCAATGAAGCAGGTGTTCGATTCCATGCACCTGCCCCAGTGCAATCCGTTCAGTATTGCCGGTTTTGAGGCGGGCTACCGTGAAGGTGGGGAATGGCTGGATGCGTTAATGGTTTATCTGCAGCGCAACCGGGATTTCGTGCGGGAACAGGTGGCGGCGCGCCTGCCTGGCATTCAGGTTTCCGAACCGGAAGGGACTTACCTGATGTGGCTGGACTGTCGGGAGCTGGGGCTGGATGACGCCGGCCTGAAACGCTTCTTCGTTCAGGAAGCCGGCGTTGGTATGAATCCGGGCGTCTCTTTTGGTACCCAGGGAAGCGGATTCATGCGTCTGAATATCGGCTGCCCCGGGGCTGTACTCGAAGACGTCATCGGTCGACTGGAAAATGCGCTTTCGCGTCGCGACGCCGGCCGGGCCGGGTAGCCAGCAGAAGACCGGCGAGAATCAGCAAGCCACCAATGACATGAGGTGCCCCCAATGATTCATCCAGAAAAATACCGGCCAGCACAGAGGCAAACACCGGGGTCAGGTATATGAAGATCGCCGCTCTGGCGGGCCCGATGGTATACACCCCGTGATTCCAGAAGGCATAGGCGAGAATGCCCGGGAAGATGGCGAAGTAGAGCATTGGCAGGGCGGTTTTCTGCGAGACTTCAAAGCCGCCGCTGAAGAAAAAGAAATCCGCCAGATAGAACGGCAGAATCACCAGTGTGCCCAGCAGAATCTGTATGGTCAGGAAAGGCAGCGGCGGAAGTGGCACAGCCTGACGCCGGAGCAGCACCGAAAACAGCCCCCAACTGAATACCGCCAGCACCATGAGCAGATCGCCCGGCTGGACCTGCAGGCTGGTGAGCACCGAAAGCTCACCCCGGGCCACCACGGTGACAATGCCAAGAATCGCCAGAGCAATGCCCAGTACCTGAAGTGGCCGGGTCTTGTCTCCCAACAGCAGCCAGGCCAGCAGTGCCACAAAAATGGGGATGGTGGCGTTGATCAGCGCGATGTTGGTGGCGGTGGTGGTTACCGCCGCGTAGTAGAGCAGTGAATTGAACGCCGCCACGCTGAAGGTTGCCAGCGCCAGCATGGAGCCCAGACGCTGGCGGATCACGTCGCGGTGGCGCCAGATACCGGGCAGGCCAATGGGCAGCAGGATCGCCAGGGCGATCACCCAGCGCCAGAATGACATCGACAGGGGTGGAATGCTTTCCACCGTGCCCCGGGCAACCACTGCATTTCCCGCCCAGAACAGTGGTGTAAGAACCAGGCCAATGTAGGCAAGGCCCGGAATTCGGGACACCCTCGGCATACTATTCTCCCGGCACTTCTGCCTCTGTTCCGATGTGGTAGGCGGCAAATCCGGCCATCACTACCTGATCCACCGCCATGCCAATGACCCGGCCATCGGAACTGGAGCGGATCGGATGCTGTTCATTGGTGATAGGGTCGGCCACATAGCCCAGTACCTGGCCCTGGGAAACCTTGTCACCAAGATCGATATCACTGAACAGAATGCCACCGTGTTCTGCCCGGATCCAGGTGGAGTCGTAATACACCGGTTCGGGATCACCCCAGACAAACATCCGGGAAATCATCCCGTGTTTTTCCATCAGGCTGTTGAGGCTGTTCACGCCGGCTTTGATTTGGTGCTCCTGAATGCGGAGGGATTCGCCGGCTTCCATGGTTACTGACTTGATGCCTGCCTCGGTGGCGGCTGTGCGCAACATGCCGGAGGAACCACTACTGTGGACCACGGCCATGCCGTCAAATCCTCGGGTGAATTCGGCGACTTCCGGGTTGTTCATATCGGCGCGGAGCTGCGGCAGGTTGGTCCGTTTTAATGACCCGGTATGGATGTCCACCAGCATGTCACAGTGACTGATCACGTTTTTGAACAGGGAGTGGGCGACCCGGTCGGCCAGGGTGCCGTCCGGATGGCCGGGGAAGTAGCGGTTCAGGTCCCGACGATCAGGCAGGTAGCGGGTACCCTGCTGGAAACCGGTCAGGTTGACGATGGGCACCCCGATCACGCGACCACTGAGCTTCTCCGGATTCAGGTCGTACATGGTGCGGCGGATGATTTCGATACCGTTGAGTTCATCACCGTGGGTGGCGGCGGTCAGGCACAGTGTCGGGCCAGCGTGGGCGCCATTTACCACAAGGACAGGTGTTATCTGGGACAGGCCTGCAATCTGGATACCCGGTGACCACGCCAGCCGGGTGGAGGTGGACGGCAGGATTTCCTTACCCAGCAGGGTGAAGCTCTCGGCCGGTACGGCTTCTGTCACCCTGGTTTCCCCGGCCCCGGTATCTGTTTCCTTGCTGAGTTGCACCTCTTCAGTGATCTCTGTCTCGGAGTCCGGTTCGGTAACCGTTTCCGGTTCGGGCTCCGGGAGCGGCCGGACTTCTTTCAGATCGATGTTGGGTGCAATCTTGCGGGATTCAGGGAGGACGACCTGTGGTGTCTCTCTTTCGGAAACAGCCTCGCTTTCATGAGTTTCCTGCCTGGCTTCCGCCCAGACCATCACAGGCATGGCCGATGTCAGCAGCCAGGCGCAGCATTGTCTTGCAGTTGGTTGTGACCAGGATGTAAGCGGCATAGCTCCTCTTATAGTGCTATTTTGCAGGAGTAGGCAGTTTATACCCTCAACAAGGAGTGAACTCTATGGATCTTTTGCGAATTCTGATTGCGATTTTGTTACCACCGCTCGGGGTATTTCTGCAAGTGGGGATCGGGAAGCATTTCTGGATCAACATCCTGCTGACGATCCTGGGCTACATCCCGGGCATCGTCCACGCTGTGTGGGTGATTGCCAAAAAGTAATGGCTGCCAGCCCTGATGCTTGCAGTACCAGAGGTCATCCTTCTGGTAAGCCTTGTGTTCAGCTTCCAGCTTCAGCAGGTGCGCGAGCGCCGTGCGGGTGGCCAACCCAAGCATGCCGCGGGGCAGGTGGTCGTAGGCTTTGGCGGTCAGCTCTTTGAGGTTGACCGGCGCCAGGGCTTTCAGCGCTTCATACACTTTATGCTCCCGCGACAATCGGTGCGTAATCAGGTGATCAATCAGGGCCGCTGGCTGGCCCATCAGAAAACCGTGGGCCGGCGCAACATAACGAATGTGTTCGGCCAGTAAGTCGTACATGGATTCGACATAGGCCTTCATGTCACCGTCCGGGGGATTAATGATCACCGTGGAGCCCTGCATGATGTGGTCACCGGCAAAGAGCAGTTCCTGTTCGGTCAGCAGGTAACAAAGGTGGTTGGCGGCATGCCCGGGGGTGTGCAGAACTTTCAGGGTGCCCGCATCGGTGGCGATAAAATCGCCATGGACGGGTTCGTGGTCTGCCTCAAAGGTTTTGTCGTGCTCGATGCCTGCTGGTGCCGGCCAGCCGACGACCCGGCAGCCGGTGCGGTCTTTCAGCATTTTGACCGCCGGGGAATGGTCGACATGGGTGTGTGTCACCAGTACCTGATCAATGACACCTCCGGTGACCTCCAGAATTTTATCAATATGCTCATCAATCACCGGCCCCGGATCCAGCACCGTGAAGCGCTCATGGCCCAGAATGTAGCTGTTGGTGCCCGGCCCGGTCATCACGCCGGGATTGGGGGCCGTCAGGCGTATCACGCCAGCGGCGATTTCAACGGGCTGGCCCGGGATAATCTCCGCAATGGTGGAACCTTCGGCTTCCGGGTCCAGTTTTACCGCTTCGTCATAGGCCGGGGCATTGGGTTCCAGCATCACCGGTTCGCCCTGCCTGACTGCCGGCCAGGGATCACTCGGGAAGGGTTCCGGCGGGTTGGCATGGGCGTAGCGCAGTAGTGCTTCGGTACTGTCAAAATCACTCAGTACCCGTAAGGTGCGCAGGGTGGGCATGCCCAGCAGGAGTCGCCCGCCCCGGTGCTCTGCCAGTGCACGTGCCGGAGTAATCCAGACATGGTCGATGGTTTCCTCACCACAGTGCGTGGCGGTTTGTTCCTGCGGGGCTGCGGCGACAAAATAGCGGGTATCAAAACGCCGGGGCGGTCCCGGTGGGGTGATCCAGTGGCTCAGGTAGGCCAACTGGTCGAGAGACACGGTAAGATCGTGCTGTTTGCACAGTTCCGCCAGTGAGATTTCGTTACCCAGCAGCATTTGCCGGAACTGATGCACCGGGTGGTCAGCGCTGACCGGCTCGCCGGTGGCTGTCTCTGCCAACAGGACCCCGGCTTCTTCGAAACATTCCCGCACGGCAGCCAGCATGTAATCGGCGCCGCCCTCATCCAGGCTCATGATCTGGCTGATATCGGCATCTTTCAGACCGACGACATGATCCCGCCCGTGGGCTTCATGTTCATCCACAGAGCCGCCGGGGAACACGAAGTAGCCCGGCAGGAAGACCGCGTTCCAGGTGCGTTGGAGTAGCAGGACTTCTATGCCGTCGGCCGTGTCCCGGCTAAGAACCAGCGTTGCGGCGGGTCGGATATCCATAGGTGCCTCTGAATCGTTGTTATCAGTCTGTCTGGCGAAGCCGTGTCATGCCCTGGCGATAGAGGCTGTAAGCCATGATACCTGCCAGCAGGTTGCCCACCAGTGCGCCGGTCATCAGTCCGGGCAGACCACCCAACTGGCTGCCCAGCCATAAGAATGGCAGGTAGCAGGCGAACAGCCGCAGGGTGGAAATCAGCAGCGCACGCATGGGCATGCCCAGTGCGTTGTTGACCGATACCATCAATATACACACTCCCAGACCACTGTAACTCAGAGGCACCCGGAGCAGGTAATCGACCAGAATGCCCTGCACGTTGCCATCACTCGTGAACAGGTTGGCCACCACGCCAGACGCCATCAGCCAGATCAGGCCGATGGCCAGTTGCCAGGCGACAATGAAACGCACCGCAATGCGCACGAGTTTGCGGATTTTTTCGATCTCTCCGGCCCCGCGCAGGCGTCCCACCATGGGGGGCATGGACATGGTGAGAGCCAGTACCACCACAATCGAGAAGAATTCGAGCCGCGTGCCCAGGCCCCAGGCACCGACCGCTGCAGAGCCGAAACCAGCCACCAGAGCTGTGGCCAGCATGGCGGCTATTGGCGGCATCAGTTGGCTGACCATGGCCGGGGCCATGATGCCACCGAGCTGGCGGATAGCGGCCATGAGTTTCAGTTGCAGCAGGTCGAAGCTCAGCCAGTGTCGGCGAATGAGGGTCGGGTAGCAGATTAATACGCCGATGCCGAAGGCTGTGATGGTCGCCCAGGCGGCACCGGGCAGGCCCCAGCCAAAGACGAAGATGTAGAGCGGGTCCAGGGCAATGTTAAGGAGGCTGGTAAGGATCATCATGTAGCCCGGCAATCGGGTGTCGCCGTTGGCGCGGCAGACGGCGTAGCTGAAATACAGCATGGCGCCGGTCCAGGCGGAAACCAGCCAGGGTGCCCAGTATTCCCGGATGACCGGGCGCAGGGCGGTTTCGGCGCCGAGCAGGTCCAGAATCAGGCTTTGCAGAAGCCACACAGTCAGGCACAGGATCAGTGCCAGTGAGGCGCCGACGGCAATCACCAGGCCACCGAGGCGTTGCGCGCGCAGTTCATCGCCCTGGCCAAGGGTGCGGGAGATGATGGCGGTGGTGGCAATGCCCAGGCCCACGTACATGCCGCTGACCAGTTGTTGCATGGGTACGGTGAAGCCCAGTGCTGCGAGCGGGTCGCCGCCCAGTTGGCCAACGAAGGCGCTGTCGGCGAGCTGGAAGGTCATCAATGAGAGGACGCCGAACAGCATGGGCCAGGTCATGTGGTAGAGCTGGCGGGCCAGGGAGGCGTTGTTCAGGTCATTTTGCACGGTTGGGGTTGGGGCCTTGGTTTGGATTCAGGCGGGGCAGTTTAACAGGTCATAAACTTTGTGAGTGCAGTCGGGTGGGATCGCCCTTCCAAAAAACGCTCAAGCCCGTCCATGGGGCGCTTTTGCTCCGCCATCCATGGCTGCGCAAAATTTTTGGAAGGGCGATCCCACCCGACTGCTTGAACCCTGGTGGTTGACTCCAGGTGTCCGAGCATTTTGAGTGGTTATGCAAAGCCTCTGAGTTTATTCAGAGTACTTTTAGCGCCGCATCGTAATCCGGCTCTTCTTTGATTTCTTCCACCAGCTGGCTGTGCAGCACTTTGTTGTTTTCGTCCAGAACCACAACTGCGCGGGCGCAGAGGCCTGCCAGGGGGCCGCTCTGGATGGCGACGCCGTAGTCCTGCTGGAAGCTGTAGTTGCGGAAGGTGGAGAGGGTTTCGACGTTGTCCAGGCCTTCAGCGCCGCAGAATCGTGAGGCGGCAAACGGCAGGTCGGCGGAGATGACCAGTACGGCGGTGTTGTCGAGGCCGCCGGCTTTTTCGTTGAATTTCCGGGTGCTGGCGGCGCATACGCCGGTGTCGACGCTGGGGACGATGTTGAGGACTTTACGTTTGCCCTGCCAGTGGTCGAGTTTGAGTTCTTCCAGGCCGCTGCTGGTTAGCGTGAACGGCGGTGCGTTGTCGCCTTCTTGCGGGAATTTGCCGCTGAGTTCGATGGGGTTGCCATCGAGGGTTACGTTGGTCGGCATGGTTTGCTCCTTTTGGGCTTGTGTCAGCTATCAGTTACCTACTCTGTTTAGCTTACTTTGGATGACTTTGCACGCTCAGGTAAAGCCCTCCCCTGGACAGGCCGGATTCAGAGGAGAAAACAATGGTTTGATTCAGCGCGATGCCGCTTCCCGGGTTTCAAAAACTTCTGTGGGGTTTCGTTGGACGAGGAGGAGATAGAGCATGGTGCCGAGGAGGGCGCAGATGACGATGGTGGCGGCCATGACCATGGGGGTGCCGTTGTGAAAGTGGCCTACGAGAGCGCCGGCGGTGGCGGCTGCGGCCATTTGTATGAAGCCGAGCAGGGCGGAGGCGGAGCCGGCCATTCGGGGGAAGTTGGCGAGGGCGCCGGCCATGGTTTGGGGGAGGATCATGCCGGTGCCGATCATGAAGGCGGCCTGGGGCAGGACGATGGCCCAGGGGCTGTGGATTTGCTGGAGCGCCAGGATGGCCATGCTTCCGCCGCCGGCGATGGTGGCGAGCAGGCCGTACAGGAGGATCTGGTCTGGCTGGCGGTGTCGGGCCAGGCGGATGGAGGCGATGTTGCCGATAAGGTAGCCGATGGCGATAAATACGTTGTAGAGGCCGTAGTGTTCAACCGGTACGCCCAGTACGTCGATCAATACGAAGGCGGAGCCGGAGAGGAAGGCGAACAGGCCACCGTAGATGGCTGCGCTGGTGAGGGCGTAGCCGAGAAAGGTGGCGTCGGTGCCGATGCGCCGGTAGTTGGCGAGCAGCTGGCGGGGACGAAAGGGCTGGCGGTAGTCCGGTCGCAGGGGCTCCGGCAGGCCGATGGCAATGACGCCGGTGGTGATCAGGGCATAAATGGCCATAACGATAAATATCCAGTGCCAGCCCAGGCTGGTCACCATTATTCCCCCAAAGGTGGGTGCGATGGCGGGAGCCAGGGCCATGATGCCGGCGAGTATGGCGAGGATTCTGGCGGCGTCTTTGGGGGCATAGACATCACGTACGATGGCGCGGCCAAGCACGGGGCCGGCGGAGCCGCCGAGTGCCTGGAGGAAGCGGCTCAGGTGGAGCATTTCGATGTTGGTGGCCATTGCGCAGCCTATGCTGGCCAGTGCAAACAGTGCCAGTCCGCCGATCATGACGGGTTTGCGGCCGTAGCGGTCGGCCAGTGGGCCGCAGATGAGCTGGGCGAAGGCGAAGCCGATGATGTAGATGCTCAGGGTCAGTTGGACCTGGCTGGTGCTGGCGTCAAAGTCGCTGGCGATTTGTGGCAGCGCGGGCAGATACATGTCCGTGGCCATTGGCCCTAAGGCAACGGCGGCGGCCAGCAGTATTGTTGTCCATGCGCTTGTGAGTGCGAGCATCTGGAATCTTTACCTTGTTTTGGCGTGTGGCGGGGGAGCTGAATGCTTTCCAAAAACCGCTCAAGCCCGTCCATGGGGCGCTTTTGCTCCGCCCCTCAGCGCTAATTGCTCCTGCGTCGCGCTGAGGGTCCTGGGCAGGCCATCCCTGGCCAGCCCGTGAAGAGCTACTCGCTCTTCACCCATGGCTACGCAAAATTTTTGGAAAGCATTCAGCTCCCCCGCCATCCATCTAATGCAGTGGGAGTCTAGATACAGATGCACAAAGAAATAACGGCCAAACTTTCATTCTATATATGAATGAAATCGATTGATTAATCGTTCAGGCCGTTCATGGTGGCGGCAACGGAGTTGATCTGGTTGCGGAGCCAGCGGTGGGCCGGGTCGGTCTGGTGGCGGCGGTGCCAGAGCATCAGCAGGGTGAAGGGGTTGTATTGGAAGGGGAGTGGCACATAGGCGAAGTCGCGCATTAACTGCAAGCCCATGCGTTCGGGGGCGGAGGCGAGCATGGTGGTGCCGCGCAGGAATTCGGGCAGGCCGGAGAAGTTGGAGACGGTGACCAGGTTCCGGCGTTTCATGCCGCGAGCGTCCAGGGTGGTGTCCAGGCCGGGTTTTTCGCCGGTGGCGAAGAGTACGGTGATGTGGTCGGCTTTCAGGTAATCGGCCAGATCTTCCGGCGCTTCCCGTTCGTTGGGGTCGTAAAACACCACCATCCGGTCTGCCATCAGGCCACGTTGCATGATGTCTGTTGCCTCGGGGGCATGGGGGCTGATGGCCAGGTCGCAGGCTTCTTTGCGCAGCATGTCGGCGCTGGGGATGCCCGAGGGTATAACCTGCAAGTGGATGCCGGGTGCCTGCTGACGGAGGTTTTTCAGCAGGCCGGGTAGTAACAGATCGCGCTGGTAGTCGTTGGCGGCTATGGTAAAGGTGAACTCTGCGGTGGCCGGGTCAAACGGTGGGCCTGAGGGCAGGGTTCGCAGGTCGTCCAGTAGCTGGCGGATGTGTGGGCCGGTGCGCAGGGCGTACTGGGTGGGCACGATGCCTCTGCCGGATTTGACGAATAGCGGGTCGCCGAAGGCCTGGCGCAGGCGGTCCAGGGTGTGGCTGACGGCAGACTGGCTGACGCCCAGTTTGATGGCCGCGCGGGAGACGCTGCCTTCATCCAGTACGGTCACGAAGGTGGCGAGGGCGCGTAGGTCCAGATTTAATATATCGATCGGGTTCATGGGTTGAGTGTACGACACTTTCAATTTGAGTGTATGCTCAATAAAGTGGCGTTACATATACGGCGAAGCGGGAGTTTCAGTATGAGCATGACACTGGCATTCGATGTCTACGGCACATTGGTGGACCCGATGGGTATGGCGGAGCTGTTACGCCCGGAGGCCGGCGAGGAGGCCAGTGCGCTGGCGGCACTCTGGCGGGAGAAGCAGCTGGAGTTTTCTTTCCGCAAAGGGCTGATGAGAGTCTACGAGGACTTCGGGGTGTGTACCCGTCAGGCGCTGCGATACGCCTGCGCGGTTCACGGGGTCGCGCTTTCCACGACCCGGGAAGATGAGCTGATGACGGCCTACTTGTCGTTGCCGGCTTTCGATGATGCCCTGCCGGCGCTGAAGTCGCTGAACGGAAACTATCCGCTGTACGCTTTTTCCAACGGCAGCTATCCGGCTCTGGAAAAGGTGCTGGGGCACAATGACCTGCTGGGCCAGCTTGATGGCCTGGTGTCGGTGGATGACATCAAGAGTTTCAAGCCCGACCCGGCCGTGTATACCCATGCCCGCCGTATGACCGGCGCCTGGGATCAGCCGCTGTGTCTGGTTTCCAGCAATGCCTGGGATGTGATCGGCGCCCGGGCGGCGGGGTTACGCGCTATCTGGGTGAAGCGTGATGCCGCCCGGGTGTTCGAGGACTGGGGTATAGAGCCCTCGGCCGTGGTTACTGATCTTTCGGAGTTGTCTCAGGCGTTAACGGAATTTCCTCGGCCTTAAGCAGCTTGAAGTTGATTTGCCGGCGTTCGTCGTCAACGCCGGTAAAGCTGACGGTGACCCGCTGATCCAGTTGGAAGATGCGGCCGTTCTTGTTGTGCACCAAGCGCAGGGTGACGGGGTCGAAGCTGTATTTGCCGTCCAGGTCGCGGCAGCTGACAAAACCTTCCAGGCCGTTGCTGTCCAGGCGCACGAAGAAGCCGGAGGGCATGGTGCGGCTGATGGTGCCTTCCATGGGCTCTTCCGGGAGCGTTTTGGCGTAATCGGCCTTGAGCCAGGCTTCCAGGGTGTTGGCGGCCTGGCGGGCACGGAGCTGAGATGTCTGCAGGGCTTCGAGCTGCTGGCTGTTCAGGGCCTTCATCGGTTTGTTCCACAGCGCGGCCTTGATCAGACGGTGTACATAGAAGTCCGAGAACTTGCGCAGCGGAGAGGTGAAGGTGGTGTAGGCGGCCAGCCCCATGCCCTGATGCGGTGCCGGTTCAAAACGCAGTTCTGCCCGGGCCAGTTGGCGTGACAGAATGGACTTAACCGGTACTTCGGCTTCCACCTGGTCGCTGTGTTTCATCAGCGTTTTGAATCCTTCGGCGGAGCCGGCATCCAGGTCAGTCAGGTGCGGTGCGTGACTTTCCAGCAATTTGCGGATGTTGTCAGCACGGTCATCCCGCAGCCCCGGATGTTGAATAAACAGGCCTTCGCCCTGCTGCTGCAGGAAATCGGCGGCGCAGCGGTTGGCGGCGACCATGCATTCTTCCACCAGCCGGTGGGCTTCGTTCTGAACCGATGGCTCAATCAGGCGAATGCGTCGGTTTTCATCCAGGCGCAGTCGGAATTCCGGCCGGTCGGTGTTCAATAGTGCGTGCTCGGCGCGCCACTTGCGCAGGGCGGTGGCGGCCTGGTGCAGCTGGTCCAGGCTGTTGGTGACATCGTCTGGAAGCGCCTTGATGCCGTCGTCTTCCCGGCCTTCGATCAGGTGGGATACCAGCTCATAGCTGAGTTTGCCCTTGGAGCGGATAACGGCCTGATGAAAGCTGTAATCCCCCAGACTGCCATCGTTATTGACCTGAAGATCACACACCAGAACCAGTCGTGGTGTTTCCGGCATGAGTGAGCACAGGCGTGTGCTGATGCCTTCCGGCAACATGGGCAGGGGCTCGCCGGGGAAGTAAATGGCGGTCGCCCGGTTAAAGGCTTCTTCTTCCGCCGGGCTGCCCGGTTCAATCAACGCTGCCGGGTCGGCAATGGCGATAGACAGGGCCCAGCCGGTGGCATTGGGGGTCGCCATCAGGGCATCGTCCATGTCCTGGGTGCCCGGGCTGTCGATGGTGACATAGGGCTTGTCTGTACGGTCTTCCCGGTCTTCGGTATCGGCAGCAATGCTGTCTTCACTCAGGCTATCCGACTGTTTCTGCACTTCTTCGGGCCAGGTGTCGGCCAGGTCAAAGTTGGCCAGTGTGAAGGCCCGCTCAATACCCGGCTCACCGGCCTTGCCGATGACCCGCAGGACTTTCGCCTGGCCCTTGCCGTCCTTGAACGGATGACGGTGGATCTGACAGTAGATGAAGTCACCCGGCTCGGCATCCATGCGTTCTTTGGGCGGGATGAAGATCCAGCGATTGATGCCCGGTGTTTCCGGCGCCACAAAGTGACCCTTGCCCTTCACGAGGTAACGGCCCACAAAGGTCGTGAGGTGCGATTCCAGCAGTTCGTCGACCTCGCCCTGGGTCTTGCCTTTGTCAACTTCGTGTTCGGTAACGTTGACGCGGTCGCCGGGTAGCACTTTCTGCATTTCTTCCGGTGGCAGAAAGACATCGCGCCCTTCGTCCAGCGCAACAAAACCGAAACGCCCGTTGGTGGCCTTGACGGTGCCTGGGAAGACTACCTTGTGGTCTTTAATGTCGGTTTTCAGCTGGCGCAACTGATTGAGAGCGTCCGCATTGAGCATGGAAAAAGAACCTGGCTAAAAAATGGATGATGTCGCGGAGTATAACGGTTCTGTCGGTGTGAGTCAGATCTGTCAGAGCGGGTAAAGCTCGTGACCGTTTTCAGTCTGAATGCACACCCGGTTGCGCCCCTGTCGCTTGGCTTCATAGAGGGCCTGATCCGCATTGTGAAGAATGGTGTCGAGGTCTTCTCCGGGCTGACAGTAATAGCCACCGACACTGGTGGTGACAGGGGTACCGGTACGCCGGCTTTCCTTTTCGATCTCGGCCCGGATGCGGCAGGCGATCTGTTCCAGGGTTGCCGGGTCGCAGGGGGACAACAGCACCACAAATTCATCCCCACCCCAGCGGCCGGGGTGATCATAGGGGCGCACCGACGCTTTCAGCCACAGGGCGACCCGGCAAAGAATATCGTCACCTGCCTGGTGGCCCTGACTGTCGTTAATATCCTTGAAGTTGTCGATATCGAGCCAGACAAGTCCAAAGCCGTTACCCTGACGGTTCGCACGGTCAATTTCTTCCGCGACCACTTCGTCCAGGCCTCGCCGGTTCTTCAGGCCAGTAAGGGCATCCACCCGTGCCAGCCGGTAGAGCTCTTCAGTGCGATGAGCGACCTTCTGCTCCAGTTCCCGGGTGGTGTTTTGAACGGTGCTGGTCATTTTCTCGAAATGGTCCACCAGTCGGCCGATCTCATTGTCTGGTTTGGGCAGGTAGGGAAGGTCGAAACGGCCTTCCCGCACCCGTTTAACGGCGTGCTCAAGGCTCATCACCGGCTTGAGGATTTTTGACCGGATAATCAGATGGAACAGCACGAGCGTAGCCAGAAGGCTTACCAGAAATACCGCCACCAGCGGCCACAGATAACTGACCGGTAGCAGCGTTTGCAGATCCAGCAGAGTGATCTCGAACCAGCCAATGGCGGGTAGATAAGAAACGCCGGCCAGGTGCTTGCGGCCATCGATGGTGACAAATCCGCTTTCTACCGCGCCTTGCTCGCCGTTGCGCTGCTTCAGCATTTGCAGCATGCCCAGAATTTTCTGTTTGTCCTGGGGTTTGTCGAACAGGCGGTCAACGGTGCTCTTTTGGCCTTCGGGTTTGATGATGCTGGCGAAGTCGATGTAGTTGCGGTCCCGGTACAGCTGAATGGCGCCGTTGTAGTCGACGAACAGGGTGGTGATGCCCTCCTGGCCGAGATCGACAATGTCTTGCAGGAAATCGTCCAGGTTAAGCCCGGTGCCGACCATACCGACAATCTCGTTGTCGGTATTGCGCATCAGCACATCGATCCAGAGCTTGGTTACGCCCAGTTCTGTATCCGGGTTGACGTTGAGGTGAAAGTCCCGCCCCTCCTCGATCAGCTGGTAGAACCAGGCATCATCGGGGTCTTCCGGGTCCAGGACATAGCGGAACTGATTGTTGGCGTATTCGTCCTGGGAGTTGTTGTAGTAATAACGGCCATTATCACGAAGGGCGACAAAATAGTTGTTGTCGCGGAAGTTTTCCCGGTAACTCTCCATTTGCCGGATAGCGGCCTCTTCCAGCAACTTTTCTTTCGGGTATTCGGCCCAGCGAAGCAGGGCATTGGATTGGGCCATTTGCCGGGCCAGGCCGATTTCCCGCTCCAGAGATTGGAGGAGCCTGGCGCTGTCGTAGCGCACCTGAATTTCCGCCACCTGTTTGCCCCAACGCTCGATAATATCTGCCGACAGTTCCCGGTAGGCGAACAGGGAAGCGGACCCGGCAATAACAATCAGTACAGCCAGTAAAGCGAGGATGCGGGTTTTCAGGCTCAAAATGGATCCTTTAACAATATCCTTATAGCGTCAGCCCTTCATACTAGAACACGTCTGGCGTTCCGAATAGGAAATTGCGGGGCGAAGTGCCCCGACGAGCTTTAGTTATACTCGGAAAAGATCCGGGTTTGTCCCTGATCGTTGAACATGATGACCTGATAGGGATCGCTGCGACCGCCCATTTCCATGCCCGGTGAACCCGCCGGCATGCCGGGTACACTCAGGCCGGTGGCTTGTGGGGCCTCACTGAGCAGGCGCTTGATATCTTCAGCAGGGACATGGCCTTCAATTACGTAATCGCCGACATAAGCGGTATGGCAGCTGCCCAGCCCGGCGATCAGGCCGGCTTCGGCTTTGATTTTGCCCATGTTGTTGCTGTTGGTGGCTTTGACATCAAAGCCATTCTCTTCCAGGTGATCAATCCAGTCTCCGCAACAGCCGCAGGTCGGCGATTTGTAGACGTGAATGCTTTGAGCGGCGCCCCCCGCCACAGCGGTGGTGCTGAAGCCGAGTGCGGCGGTCAGGCCCAGGGCCAGAGTGCTTTTTTTCATGGCGTTTTACCTCAGTGGTGATGCTGGTGATCAGCTGATTTTGAGTCGGAGCCGGAGAGCCAGAACCACCAGACAACGGCTCCCATCAGAACAATACCTCCGATATTGACCATTAAATCCTGCATTGGTTTCACTCCTTTTGCTCATCGGCATGGGGTTTATGGCTGGTCTGGAACAGCCGCAGTCGGTTGGCGTTAGAGACCACGGTAACCGACGACAGCGACATGGCCGCACCGGCCAGAATCGGGCTCATCAGAATGCCCCAGAACGGGTAGAGCAGCCCGGCTGCGACCGGAATGCCCAGACTGTTATAGATGAAGGCACCAAACAGATTCTGATGGATGTTCTTCACCGTGGCCCTGGAAATCTCAATGGCATCCGGCACCCCGTGCAGAGAACCGCGCATCAGGGTAATGGCTGCGCTTTCAATGGCGACATCGGTGCCGGTACCAATGGCAAAGCCCACATCTGCGGCGGCCAGGGCCGGCGCGTCGTTAATGCCATCGCCCACCATGGCGACTGTGTAGCCCTTGCCGCGCATTTCGCTGACCACTTCCGCTTTGTCTTCCGGCAGAACCTCCGCCCGGTAGTCATCAATGCCCGCCTTGCTGGCGATGGCCTTGGCGGTGGCGTCGACATCCCCGGTGACCATCATCACCCGGATGCCGGCATGGTGCAGGCGCTCAATGGCGGCTTTGGAGTCCGTTTTGATGGCGTCGGCCACGCCAATCACTCCGAGTACCTCGTTACCCAGAGCCAGAAACAGCGGGGTGCCGGCCTCTTCGGTGATGCCATTGGCGGCGTCGGTCAGGTTGTCCACTGACAGCCCTTCGGCTTCCAGCCAGCGCCGGTTACCGAGGCGCACAGGCTGGCCATCAAATTCACCCTGAACACCTTTGCCATTCAGGGCTTCGAAACCAGTCACTTTTTCTGCGGTGACCTCATCCTGTTCGGCTCTGGTGAGAATGGCTTCGGCCAACGGATGCTCGGAATGCTGTTCCAGCCCCGCCGCCAGGGCCAGCAGGCGCTGCTCGTTGTCGTCGGCAGCATGCACACGGGTAACCGCCGGATGGCCTTCGGTGATGGTGCCGGTCTTGTCCAGAATCACCAGATCCAGCTTGCCGGCAGTCTGCAGGGCATCGCCCTGGCGAATCAGTGCACCGTATTCGGCTGCCTTGCCAACGCCCACCATCACCGACATGGGCGTGGCAAGGCCCAGAGCGCAGGGACAGGCGATAATCAGCACCGTAGTGGCCGCCACCATCATGTGCACCACCGCTGGTTCCGGCCCGACGTTGTACCAGATTAGCGCGGCAACAATGGCGATCAGCATCACCGAGGGCACGAACACCGAAGAAATCTTGTCGGCCAGCTTGCCGATAGCCGGCTTCGAGCCCTGGGCCTTCTTCACCAGCTTGATGATTTGCGCCAGCGCGGTGTCACTGCCTACGCGGGTGGCCTCGTAGATAATCGAGCCATGAGTGTTCAGGGTGCCGGCGGAGACATCATCGCCTTCCCCTTTGCTCACCGGCATGGGCTCACCGGTCAGCATGCTTTCGTCAATGCGTGTGGAGCCTTCGGCAATCACGCCGTCCACCGGCAGCTTCTCGCCCGGGCGCACACGGATGTGATCGCCTTTCTGGACTTCCTCAACCGGAATGTCCTGCTCCTGGCCATCGCGGATAACCCGGGCCGTTTTCGCCCGCAAGTCCAGCAACCGGCGCACCGCCTCGGAAGTCTTGCCCTTGGCGCGAAGCTCCAGCGCCTGACCCAGATTGATCAGACCGATGATCATTGCCGAGGCTTCAAAATACACATGCCGCGCCATCTCCGGCAGTGCTCCCGGGAATCCGGCAACCACAATCGAATACAGCCAGGCGGTGCCCGTACCCAGCGCAATCAGGGTGTCCATATTGGCGTTGTGGTGTCTGAACGCCTTCCAGGCCCCGATATAGAAGTGGCCACCGGTAGCAATCATCACACTCAGGGTCAGAATGCCCAGATTGATCCAGGTAACCTGATTGGTCTCGGTAACCATCATGGTGTCGAAACCCATGCCCCAGATCATCACCGCCAGACCCAGGCTGAGGCTCACCGCCATCTTCACCAGCAGTGTCTTGTACTGCTTCTTGTCCTCTTCCTGCTTACGGTCATCCGCCTCGTCTTCATCCTCGATCACGCTGGCGCCATAGCCGGCACTTTCCACGGCTTCAACCAGCGCGTCCGGATCGGCATCGCCGCTGGCAGTCGCGGTATTGTCCGCCAGATTCATATGGGCATGGGTTACCCCCGGCACCGACATCAAGGCCTTCTCGATGGTATTCACACAGGAAGCACAGGTCGCCCCGCTTACCGACAACGCAACCTGCCCGCCACCAGAAGCCGTCGACGGCTCTGAGCCCGGGCGGGATTCCGTTTCGGATTCTTCTTCTGAAGCGCCGGAGCTCTGGTCCTCAGACTTCTTGCTACAGCAGGACGTCTGCTTTTCCGACGCACAACAACTGCCGCCCTCGTTAGCCCCGGCCTCAATCGGCTCCGCCGGATACCCGGTTTCGGTAACAATACGCGCCGCTTCGGCGGCATTTATGCCGTCTGGCAGAGCAACCGTCTGTTCCTCCATATCCACCTCAACCAGCCCGGTATCCCCGGTTAACGGTTCCAGCGCGTTACGGATCTTTTTTGCACAACCCTGACAGCTGGCCCCGGAAATACTCAGAGTGGTTTTCAACTCCGGTGCTTCACTCATCCTCTGGCTCCTTATGGCAACAACCCTCGGACGGGTCGTCCCAGTGTTCAATCAACCGACAAATGGTATGCCCGTCCGGCGTGGCATCCGGCATGTCCTGCCAGGCGGCCAGCGCCGATACCATGCGCTGGCGTAACTGCTGCAGCTGGGCAATCTCGTCTTCCACCGCTGCCAGCCGTTTCTGAAACACATCCCGGACCATTGGACACGGCGAATTATCCTCATCCGCCTGATCCAGAATCTGCCGGATTTCCGGTAACGAAAACCCCAGCTGTCGTGACTTCCGGGCAAACCGCAACCGCCGAAGATCCTCGGCATCGTATTGCTGGTAATTATTGTCCGGATTCCGCGACGGGCGCAGCAGCCCCTCGCGGGTGTAAAAGCGCACGGTGTCCGGTTTCACTCCGGCAGCTGTGGCGATGTCTTTGACTTTCATGGTGTTTCGGCCCCAAACAAGCATTTGGGTAGGTTGGAAGGTAACTCGTAATCAGCGAAGTGGCGTGGCGGGATAGGCTTCCGAAAATGCTTGAAGCCAAGGAAGGCTGAAAGCAAGCGTACATGGATGTACTCGCAGCGGTTTTCGGAAGCCTATCCCGCCGCGACACGACGAACTTCCAAACCCACAACAAAAGAGTAAAACCTGTGAGCAACTCACAGGTCAAAGGTTTTCAGAGAGGAAATCAGGAAGAGGAAGACTTTTTAGCCTGAAGAAAGGTACCACAGGCCTTGCACTGGTCCGGCGCCATCAGTTTCGCCTGCCAGCCAATCTTTGCCCCACAGGCCGGACACTTCAGCTGCAGTTGCAGAACAATAATCGGCATCACCAGAGCCGCCAGGACAACGCCCAGCGAGCCCCACTCATCACCGGAAGAAATCCCCAGCTGCGAGCTGAACACCAGCACCATAATCAACGCAAAAAACGCAAAAATAAAATAATTGCGATTCCACCGCTCCCAGCGACGAAGCCGGGCATCCTGCTCCGGAGTCAGATACTTCCCAGACATAACCGCTACCCGATGAAAAAGTGATACAGGAAAGTGTGAGGGCACACTGGCACAAAAACAATCCGTGGGTTTTCAGAAACTTTCCGGTGCACCGGTAAACAACAGACCCTCAGCCAGCGCTTTTTCCAGCGCCTCTGGCGGAACCGGTCGGCTGATCAGAAAGCCCTGAGCCAGATTGCAGTTATGGTGCCGCAGGAAATTCAGTTGGTCTTCGGTTTCCACGCCTTCCGCCACCACCTGAATACCCAGGTTGTGAGCCAGATTGATCACGGCCCGGGTGATAACAGCGTCATCATGGCGCCGGTTCACGTGCGTGATAAACGAACGGTCGATTTTCAGCAGGTCCACCGGGAAATCACGCAAATAAGCCAGCGATGAATAGCCCACACCGAAATCGTCAATGGCGAGATGCACGCCCAGTTTGCGCAAGCGCGAGAGCTGGTTCAGGTTGTGTTCAATATTCTGGATAAAGATTTCTTCGGTCAGTTCCACTTCCAGGCTTGAAGGCAGCACCTGCTCAGCGTGAAGAGCGGCCTGAATATGGTCCACCAGGTCCTCGTCATCCAGTTCCAGCCCGGACAGATTGATCGCAATGCGCAGATTGCTATAGGGCGTGCCTTTCCATTGAGCCAGCTGTCGACAAGCCGCGCGCACCACCCATCGGCCGATTTCGTTGATCCGCCCGCTTTCTTCAGCCAGCGGAATGAATTCACCGGGTGCCAGCAAACCCCGGCGAGGATGCTGCCAGCGGATCAGGGCTTCTACGTTGTGAATCTCGTTGTTGGAAAGATCCAGCTGGGGCTGGTAATACAGCACGAACTCATCATTGGCCAGCGCATGATTCAGGTCTTTCTCCAGCTCCAGGCGTTTGACCTCCTGGTCCTGCATGCCTTCCGTGTAGAACTGATAGGTATTGCGGCCCTGATCCTTGGCCCGGTAGAGCGCAATATCAGAATTACGCAGCAGGGTATCGGCGTCCAGCCCGCTTTGGGGGTAGACCGCCACGCCCATGGTGGCGGTAATGCTGTGTTCCTCGCCCTGAACCTCGAAGGGTTTGTGGAAACACTGCTTGAGCTGCCCCAGAAGATGAATGACATCGTCAATATCGTCCACCTGTTGCTGGCACACCATGAATTCGTCACCGCCGGAATAGGCCACCAGAATGCGTTCGTTGCTGAGTTCATTCAGCCGCTCGGAGACCTTGATCAGCAGCTCGTCACCGAACTGGTGGCCCAGAGTATCGTTGAGCATCTGGAAGCGATCCAGATCCATCATTACCAGCGCCACCTGGCGCATCTGACGGTCGGCAATGTTGAGGGTATGGGCCAGGTCTTCCATGAAGAAACGGCGATTGGCCAGGCCGGTGAGCGTGTCTGTGGATTCTAGTCGCTCCAGATCCACCTGTATGGCCTTGCGCTGATCGATTTCCTGTTCCAGATCCTTGCGGGTTTTCAGCAATGCCTGGTTCCGGCGGAGAATCAGCTGCACCAGCAAGGTGGTCAGACTGGTCAGAAGCCCCATCAGCAGCAGGCTGATAAAGGTTGCATTGGTCCAGCCTCCCTGTTGGGATGCTACCCAGGATCTGTTGGGTTGTAAGGTGAGGCGCCAGTCGAGGTTCGGGAGGTTTATTGGCACGGTATGGCTGGCAGAGGGATGAATGTTGTCGGAGGAGCTGAGTTGGTAAACCGAGTCCTGTCCGTAACGGATAGCGACCTGGAACTGATCCAGTAGCCGGTTGGTCAACAACTGTTTCGCCAGAACCTCCATGCGGAACACGCCAGCGATAAAGCCATTGTTGTCGCTTCCTTTACCGATAGGGCTGTAGATAACCATGCCCTTGCCGCCCTGCCGCAAATCGATGATGCCGGACAGGTCATAATGGCCGGTGGCCGCAGCCTGCTCCAGAGCCTTTCGACGCTGGTCATTGAACGCGACATTGTAACCAATCACGTCCGGATTGCCGGAATGGGGTTCCAGCCATCGGATAACAAAATCGGTGTCTACCCATTCGATAGCCTGATAAACCCCGAAATCATCGAGATAGTTCCGGGCATCAGCCCGCCACTGTGTTTCCGAGAAAGCGCTATCGATGGCCATGCGCTCTGCCATTCTGCCGATGGCCTGAGCGTGTACTGTAAACGCCCGCTCCAGGTTATCCGCCAGGGCCCGGGCTTCATTGCTGAGGTTTTGCTCTATCTGGCGGCTGTCCTGTTGAACCAGGCCACTGCGGAGCAGAAGCGCCAGGGCCAGAAAAACCAGAAAGATGACCAACGGAAAAGCCGGGCTCATGGCGGCGCGCACGAACACTTTTATGGTCGTATCGGGTTTTTCCACGTTGGTCTCCGGAACCTCAGCAAATACCGAGGCTTCTGGTTATTGTTATCGATGATGTCAGGATGACGATATTGTAAACATACCTACGTGATAACCGTAATACGACATTTGACCCAAAAAGGTTTACTTAGAACCCGCTGGTGTCTGAATAGAGAGCCTGGGAATCTCCTGTTTCGGGCAGCGGTCCATGACCACCTTCATGCCCGCAAGTTCTGCGCGTTCGGCGCCGGCGTCGTTGATAACACCGATCTGCAGCCAGAGTACCGGGATTTTCTGCTCGATGGCCTGGTCGATGACAGCGTCGGTGCGCTCCGGGGCAAGAAACAGGTCTGCCATATCCACAGGCTCGGGGAGGGAGGCCAGGTCGGCATAGACGGTTTCACCCAGCACCTGCTGCCCGGCCAGTCTCGGATTCACGGGAATAACTCTATAGCCCTGGCGTTGCAGGTATTCCATGACTTCATGGGAAGGCCGGCTGGTTTTTTCACTGGCGCCTACCAGGGCAATGGTGCGAACGGTCTGGAGTATATCCCGGATCTGGTCAGGGTTATTGCGGGGCATAGGGTGCTCCTCTGGAAATCAGCGATTGGCTTCAAGACAGACAGAAACCGAGTCCGCATAACGTAGTGCATGAGGCTTGTCGATTTCCACCCGGGCCCATTGCACCGCCTGATGATCGATCACGATGTTCAGGACCTCGTGCGTCAGCCGTTCCAGCAAGGCGAAACGCGCGCCATCCACATGGCCAATAATCTGCTTGGTGATGGTCCGGTAGTTCAGGGCCGCAGAGATTTCATTCCGGTCAATAGCTTCGGAGGCGTCGTAGGTCAGCTCAACGTTGATCACGACATCCTGCTGATTGTTGATTTCTTCTTCTTTGATACCGATATAGGCACGCAGCAGCAGGTTCTTGATACGAACGCGGGCCTGCTGGTTGCAGGTAACAGTTGCCATGGAGCCTCCCGGAATGAGTGAGGATCAGTGATTGTTGCTGATCAGATTCAGAAATTCAGTACGGGTCGCCTGGGATTTACGGAACTGCCCCAGCATCATCGAGGTTTTCATGCGTGAATTCTGCTTTTCCACACCGCGCATCATCATGCACATGTGTTGAGCCTCAATGACCACGGCTACGCCCTTGGCGCCGGTCACGCTTTCAATGGCTTCGGCAATCTGGCGGGTCAGGTTTTCCTGGATCTGCAGCCGGCGGGCATACATATCCACAATGCGGGCAAACTTGGACAGGCCCAGCACCTTGCCCTGGGGCAGGTAAGCAATATGGCACTTGCCGATAAAGGGCAGTACGTGATGCTCGCACATGCTATAGAGCTCGATGTCCTGAACCACTACCATTTCGTCCATAGCGGACTCGAATACGGCATTGTTGACCAGCTCACCCAGATCCTGCTGATAGCCCTGGGTCAGAAACTGCATGGCTTTTGCAGCACGCTTCGGGGTGTCTTGCAGACCCTCACGATTGGAGTCCTCTCCCAGGCCGTCAATAATCGCGCGATAATGCTCGGCAAGGTCTTCAAGCGGTAGTGACATGGTGGTTTCCGATAGTTTTAGTCAGACAAAACGCGAAGCTTAAGGCAATTTACGGGGTTACGCCATGTCTGGATCTCAGGGCGCGTTCATCACCTGGTTGCGACCGCCGGCTTTGGCATCGTACAGGGCCTGGTCCGCCCGGTTCAGCCAGGTAGACCAGGTTTCTCCGTTGCGTACTTCTGCGACACTGGCGCTGGCGGTAACCGGAATGTCATTGAGGAACGGCCGTTCGCTGATATTGAGGAGCAGTTGCTGGGCCAGTGCTTCTGCTTCCCGCCGGCGGGTCTCGGGCAACACCAGCATGAATTCCTCGCCGCCGATCCGGAACATCTGGTCGCTGTCGCGCAATCGTTCCTGCAGCCGCTGCGCCATTTCTTTGAGCACCTGGTCGCCCACCAGATGCCCCCAGTCATCGTTGATGCTTTTGAAGTAGTCCAGGTCGATCAGGATCATGCTGGCCACACGCTCGTGCCGTTCCCGGATCTTGATGTGGCTGTTCAGGACATCGCACAGCTGGGAACGGTTCAGGCAGCCGGTCAACGGGTCTGTGGTGGCCAGCCTCGTCAACTCACGCTTGAGATTGCCCACCATCCACGCAAAAATCAGGGAAAACAGGCAGCTGAAACCCAGAGAAAAGGTGATGCGCCAGACATCGCCAAGGGGGAATTTCAGAAACGAGACCAGCGCCATGATGCCGATAAAGACGACGTTACAGGCAACCGCTTCTTTCAGGGGCAACAGAAAGAAAAGTGCGATGGCGGCCGGATAGGCCCAATAAAGACCGGCATGGCCGTTAATATAGGTAGAGTAGGCGGCACAGATAACAGCCAGGATGGGAAAAAGCCGGCCACCGAGGAAATAGATATCGCGTTTGCGAAGCAGCAGGACAACCATCACTGCGTTAATACAGAACAGCGCCAACAGTACTGAAAGAGCCAGATGTTCTGCCTGCCACTGGACAACCACCAGTGGTGCAACGGCCACCAGCGCCCACAGATGCAAGTGATAGATGATCTGGCGACGGAAACCCATCACCGCCATGGTAGGGTTAGTGGCGAGGGTGTCGGGTGAAATGAAAACGCTCACAGCTGACTCCTGCTGTTGGAAAATCCCTGAAAGTATTGTTTGAATTTTGAGCGAATAAAATTCTAGCACGACCTTTGCGGAATCGCGCTGCACAATTCGGAACAAAATGCCGAACCGTAACCGAGGACATTGAATGACTGCGATACACACCGGAATCCCCGCCCTGACCATCCGGGCTGGTAAGCGGGCGTTGGACAGGCTGCAGCAAAAGC
>Ga0209300_1000198_pt1 | contig 36708 bp, 55 predicted proteins | sample Shrwel_input2_RT_FD_187535 | JGI IMG/M metagenome (GOLD analysis project Ga0209300, IMG submission 187535) | Subsurface microbial communities from deep shales in Ohio, USA - Utica-3 well 1 S input2 RT (SPAdes) (version 2) ... | reverse complement strand
GGTGTTCACCTGGTCAGGTTATTCTCAGCAGCTGACACCGATGATTTTGTTGGTGATGACCGCTGTCCAATAATCAACGCCATTGTTTTCTGGCAGCTTCTGACCTGGTGTTTATTGTTTTATGTGGGATGTCCAGTGAATGCCTGGCCTGTATATAAAGAATGGGCCGACATTAAGCCGGCCCGTGCTGAGTGATGATTTATTCTGGTATGGAACGTTTATCGATGATGTCCTGCATACTATCGGCCAGTGCTTTCAGCAGTTGATATGCTTGTTGACTGGTGATGGTTTCATCATCCATCGATGCTGCAATTCCATGAGCGGCCCCACGTAACGCGATGACCTTCTCTTCCATTTCTCTTATCAATTGTTTCATACCACATCCTTAATAAATCAGAAGTGCATGCTGGTTTTGTTGATTGCTGCAGGTAGTTCTTTGCCTACCAGGTTGCAGCAATCACGCAGCTCTGCGACTAATACATCGCGGACATGGCCCGACCGGTTGCTTGTTAGTTGCTGCAACAAGTCGGTGATAGTTTTGGCATATTCCAGTCTTAACGCTGGATTGAGTTCACCGAAAAAATCATGTTTCCTTAACGTGGTTAGTACGTCCTGCACTATCCACTCAGCTAATGATACCGCCTGCTCAGACTGATAATGGAATATCAGTTTGAACACTGCCGGCTCAGTTAAGAAAATCATATCGGTGTTTGGTAAAAAGACACGCCAGTTACCCGGTATAAAACGAACGGCATCTTGCAGCGTATTGCTATCCATACCCATCGCGTTCGCAATATCTTCAGCATGGAATAACACACCGCCCTGCTCGGTTACGGCCACACGGACATCATGGCCTTTAAAGGTGAATGGATTGGCTAATGTTTTTAAGTTATTCATGGCCGTTCTCCAACATATCCAACTGTTTATAGTCTTTGCCTAGCAATGCTAAATCAGGCATTGGCCTGCCGATGATGTTGCAGCAGTCACGCAGCTCTGCAATGAGCATCTTATGAAGCATGGCATCTTTGGTTTGGGTGAGTCTGGTGGTTATCTCGACCACCTGCTTTGAATAAGCCAACCTGTCCTTACCTGAAACAGTGCCGAAAAAGCCATTTTTACGGATAACAGGCAACACCTCACGACAAACCCAATTAGAGAACTCGACGGCCTTGGGTTTATTGGAGCGAAAAATGAGCCGATATAAGCCTGGCTCATTGATGAAAATGGCGTCTCTTTCGCCTTTTATGGTCATGAGATTCATGACCATAAACCAGTCAATTGGCATGTTTTCCAGAGTGATTGATCCACCTGACCAAGCAATATCCAGAGCCAAACAAACATCCTTGGCACAAAACCAGACTTGATCATCTTGGTCGACCGCCGTTCTTACATCCAGCTCAGCAAACTGGAATGGATTCGCTAATGTGCGTAAATCAGCCATGGTTTAGCCCTCCCCATTCATAATCAGTGTTTTAAACTCGGGCTGGATGGGCTTGCCCTGGATATCAAACCCACGATGATAAAAGGCCACCTTCTGGCCAATGGCCCCTTGGGCTAAGGCGGATTGTCTGGCTATTTTGCTGATGCCTGGGCAGGCGAAATGGATACCGTTAGAAAGCTGGATAACTAAGGGGGCGTTATCACTATCACGCCAGCCCCAGACTGTGCCGGTGCTTACTTGATAATTAGGCTCTGGATTATAGAGTGAGTCATTTTGAGAAATGGCCTGAACGAGACGCAGGCGGGAATATTGCTGAGTTGACATGGTTAATCTCCTTGAAAATTAAACCATCAACCACGCTTCCAAACATGGGTGATGGCTGCACGCAGGGTTGGAAGACCAGTTCAAGGACCTGGCGAGCCGAAGCTCCCCCACGCACAACCACCATAAAATTATGGCACAAAAAACCGCGTGACGCGGCTGATTGGGCGTCCTTGAATAACAGAGCTTCCAAACCCTGACATCAGATTTTGCTGATGTGCTTAAAAATATAGTCCTCTGCGTTTTCTCTGTCAACTCCTGTATATCTCTGTAAACGTGGATAACGAAATTATGTAATAATTTGGCTTTCAAATTTCAGCTTGATCAGGGACGAATATGGACGACAAAGACATTGAGTATTTCAATAATTTAACAGACGAAGAATGGGATATTTTAATTGCTGAAGACGAGAAAAATCGTCAGGCCGCTAAAGATGAACAAGCTCGTAACAGAATCGACAACCGAAATAAACAACGTCTCAAAGACCGTGCTATTGATGAACTTATTGGTATTTGTCGAGGTGTCTTATTTGATGGTGCTGTAACAAAGGCTGAGGCTGAAAACTTACTTGATTGGTTAAATGCTAATCCATTAGTTGCTGAAGACTGGATCGGCAAAAAGCTTCATTGGCGATTAAAGGTCTATTTATCTGATGACATTATTGATAACGATGAAGAAGCAAAATTGCTAGATTCACTTATTGAGATAACTGGAGTAAACCACAAGAGTGATAATGGTTCCAACACATCAACATCGCTTCCATTAACTGAAAACCCGCCTGATGAAATAACAATACCCGGTCATCACTTTGCATTAACAGGCAACTTCTCACATGCAAAACGAAAAGATGTTGAAAAACTCATCTTAGAAAATGGTGGTTTTGTCAAAAAGAATGCAAATTCCAACTGCCATTATCTTGTGATAGGTGAAATTGGAAGTGGTGCATGGATACACTCATCATTTGGGCGAAAAATTGAAGAGGCTGTGAATGTAAGGGATGCTGGTCACCCCATAGTGATTATTACTGAAGAATATTTCTTTAAAGTTCTGAAGTTATAAAGGCAAGCACTCACAACCTGGACGACATAATCAAATTAGAAAAATGTACTTTTGAGAGTGCTTGCCGTGGTTGAGTGTATAAGCCCTGCCCCATCACCACAACCCCGCATCATTGCTACGTTAACGCGGATGATCCATAATCGAGACATTGATCACAATTACAAGGAAGTATGAACATGAGCAGTTTTGAAGCTGTATTAGCTTTAGTTTTGATGGTTGTTGGCTTTTGGTTTACTAGAAAAACAATCGTTAATTTCTTCACAAAGCGTGGCAGCTACAATACTGGCCCTCAGATATTAGGGATTTTATTACCCGCGATTGTCAGCATCATAATAGTTCCAATGTTGATGATTGCCATTTTCGGTGATAACTCAGATTCCAAACCCTCGCAAATTTCAGAGCCTGAAGCCAAAAAAACAACCACGATTACAGAAGCTCCCGCCCCATCAGTTCGCCCTGAACCTGAAACTAGCGAAGCGGTTGAATATAAGCTTTTGTCGACTGATAACTACAGTTTTTCAGGTCGTAAACGCATGCAATTTAATATTTCTGCACCTTCTGCCAATAGCTATGAACAGTATGCCCAAACAGCTATTCAAGCAGCAAAAGACTTTCAACGTAGCCAGCGTGTACAAGTCGTTTATGTGTTTCTTGGTAAGAATCTGGAGCAGATTAATAATGGTGATGCATTAGCCATTGCTAGATATGCTGTTGATGGTGGTGGCAATTCAGGTGAGCAGAGCTGGTATTGGCAAGTTGAAGCATTGAAACCATTGACTGATATTGAAGTTAAAACTTTAGAGCTTTGGGAGAAACACGGTAATAAATTTGCTGGAGAAAATATCTTCGAGCCTGATATTGATGGTTTCAAAAAGTTTGTTGCTCAGGAACTTAACACCGACATCAGTAATGTCACGATGAGAGAACCCATGAGGCAAACTTACATCGTAGAATAAAGGCGAACCTACCCGCCAGGAGTTTCCTCGACTGGCCATCCATGGCGGAGCGGGTAAGTTCAGGGTGAATATTAAGCGGCTTGCTGATTCATTTCTGTGAGCCCTTTCACCGCCATATCAAATTCGCTTTTTTCATAGCTATTTTTTTCGGTGTATTTGCTTAAAACTTGCACCCAAATACAGATCGCCCGTTGCTGAACCACCGACACTTAAACGCCAAACACACTGCCCTATTGGTTTTGCTCCACGTTTTAGTTCAAGACCTTCTTTTCTGGCTTGTGTTTTTGTTTTTATATCTAAATAACCTGGTAGCAATTTCAAATCTTTTTTATCTATGTGTATTGGTTGGCCGTGAGCAATTCGAAGTGTAAGACCAACGGTTCGTTCTAATCTTTTAAGTGTGATTTTGTCCACGCTTAACCCCTTTTTTTATACTTTCAAATAGTGAGTTATTTTTACACCCATAACTGAAATATGGGGGAGGAAAGCCTCCCCCACTTTAATATTAAACAGGCAGTTCACCTTGAGGATCGGGTGTTAATGGATACCCTAATTCTGCCATTTGATGCTCAATCATTTTTGATAAAGCTTCTTTTTCTGCTGGTTTAGTGGCTAGTTTTCGTGCATTGAATAGTTCTTTTAATTCCTTTTTCTGATCCAATGATTTGCTCTTAACAGCAATGCCTTTGTTTTGATAATCATGTAGCGCTTTACGCCATTCTTTTTGCAGTTTTAATAAATAATCTGCTGTTGAGGCATTGCCATTTTTTCTAATTTGATTGGTATTCGTCTTCATTAGATACATTTCTCCAGCCTCTAATAAGATGAACACCGCTTTTTTCGCACCCCTAGGGGTATGGAATGTGTTGAAAATTGGTTCGTTCAGCTCACATGTACCAAATAATTCTTTGTTATCGCCAAAAAAGGCTTTTTCTCTGGCCGTTTTCCACTGTGTTCCTAACAACTCAACGATAGGTTTTAGTGGGATATAGTCAGTGCCGTTGTGTTCAACAACACTGATCAGAATTCCATGAAAAGGGATAATTTGTTTAAACGTGGTTGTGAGGTTTTCTTCTTCAGACATGGTGTCGCTCCAATTATGAAGCCACCGCGTTGGGCGGCGGGTTCGGGTTTAGGGTGACAGTACTGCTCCTGGAACAGATCCACCGAAGTGGCCTAAACCCGACCACCATTGAGAGGTTGGGAATCAGGAATTATATCGACTGTCACATCGAAACACCTAAAAAAAGGTGTTAAAAACAAAATAACACCTTTATTTTTCGTTTGCAAAACTATCCGTTGTTACTCAATATCGCTGGTTTTTAAATTCTCGCGCAGCAATTCAACCCGCCTCTGCATGTCGATTCGGTCATCAATGAGCCCTTTGGCCGTGGTGAAAAATGAGGGTATTGAGTTGGTGTTGATCAAGTTTTCCACTCGGGTTAATAGGCCATAAAGCTCGGCTTTAGTCGGTGGTGGTAAGGCTGGATCAACGCCTGTCACGTAATTAATGGTGAAGCCATCGTATTCCGTGCTGTGGCGATATCTCACTGTTTGCACCTGCCCCGCATTTTCATCACAGCTATAAATCACTTGTTGATTATTGGTGGCATCTTGCCTGGTTTCTGTGGCTTCGCATTCTGGTGATGACACAAAATAAACCAATTCACCTTGCTGCCAGGTTTCACCATCATTGGAATACCAGATGGGATCGCCTGGCTGCAGGTATTTTAGTTTTGTGAGTTCCGCACTCATGGCCATCGTCGAGAACATCATAAAAAGTAAACAAACAAAAAACGCTTTCATAGCGGGTTCCTCATCGTGTTGTTAGGAAAAATCGATTGAAGATATGAATAATCTTCTCTATATTTTCTCGCATGTGCCAGGCAGTGACTTTTCAATTTAACGGTGAGCAATTCACCGTCGATATCAGCCATCCTCGTCCGGCTTTGCCTGTGCTTATGCCTGATCAGTCGTCGAAAATGTTTCCCTGGGGCCGTCATTCCAATCAACCAGGCGCGTTGCCTTTTGGCTTTACCGCTAAGCGTGATGCGGTGCTGGCTGGTCGTTGGGATAAGTGGTTTCCGCGTCGGGTGTTGATACCCAATGATGCCTATATGCTGCTGAACTTTGAGGGCAAACCAAAATGGTACCCAAACGATATGAAAACGCACCTGGTCGGCCTGGTGGCAAAAAACCCAGAAACGAATGAACGCCGTGTGTATGTGGTGGTGCAGGAACCGGATATCATCTTGGCTGATTACCATGACATCAGCCCTGTTTCTGCCAGCGTGTCGTATCGATAACCCCATCATTCTGCTATGCCATCGATTCGGCCCTTAATGGCCGTGGTCAGCGTGGCAATGTTGGTCACTTGTGATGACTGCGTAATTTGCCCTGTGCTGGGGTGCGTGTGTTGGGCCAATATTTCAGCCAATTGAATAACGAGCTGAGCCAACTCACTCATCAAACGCAGGCCGTTTTCCTCGCTGGTGCCTATCCAGCTTTTGGGGGCTTGAAAGTGGTTTTTTGTGCCGGCTTCTAGCGTGTTGTCTTGGCCAGATGTCACCTTATTACTCGTGCCGATGTTGCTTTGCATTTTGCCGATGGTTTTCACCAGGGCATCGGCTTTAGTGGTCAGTCGTAAATGGGCCACGGCAGATAAATCCAATATACCGCCTGACTGAACCACAATGGCGCCAAACGCTTTAATCGTTTTAATCGCACCGATAATCTCGGTGTCATTGGTGGCTGTTTCTTTGTTGGCCACGTGATAGGTTTCAACGATCGACATCGCCTCGATGAATCGCTCGAGTGATTCTTCATTGATGGCCAGGTCTGTTTTACGCTCCCAATTGCCGTCCTTATCTACCCGCTGAAATGAGGCGGGGTTGTGCTGCCAGCGCTGTTCGCCACGCTCGACCGCTGGCATGGTGAGGCCGTTGGGTAACACGCTGCGAATAAATGGCCGCTGCGGTGAACCATAGGCAAAAGCCAATTCCACCCAGGCCCCATCTTCGGGATAGGCAAACTGGCCCATTTCATGACCGGCCACCGGTAACGACATGATTACATCGGTAAGGATGTCCCATTTGGGATCAGGCTCGCCGTTTTCCGTTAATACTTGAACATCAACGGCATATTTAGGCCGAAACTCATCACAGATATCGGTCGTTTTTGGTGCTTCACGCACGCCGACCACTTGGCCAAACATCGGCAAGTGATATCCGGCGAACAGCTCGGGGAAAAGCTTCATCAGGATGCGTTTCATTAGCTGTTCCATACCAGCTCCATGTGATTAGCTTTGAGCGTGATTTCACTGATGCGGTTGCCATTGATACGCATACCAGGGCGAAGCTGCGGCATGATGGCCACGCGAGCCGAGTTGGTCGCCTGCTGCTGATCAAACAGCTTTTGTGGCAATGAAATGTTTTTCATCTGCGCCCAGCGTGAATCGGCCCAGCTGCCGACATAAATCACGCCATTGCCTTGCTGCTGCCAGAGATAGTCGGGAATGTTAAACACCCGCCCCAACATGGCCATCATTTGATAGCCGCTGCCCAGGTGAAAAAAGTGCGAGACTTTAGTGTTCGCATAAGCGATATCGGGCGTTGAAAAATTTAAGCCGGTGAGTTTGTTCACCTCGGTTAATACTTCACGCAATGTCACATGTCGAAGTTGTAATGAGATGTTATTGATCAACGCTGATGATAGCTCTCTGCAAAAGCATTTCACCCGTTTGTCACCCATCGGGACCACGCTTTCCACAAAACCAATAAACCACCGCTGCAGTGATGATTGTTGGCTATACCCCACTTCATAGGTGACGAGTTTGCCTGGTGCAATCGCGTCACTTTTCACCAGGGTTAATATGGCTCGGCCTGGTGTATTCAGCTCGGCACGCACCTGGTCCTCGACCAGTTGCTGAGACATGCCATTAACGGAAACTTGCTTGATTATCCGCATCAAGCTGTCTCGCTACCGGGTAAGTGTTTATCAATAAAGTTGAGAATGTTTTCAAAGCTGGATAGCTCGACTGCATCCGGCACGGCGGTGTCTTCCTGCACCACGGTATCGCCAGTAGCCACCTGGTCGGTGACGGTTTTGGCTTCCTGGCGTGATTCTTTTAATTCAGGCACGGATCGCACTTCGGTGAGTTTGAATGACACGGACCATAAATTGAGAGATTCATCTTCGCTGGCACTCAGATCCCCCTCAAATTTCACCTGGCGTATTCCCATGCCTTCAGCCGTGATATTCACAATCGTATAAACCATGCGATTGCCAGATGTGTCTTTGGCTTCAGCCAGCCTGACGACTTGCTGCAAATGAGCCTTGTCTTTAAATGGGATCTTGTAACGCACCGATAGTTGCTTGGGTTTATCGCCCGTTTCTGCTGTATCGGTGTAGCTGGTTTGGCCACTTAAATCCGCACCGGCCATGGTTAATGTGCTGGCGACTTTAAAGTCTTTACCATTTAGCTTTTCACCACCTAGCCTTATGCTCATGCATCCTCCGGCATCATTTCACGTAAATAAGCGAGATCAGCTGGCTGACCGATGAACGCCATCAAGGCGGTATAGGCATATTCATAACCCGGGTGACCAATTTGTAACTGGTTCGAGATATCGCTCTCAGCATAAAATCGCCAGCCGGCACCGCCGGTTAAGTCAGGCAAAGCGGCATCGATGGCACTATCAAACGCAGCCTTTTCACTTTCAACGCTAGTTAATGCCGCTAAGGGATCACTACTGGTTAAGCTGCTGGCCGCCGCTTTAGCCTGTTGGCTGAGTGCTTTTTTCATACGCGCTTTAACGGTCGGTACCGCGTTCAGTTTGATGCCGGCGGTCACCACTTCCGCATCTACCAGCTGCATTTTGTCTTGCTGCAAGTTGGTCAGCTTTTCAGCGTGACGTTGCCATTGTTCAATTTGTTTTAGCGGGAACACACCGGCCATGCTTTGGCATTGGCTGGCCAGGTCTTTCACGCTGCCAGCGGTAAACGCCAAAACAAACACCGCCGGCACCGGTTGCGCGCTGAGTTTGTTCACCAAGGCCGTCACCGCGTTGGGAAACGCTAACCAAGTATTGGTCCCACTGCCCTCTTTCGCGCCCAGCGTCCAGGGGGTGATGGTTTCCACCGTCACATTACCGCTTAAGCCACTGGCATCGGATATCGGTGTGTGAAGTACCACCGGTGACCAATTAGACATTGTCACGCTTCCATTGCTCATAGCCGGACGCTAGATTGGTCGGCATGCTGTATTGCCCACGGCGATAAGGTGGCACGCACTCAAAATCACGATAAAAACCGCGATAAAACTCATCGATCGTGGTGAAGTTAAACACCGGTATTTTCACTTGCTTGTGTCCAACCACACCATAAATCGGGATTGTTTGAGTGACGGTTATTTTCACTATTCCGCCTCATAAATCATGGTTAAAGTGAGGTAAGGCCCATACTCAAAAGCCAGCCAGCCAAACAAACGCACTAGCAGATAAAACACCACGGCCACTACACTGGCCAGCCAACGTTGATAGCTGCTTAAGCGTTTGGCATCACGCAGCATGGCCTTGAAAAATCCCTTATCAGCGGCTTTCCTGTCATTAGGTGAACCACCACGGCTATAAGCAAAGTCATGCCGGCGGCATGAAGCTTCAAAAAACCAGCCAAACAGTAATTTAATTAGCCAATCAGGAAACCAGGCAGGGCCGCAGCCATTACCAAAGGCGTTTTTTTCTGACTCACTTAACTTAGCCCAGCGAACAGGCTTGCATTGGCAGTTCATCAGCTAAAGTCCACGATGATGGCGTCAATATCTGCCTGAGTAACGTCGGGTTGTTCGCTGTCTTCATGCTGAATTTGCAAGGCATAAAGCTCGTCTTCATACGCCTGCTTTTTACCCATAGCAGGAAACACGATGTCTTTGTACGTGGTGGCATTCGTAATGATGCGGCTCACTAATGTCGCTTTATCAACTGAGGGCCGATTGGCCGCAATATAATCGATGCCAGGCGTTAAAGCGGTGTTATCCGCTTGCCAGGCTAAGGCCTCATTTTCTTGGGTGAGAAAAGTCGATATTTCCTCTTGTGTGTAGGTGGTGGTGATGGCCTGCACTGCTGCCTGAAAGCCGTTTTTAATCTCAGTGTTTTTAAGTTGAGCGGCATCAGTAAATACAAAAGGTGGCTCTGGTTTGGTTAATGTCCATGACTCGTCAGGCTCAATACCTAGCTCAGATATTTCTTGCTCATTGCCATTTGCGTCATAGCCAAAGTAGCCACGATGATCAGCAACAATTTTCCATTCGCCCTCTTTATGTGAGCGTGGCACCGTGCCATTTTCATCGGTAAACACGGCGCATTGATTTTCTTCAACTTCAGGAACTGTGTCCGGTGTGGCATAGGCTGGGATTAGAAACTGGCCTTTGTTTTTTGGATCAGCATCAGCCTTTCCTGGATTTAAAGGCTCGCCCGTTTTTCGTGAGTAATGTGTGATATCCATTATTAACCTCTGATTAATATGCGCGTACTAAAGCCATACCCGAAATACTTCGGGGTCTGTTTTGGTCAGCAGTGGGGACAGTCAGTGATGCATCAAAAGCGAGTATGTCTGGGCCATTACCGCTGCCATTCACACCGCCATCGATATTTCCTCCAGACGTAAACGCACCTTCGAAATCCAGCAATCTTGATTGTGTTAATACACTAGCCGTAATGTTCCTAATTGCATCGCCTTGGAATGAACCAATAGCCCTCCCCACATCGACACCACGACCATCATCCCAGGCACGCCAAAATTCACCACGCCAATCAGGTATCGTGAAGGTGGTGGAACCATCCCCATCACCGTAGTAACCGGCATAAGCTTCAGGGTCGCTATCCTTAGTGGCTTGTGTCACAAAGTTGCTAACTGTCTGAGCATAGGCCCACAACAGTGGGTATGAGGCACGCACTAGTTCTGCCCCGTTACGTTTTAAAAATCCCGTTGGTACCACATCACCATCCATGATCAGCAAAGCACCAATCGGGTAATCGATGGCCGTTTTTGCTTTATATAAAGCGTTGGCTTCGGCTTCGGTGAGGTATTGAGGGTGTGGGTCTTCATCCAACAAATGCTGAGAAAGGCCGTCACCATCTACCCGTACATCGGTCACATCACCATTCGCTGCAATGTCACTGATTTTAGTTAGGTAATGATTGAAGCCATTGCCATCGGTGTAATCGTTATGTGCCACCGCATCAATCACAAAGTCGACCACGGCAGTCATATCGGAGATATCGCCCTGCATTGATACATCAAGCCAAACTGATTTTGGCCCTGTGGCGGTGATTTGTTGTGTCAGCGTTTCAGCAATACGAATACCGCCGACATAACCCACGCCTGGCAACACGTTATACGTGGATGACGTGCCAACTCGTTCCAGTTTCCAGCCATCACCCAAAAAGCCTTCATGACCATAAATGTCATAGTTGGATAACCGCTCTCGCTCATCGATGCCGTGTAATCTGGCATTAAAATCAATCTGCCAGGTTTCAGCCGGCACGGCGATAGCCGTGGTGGCTTGAATACCTGAAAAGGCGATCAGGAAATTACGCGTGAGGTTATTGCCTGGCACCGCCCCCGCTGTTTTTCGCTTTTGAATAAGCGGCGTGTAGGTCACCGCAACCAGTACGCCTTCATCATCAATCAGCCCAACCCAGTTAAAATCATAGTCACCAATGGCGCTATCCATCACCAGGGAATAAACGACCTGATTGGTATTGACATACCCCTGCTTGGTTACCGGCAAGGTGTCCATAATGTCACCCGCTGCCGGCATGGCTTCTACCCGATTGACCGGTTCGTTATTCACGTCCAGGCCATCGATGTTGGCCAGCACAAAGTGGGTGATGTTGAGCGTTTCGCTGTTGCCTTGTTTGTTGGCAATCTGGTTTTCGCCGCTGATGGTTATAAAGCCCATTTCAAGCCCTCTTATAGTTTTGCAATGTCGAGCGACCAGGCATTGCCTGTCGCGTTGTTATCAATCGTGTTATCTGCCCACCATGGCGCGATGGTTTGTATCGCGGTGTCAAACCACCAGGTATGGCCGGTGGCTCTTGCTGTGATGCCTGTTTGTATTGGTGTTAATACAGTGAGCTGATAGCGTCGGCAGGTGCGTCCATACTTTTGAATAATCCGGTTTAAAAGCTCGGTGTTTTCTGAAAGTTGGCTATCTGATAAACGCACTAGAATCACGTCCCAATCCACTGGATCAACCCGTTCATCAATTTCCACATACCCAATACCCAGCCTTTCAAAAATGCGGATAAACCCGGCTTTGCTGCCGGCATCCTGAGCATTAATGAGGGCGTATTTCACCCGCTTGCGGTAAAGGTCTAATGGCTCAGTGGTGAAGCGTTCAATGTCACGCTGCCAGGCCAGCAAGTCGAGCATGCCAGGCGTACAGGTGAGCGGGTCCATTTGGTCCAGTGGCCAGCGCAGCCAGGCTTCAATGTTTGACCAATAGCGTGTGGCCGCTTTGGTCAGTGCTTCGGTTTGCTCGGCACTAATCCAGAAAGGCAGCTTGATGTTCAGCATTATTCTGTCTCCTGGATGTTGACGATTAAGCTGGTTAAACGTGGTATCCAAAGCTCGGTCACAATGTCATCGAGTGAATAATCCACGCTATGAATGCCAGTAAACTGGTTGTGTAATTCGCGATCCAGATTAGAAAAGCTGAACCGGCTGAATGGTAAGGTCAGTGTGGGTGAAAACTCTTTGTTTTCACGGAAAGCCGCATTCACAAAATCACGCACATTGTTTTTAAGTGTGGTTACGGCATCACTACCTAACCCTTTTTTGTGCCATACGGTCACCACCAATGACACGGTTTGCTCAGGCATTTGAAACACTTGCAGATCATCACCATGGCCGTGGTTGCCGTCATCGGTGATATGGGTGTTAATGTCGGTGAGGTATTGCGCTACCGGTGCAGCAAAGTCGAACAGCACAAACGCGTTGGCTGTGCCTGGTCCGCGTGGTGCATCATGCTCAAACCAGATGGCATCGACCGTTACCCCTGGAAACTCTGAAATTAAAGCGCGATAGACACTATCAGTATGAAAATCTGAGGCGGTACCAAACTGGTTTCGGGCGCGATTTTTTAAATCGAGATTACTTTCACGGTCCGCACCTGGTGAGGTGATCCAATCAGCCTCATTTCTAACTTGCACGATGTTGGCCAGTGGCACAGGTAAAATGGAGTAATACCCCGCAGCCAGGTTAAATGCAGAACCGGCTTCCACCGCTTTAACTGGTACACGCACCGTACTTAACCCAGCTAAAAAACTGGTCGCCTGAGTGACTTTGACCTGATACACCTTGCCGTTTAAGGTCGGCGTTTGGATGATGGTGTCTTTCGGTATGGTGACGCTCGTGCCAATTTCGCCACGGGTAAAGGTGATTTCACCGGTGGTGAAGGTTTCATCCTTTCTGGTCAGGTTCACCGCATCAGCGAGTAGCTCTACTGCCCAATCAAACACGGCTGTTTTTAAAAACGCATTCGGTAACACCGTTTCAATTAAAAAGTTAATCAGCCATAGCACGGGCTTGGTCACTAAAGCCGTAATGACACGCCAGAACGGGCTATAGTCACTATCATTGCTGATGGTGCTGCCGGCGTTGGTGACTTCTTCTTTCCAGGCCGCATTCAATTCCGCTTCGGTGGTCGGTATGCCGGCATCAGAAACGATTTGTTTAAAATCCACATCGGCCATTAGCTTGTTACCTCAAGGCTGGTGCTGCCATATTTGTAAGTCGTGGCAGTGATAAAAAAGATTTCTGTATCGGTGCGAGTGATAGCGACGGTGCCAGGAATTAAGCGTTCGTCCGTTTCGATAAACAGCACGAGTTTCAGCATTTTTTCCTGAATCTTGCTGCTGCTACGCTCGCCAATCATTTCCACAAGCAAGCCCGAATCACGCACCATGTGCTTGATGTCCTGAGTGATGCAGGCTTTGTCATAGATAAGCTGCGGCTCGCCGGCAGCGTCCAGGACCACATCATCATCAACAATTAATAAATCGACGTAATCAGCCATATCAGCCACCCATAAACGCGAGTTCGTCACGCAGCGTGTTGCCGTTGACGCTTGGGCCGTAGTTATTCACCACCACATCACCGATACTGCGTGTTTGCGAGTTGTTGGCATTGGTAATACGTTGCATCACCCCGCCCTGGCTGCTGAGTGATTTGTTGACATCCAGGCTTGGCGGTGGCGCTATGGGTTTGGGCGCTGTAGGCCCATCACCGATGCTGATGCCTGGGATCATGTTTACCTTGTCGATAATCCAGTCCATGCTTTCACCGACAAAAGCCATCGGGTCGAGCGTGCCTAGCCAGTTTTTAAAGTTGCCCCACCACTGTGGCAGTGCATCCCATGCCGCTAATACACCATCGACCATGCCGAAAATGTTCAGCGCTTCCATAAACTGGCCCGCCCATTTACCGAGCGCGCCGGTCCATTCATCCCAATAGATAATGGCAGCGGCCACAATAGCCACCAGTGCAGTGATGCCAAGCACTATCCAGGTGATCGGGCTAGCGAATAACGCGGCAGTAAAGCTCCAAACCGTTGGGATTAATTTCATGAGACCCCATATAAGGTCTTTAAAAATGAACTTGATTACTTTTAACCCGGCACTCCAACCTGCTGAAACGATAATGTTTATACCCACCGCAATCGATAAGGCTGAAATGGTGGCAATCAGACCAAAAATGACCAGGCCAGCCCCGCCCATGTATTTTGTGAGCGTGGGGAACATTTCAGACCAGCGCAGCATGCGGTTTGCCACATCACCCAGCAAGCCCAGAACAGGCGTGAGCATTGGAATCATCGCCCTACCGAGTACCGTTTTCATGGCATTCATGGCCTGCGTACCCATTTCAAATGGATCGCGAATTTCTTGCGCCATTTGAATGGCTTTTTCCATGCCTTTTTGCTGGCCTAGCTGCTCAATATTGCTATTCAGCCCATCGACATCGCTGGCCAGTAACTTGATAAGCGAGACAGCCTCTTTGGTGCCAAAGGCTTTTTGCAGCATGTCGGATTCAGCAACGGTATCAATCTCGCCAAACTTGCCTTTAATCGCGTTGAGAATATCGACCATCGGCAACATACGGCCCTGGCTGTCGGTGAACTGTAGCCCTAACGCCTCTTGGGCTTTACCCACGCCCGATAAAAACGCCCGATATTTAGTGGCCGACTCTGAACCCGACATGGTGGATTGCAACTGACCGAGTATGGCCATTTGTTCATTCATGGCCACGCCATTACTGGTCGCTTCAGCGCCTAAACGACCAAACGCTGCCGACATTTCGCCACCGGTGGTTTTGAATATCTGCACCGCTGCCGCTGTTTGGCCTGCCAGCATTTCTACCCACTGGCCTTTGCCCATTTCATCCGCGCCATTTTTGAAAATGCCGTACATCGTACCGACGTAATCGGTGATAGTGGCCGCGTCGGCTTTGGTGCCTTTGGCCAGAATATTACTGGCATTAGTAAAGGTGGCTAATTCATTACCGACCAGGCCACTAATAGCCGATTGAATGTCATACGAGCTACGCACAAAGTCAGCGGCTGACTCGCCATATTGCATACTGAATTTCAGCGATGTTGAGGTCAGTTCTTTTAAGGTTTTATCGGTCACTTCTAGTGAGCTAACTTCACCTAATGCCCGATCCATTTCTTTGGCAGGTGTAAGCAAGTTATCCAGGGCCGCACCGGCACCCCATATCCCTGCCGCGCCATAGCCGATTTTTTTATAACCGGCCTGCACTTTGGTGGTCATGGTATCCATTTGCGTCATGATCTTGCCGGCAGGGCCAGAAGCCATGTCGGTCAGTTTCACAATAAAATCTAGGTGTTGTAGTGCGTTCACGTTGCTATAAAGCCTTTTGAATGCCTGCTGCGACGGCGTTGCTCATGTTTTCCCAATAGCGTTTTTCCAGGTATATCGCTTCGCCCATGGTGTCTTCATTAATTGGCTGCCCGGGCAACCAGTGATGCACCAGGCATAAAACCTGGTGCAACCCGTTTTCTTCTATTCGCTTTGCGATGTGCTCGGCTTTCCCAGCGAGACTTTCACCGCACCGGAAAACTGTTTATTCAATTCACCGGCGATGTTGATGCATAAAAAGCCGTTCGGTTTGCCATCAATCAGCACGACTTTTTTCAGGTCGTCTTTTTGCTCTGGCTTGATGGTTTGCATGATCAGGTTATAGCTAGGCGCGACTTTGTCTTGTGCATCAATCGAGTTGATGTAGCGGTTTGAATCATCCACGCCGATATCAAAATCAAACGGCTTGTCATCGAGTGTGAGCGTAGTTAAAGGCATGGTTTAGTCCTCGTTTTTAGTTTTAGAAAGTTGTTTTTTGAAAACGTATTTTTCGTACCACTTCTGCAGCCCTTCCTCGAGCATGAAAATCAGCCTGGAACCCATGTGGCCAGAAACAGCAATCATGGCCGCAGCCAGCATCGGTGGAATCTTGGCGGCTTCACATAAAAAGAAGGTGATAAGCCCTGCAAATGCCGCTGTTACAATCTCCCCGACCAATTCTGTAATCGAAAAGCGTGCAATCTTGCCCATGCGACGTTTGCGGATATAGCTCACCACACCGCCCATAATCGAAAGTAGAAACACCCACGAATAGGTAATTAATGGATAGGCCGTTGGGTCTTTCTCGATCATTCGTTCTTTTCCTTCTTTTCCACGGAGTGAAACCAATCCATTAAGGCGTTGCATTGGTTTTTTGCCTTGTTGTACTGCTTGATGGTGACGAGTCCATAGTCGATGAGATCGGCTTCTGTAATGGTGGAAGGTCGGGTATCGGTATCATCATCGATATCGGTGGCTTCGGGCATCTCGTCACGGGCGGCACTGTTGAACAACCGCACAGTGCCATGAGACAGATTGCAATCACTGTCTTTTTGCTGAATAACGGGCACATACTTCGGCACCTCTTTGGTAATGGTCTTGTAAACAATTTCGGTCTTTTTTTGCTGTTCAATCAGCTCCAGTTCCTGCTGACGGTCCTTTTCGTATTGTTCGTCAGCATCTTCCAGGGCTTTGGATATCGCTTTGGCCATTTCAGCCTGAACGCCACGATCGCGGTAGTCGTAGCCCACAAAAAAGCTGGCTGAACAACTGGCCGCAAATATCCCGATAATCAGCCAATTCACAATTGATCTTCCGTTAACAGCGTGTAACTGAACGACGGCCCATACATTGAGGCTGATTTTTTAGCCAGGGCCATTAACAAATCAAAATCACATGGGTCGGCTAACACCTGGCAACCGGCAGACCATTTATCCACCTGCAGCGAGATGTTATTGACGCCAGCACGGTGCAAGTTAATGCCGAATAAACCTTCATCAATGCTGGTTTCGTCCATATCCAAGGCCGTATCGCTATCATTGTCTCGATAGACCTTCATCGGCTTACGTTGAACCAGGGCGTTGTATTTCGCCTGGTGCGGGCCAATCTGCCACACACCACGATAATTACCAGGCACCAGAATGGCTGTGCCATCGACATTGAGCGGGTTTTCACGGTAAAACAGACCAGGATCGGTCGTGGCCGGAAACACATGCATCACTTGCTTTTTATCCAGCTCATACAGCACCACAATCACGTCATTAAATGTGTTGGCATCCGTATCATTGCTACGCACACCGATAATGTTCAGGTTGTAATCACCCTTAAAAAACGGGTAATCGTGTTTTTTCAGGGCATCAGTGATGGTCTTGGTGTTGAAGCTTTTCATGCTTCTTCCTCAGACTCGATGCTGCTGACTTCAACCAACTGCACATCACGGCCTAACAGCTTGCTGACGCGTTGTTGTTCCAGTTTTTTGGCTAATACAGCCTGGGCCTGGATGGCTTTGCCACGAATGACCTGGCGTTGTTTTGTTAAGTCATGGATAGTGACTTCCAGCTCGTTTATGCTCATGTCTTTTAATGCTTTGGCCATATCGTCACCTATAGTTTGAAAATTTTGTTCACGCCGGCATCCCAATTCAGGTTGATGTCGCCGCCATTGGGTAAAATGGGTAAATCAGCACTTTCATCGTTGTAAGCAATCAAACGCGAGGTCGCTTCATTGCCTGTGTCCTGGTACAACGCAATCGCTTCAATGTCAGGACCAGTTACAGTCTGGAAGACGACATTCGCCGCACCGGCCACGCCTAATGCTTTGGTTTTACTGGTTAGCGCATCACTTATCGATACACGAGCTGCAGCGGGGATATCAGCCAGAAATTCATCCGCATTGATGCTCACGCTGTAATTAGCCACATCGATGGCCACCACTTTGATGATGTCGGCATCCCAATCGATGTCGCCGCCTAGAAAACCCTCACGGCCTTTGCCGTATAAACTTGCTGTCATAACGTTTACCGCCTAACTTTTGCTTGAATTAACTGTTCCCAAGTGGCGGTGAGTCCTTCGCCCTGGGCCACGATGTGTAATTTGTAACGCTTGCCTTCTTCTAAGGGTGTGTCCGGTGCTAATAACGCCCGATAGCAACCGTCTGATTCCTCAACGTAATGCAGCGTGATGGCCTCTGGTGTCACCACGGATACGCCCTTCGATGTGTGCAACGTGGCCACCACATTCGCTGTGTTGATGTATTCATCTGTAAATACGTTACGCAGCCCACGAAGCTCAATCGTGTTGGAATTTGCCAGCAGAAAAACATTCTCAGTGGCCAACGTTCACCTCCACCACGCCTAAAATTGGCGGACCTGTGAAAATGTCGGCGTTCATGTAGCCTGTGATTCTCGATCCACCTTTTATGCTGATAGCACCGAACATTTCAGCCGTTTCTATGCTGTTTAGCCTTAAATCATGGTTCACATTTTCAATATTGAATGGCTGCACCTGTTCGCTAGGCGTAATTCCAGAAACGCTGATACTCACGGGACCGGTTGATAAGTGAATATCGCCCAGCACTGACGACTCGCTGATAAAGGCAGCCGAGAAGCTGACAGCGCCAGGTGATAACACAGGTAAACCCACAAACTCCTGAGAAGGAATGGCCACAAGAGAGACGTTCGAGCCGCCAACAGAGAAAGTGGGATTCGGCACCACAGCATCCCCCTCGATGCCAGGCACAGAAAACGAAACCGCACCAGGTAACAATTCAATATCACCGAAGGCTGATTGACTCAGGATGGATGACAACGCCAAGGAAACGGGACCAGGTGAAAGCGTGATCACCCCCGCTGACTCAGCCGAACCGATACTATTCACACTGAATGATTGAGTCGGTGCCGGCGTGTTGTTTTGTCTAATCCAGAGAGGCGATAGCATTAGGCGGCCTCAAGGAATTGGTATGGGTTTAGGTGAAAGTCACTCAAAAACAAGTTGCCATCAGCGAAAACGATGCATCTATCTAATTCAGTGATAGTACTGACAGCTTGGCCTTGACCAGTTGTTTGATGAGGGTTCCCGCATAAATAGAAGTTAGGCGTGACTATGTTTACTAGGCCACTTGCAGCAATAGAAACTTCATTTTTTGAGTACAGTTCTTTTAATGTAATTTTCGCTCCGTTATAGCTTGCTAAAAATGCAAACCTGTCACCTTCAGATAGCGAAACTACCGGTGATGTCGTATAAGCATTTCCACCTGCTACAACTTGCAACCTAATGCTTCCTGGGGAACCACTACTTTGTAGAAGAATCCCTCTCAATGATGTTTCAGTACCAGCAAGCCCATAGCTGATTATGCAGCCATAGCCACCAGAGTGTTTATATGTGCCTGAGACAAAAATAGTGAACGCTTTCGATATTGAAGGAATATCAGCATAACCATAGGAGCCTAAGGTTTTTGCACTTATATTCCCCTGGTCAGTGAAAGAAACATCACCAACAAATGAGATAGGCGTGTTCCTCAACAACTCACGTCTATGTGCTGAACTTGGGAAGAAGTCAGCAATGATGCTTTTGTTTTTAGCTTTTTGATTCAATCTCACAGGCACAGTCGGCTTACGCCCTGGATACCAAAGTTCTGGTGCTGTGATTTTGTTATCAGGTAGATAAACGCTCACGCTAAGCCTTCCCGTTCCATGTCCAAGGGGTTACCGTCAGCACGGTCGTACCACTTGTGGCCACACCAGAATCATTCTTGATGTAGAACTCACAGTCGTCGCTGATGGTAATGCCAGGCAATGAAATAAATTGCTGTGTCCCCACTGCATTTAATGGGAATGAGCCAATATAAATGTGGGGAAAGTTATCACCAGGCACTGGCGCGTGATTGCTGCCTTTGATGTTTTTATCACGGCGGTACAAATGCACTGATTTGCCTGCGGTGGCCAGGGTTGGCAGCGTGATATCCAAAACGGCATCCGCGAACCGGACCTTGTCGGTTAAAACTAAGGCAGTGGCTTGTGCTTCTGTGCTGTAGGCACCATTGGCTATCGATGCCGCTGCATTAATCGCCGTATGCTCGGCTTGCTTTTCAACAATAGCTGCTCCGGTATTAATCGTCATGATTCACCCTCACAAAAGCCACGTTTTGAGCTGTAATAACAGGTAAACCAAACGATTCAGCAGGGCTAACCAGGTATTCGCCTAGTGATTTGATGTTGGTGGCTTCTTGCTCAGTAATCACGCTGTTCAGAGCCAGATCATCAAGCTGAAAGCGCACGCTATCCAAAGCGACATCGATGCCACCCTGGACAGGACTCATCATGGCCAATGTTTTTGCTAGTAACGGCGAGCCGTCCGCCGCTGTTTCAAGCTTGGCCATAATGTCTGTTGCAGCTTGTGGACCTAACCGGTCCATCAATGTACGTGTGGTGACAAACGTCTGACGCTGGATGGTGATTGATGGTGTATTGCACCAATCAGCCACCACCTGATCATCTGTTTCATTACCAGGCATCATCGCTATCACTGTTTTGAGTAGTGAAAAGTCCATGAATTAACCCTGCAGATCCCGTGTATCGTCTTCACTCAGATACGGCACGCCGTTAATGCGTACAAAGTCTGAGCTGGTGACATCAAACGGCACTTTGTGCTTGGTTTTCTCGCCACCTTTTGGGTCGATGTTGAGCAGATCAGAGATTTTCACTCGGCAGCCAAACAGCTCGAACTTCTGAGACTCATCCAGGGCTTTACCTGTTGAAATAATGTCGAAGGTGTCCATGCCTCTCCAGCTGCCTGCTGATTTGGCTGTTTCCACCATCAAGTTAAAGTTACGGCTATCAAGCTCAATTTCACCAGAGCAAGAGACATCACCATCCACATATCCATCAGGCACGCCATTGGTATAGGTGGCGGCGCTGTTATCAGTAATCGTCGCCGTGAAGCTTTCAGCGTGTATCAATAAATCGCTGAACATAAAGTCAAAGTTTTGACCGGATAAACGTTTAGACACGGGTTAGTCTCCTATGCAGTTGGATCAGATAAATCCAACACGATGTTGGCGGTGATTTCTTTCGGAATTTCAAAAGGTCGCGCTTTCATAAACACTTCGACCTTTTCGCGTGTAATCCAGGTGATCACAATGTCACCATCGACCGGTGGCTTTAACTCAGCAGGGAAAGGAATGCCCTGGAACACCGTCGACTTGCTCATTTCACGCAATGGACGCATGAGTTTATTAATCGCCCAGGCTTCACCGGCAGGCGTGGAATTAAATCGGCGGTTACCAATCAAGCCAATTAACACCAAGCGAACAGCACGTGCCGCTTTATCGACCACACGCAGGTTTTCCAGCACTTGATAATCACCCGCTGGGGCATCCAGCGTTTGAGCATCAGACCAGAACAAGCCAGGATAATCAGGGAAGAATGCCGGCACTGAACAACGCACATCATTGAGCGCCTTGGCATGGGCCATATTGAAACGGACACCGTTTTTATCCACGGGTAAGGTGGTTTGGTCCTGCCCCACTAATGGGCCAGTTTCTACGCGCATTGGCGTATCAGCCACGCTGACACCCGAGTTACATAAACGGCCAGCGATAATGCCAACGGCATCATCAAGGATATAAGGCACAGGCATTACACGAGGCGCATTAATGCTATCGGTGAGCGTGCCCACATAAGAAATATATTCCGACCAGGACTCTGTTTCGCTATCAATACCTCGAATAGCCCCTTCGATAAATAACCGACGGTTATATTGAGCCAGGATGCTAATTGATTTAGCTTGCATAGTTGTAAAGTCAGCCGCTGCCGTTACTGGCGTACAAATAACCGAGCCTTCAACCTTCACATTTTCATTCATGGCCATATCAATCAGCGGGTCCCAAGTAGAACCATCCTCTGTTGCAATAGCCACACAGGCCCAGTTTTCACCGGCATTTTGTCTTGCTGCAATCAGTTGTCGCTTCAGCTCTGAATCGGCTTCGCCAAGTTCAACATCCAAATCGCTATCGGTATTTAAAAATAACAATTGGTCCTGGTTTGTCGCAGCCTCACCGATATACAGCAAATACTTCTCGACCGTTGGGAATGGGCCTTGCTGTAAGTTGAGCGCATTGACCGTAATTTTAGGTAACGCCACGGGCTATCTCCTGCTTAATTTGTTTAAAAATGGCATCAAAGTGCTGCGTAATTTCGGCCTTAGTTGCCCCTAAAAATGAGCGTGCCGGCAGCGTGGTTTTCCATGATGTTTTTGGGCTTTCGCCTGCTTGCTCACGTAACTGACGTAACAACGAACCCGCCTGGCCAATGGTGAGGTTTTGCATTACCCACTTTTGGCTTGGCTTTTTTCCGTTCTTTGATTTGCGTTTGTTAATGGTGAAGCCGGCCTCACGTAAGGCGCGTGCCTGGTCGCGTGTGGCTGGGCTGTCTTGGTTTTTTGCACTGTTTCTTTTCAGTGAGCGTGCGGTGACTCTTTGTGTGTAACCATGCTGTTGCTTAGCGGCAATACGGGCAGACGAGCGTTTATAAAAACCGACCACGGCTTCTGTGCCATCTGCTCTGATAACTTTGAGCTGACGGGCGAGTTTCAGCAGCATTTTGCTGCCGCCACGTTTCTTTTTGGCCCGTGCTGGATAACTCTGGCCAGACAGATCCGTTTGTGTGCGAACTCGACGCTTGCTGTCGGATATGACTTTTTTACCTACTCTCGCCATTAAACGACGGCGAAGCTTTGTTGGTAGGCCGAGGATTTCAATCTGCTGTTTAAGCGTCATCAGACCGGTGACTTGAATATTTAAAGCAGGATTCATGTTGTCACCTCACCTTCCAGGGCATAATCAATACGCACCGGTGCCAGGCGATAACGTTCACCGTTTAACCGTAGTGGTCCGGCTGGGTCTTGGATGATTTCCACGTCTTCAACAAAATCGATATTGATTTCTAAATCAGCGGTTTGGTTATCAAGGATGTCGATATCGGTTTCAGGTGGATCAAGTTCCAGCTTTTCGCGTAAATCGTCGTTATCCATTAGCCAGGCAATGACATGGCCGAATAACAGTTCGGCGGGATGCTCCTGGTGAGGGAAACGTTCAATCACGATGGCCGCTGTGTAATGCAGGCGAAACAGCACCATGCCGTCATTGCCCATATCTTTGGCCACACCGACGAAACGGGCATTTTCTGCCCAGGCATCGATATTTTCTGCTGCGACCATGTTCAGGTTTAGCAAGTAGTCAGTGATGGCTTGTAACTTCTTCATTACAGCAGCACCGCGTGAAAACCATGCGTTTTCATTTTGGGGTTATCAGGGAAAAACGTATTCCAGAGCGATGCAATGGATGACTGGCTTTCATCCAGCCAGAATTTTTCGGTTTGCTCAGATTCTTTGGCCTGATTTTCAGCGACTTCTCGGCGATTCATGCTGATGAACTGTTGCAATAGATACGCTTTGGCGCGGCTATAGACCGCTGCTTCATAGTGAACCAGTAATAATTCACTGCTCACCACGGGTGATGAGTTAGCCGTCAGGTAGCTTTCAAAGTCAGCATAACCGAGCGTTAATAGGTGTTGTTTTACAGGGTCCAGCGTTTCATTGACACGCACGACGGCCAGGCTTAAGCCTGTGCTGATCGTGTCGTCTGCAATATCTGAAGGCACACGGTATTTGCTCACCAAATCAGCCGTGGACACATCAGGCCACCACCCATCATTGGTGATGGGTGATGCGTTTGCTAGTGATGGTTTTCCCGTTAAACTCATGCGAACCCTGTTTTATGTAAGGTGCCGGAACAAAACACGAACCACACCTGATACAGCGTTGGAGTGCTTCGTTTTTTGCCCTGCCCCGGCGGTGGAGCCTGTAAAGCGGCTGAATTATTTAGTTTCAGCAGCGGCTTGTTCTAATTTCTCAATTTCCTTGAGTGCTTTATTCATTAATGTTTTGGTGCCATGCCCTTCTGGGTTGACCTTTTGTGTCGCTTCACACCATGACACGCAGGCTTTAAAGTCACCTTTCAGGAAGGCATTCTTGGCCATCATGTTCAGCATTTTGCTTTTCACTGGCATCGCCAGTTCCCACTTCGCATCCAGCAGAACTTTCACCAAGTTATCCAGGTACGGGCTGGCTGTTTTTTCATCCTTGATCTGCGTACTGGCCCAGTCATAGGTGTAATCACAAATGAACGTTTCCATCGTGCTGCTAAAGCCATGCGGCATAACTTGTTTTGGCGTTTTCACCAGGTAAAAGCCCAGGTGTAAGCCTTGCTCGATATCGCCGATGTCGAATAACCAGACCATCATCATCACGGCCACACTGTTTGGGTAGTCATGACCATTGGCCATGTAATCTTGAACAAACGGCATATAGTTCTTCAGCAGCTCTTTTTTCATCGCTGCTTTGTCTTCCAGCGTGTCTTTGGTGCTTAAACGCTGAACATCGGTCTGTAATACGGCCTGGTATTGTTCAAGGAGTTGTTTGTTTAAAGGCATAGATGCGGTCAGGTTTTGAAGACCATCGGGTCCGATAGTAGCCACAACTGATTCATCAGCACTTGCCGCGACATCCACCCCAATTACGGAAGCTTGTTGTGCCAGCTTTTTGGCTTGGAACTTACTGACACGCTGATCTGTTTTTGGCTTGGTCGGTTTTGGTTCACCACCCTGCTCAGCACGTCGCGCTTTTAATTTTTTAATTAAACTCATATTGGCTCCTGTTTATCCCAGGCAGGCTCACCTGCCTGGGAACAGTGGTTGCATTGCTTCAGGGTTGTTATGCAGCAGGTGGTAATTCAATACCTTCAATAAAGGCGGCCATTTCTTCATCCTCAACCACGTAACCTTGATTCGCTGAGTTAAAGTCCTGTACCTCGTCTTTCTCTGGCTTGTCTTTTTGTATTCGACGGATTGAACTATCCTGGATATAAATGGATAAGTTGCTCAGTGGTGTAACTTTTACGATGCCATCAGGGAAGAAAGGTGGCGTAATTGCTGGCAAACCACCATAAGCCCGAGTAATTCGACCAGAAAGCATGGCTTTTTCCGTCGGTGTATTACCATTTACTTCGTAATAGGTTTCTTCTTGAGCTGAAAGAAGATCACCACTAACCAACGCCACCAGGTCATCACGATTACGGTGATATACCGGCAACATCATTTTGGCTTCATGCACCAATACATCGAGGTTTTTCGCGTCGCCGGTCCCCAGGACAAGTTCACTAGCTGAGGCAGCATAATGTTGAGAACCACTGTTGAAGTCGCGAAGAATTTGTAACCAGCCGATATTCAAATCTTCAAGATTTGGATTACTGCCCAGATTAGTTGTTCCTGCAGCTGATGTACCATGCCACCCCACTGTCAGCATATCGTTGCCCATGGCTTGTCGCACAAGACGGATATATCGTTCAGCAAAGTCTGGAAACTTCGCCCAACTATCAATTTTTGAATACTTTAATGCCACATCAAATTGGGTAGGAAAAAGTTCATATCCATTTGCGTCTGTGTTTACCAGATGTTTAGGAGTTCTTTCGCCGGCACCATTTGTATCGGTTCGGCTGGCTACGCGACCAGTTAGATCCATGCCAACTTTCTCACCTTTGATTTCACCAACCATCACCGCGCCATTGATTAGACGTAAAAACTGGTTTCCATCTTCAACAACCTTGTTGTAAATCGTTTGGGCCACGCTTGGTGTGGCGGCATAATGTTGGCCAGCAGACGGGTTTCCAGGTTGAACACCAAAAGCGCGTGCAGTATTCACAAAATGAAGGTCTAACGCTTGGCGGCCTTGTTCAGATAAATTCATCTCTATGTTCCTTAACTTTTAATATCGATTACACGTAATGGCTTGCATTGAAGCCATCGCCGGCATGCTCGCCGCCCGGCGTGCCTGGTTGTTCTTCCAGCGCGGCTTGGAACTGTTTGGCCAGCTCATCAAACTCGGTTTGCAGTTTGTTAAAGGCTTCAGCGTCCACGGTTGAAGCTTGCTCGCCACCTTTGTCGCCGGCTTTGGCATCCTTCAGTTCTTTGATTTCCGCTTCTAATGCAGCAAAGCGTTCAGCGGTGATTTCCAGCGTTGCCGGTTCGCCGTTTGGATTACCTTCACCTTCTGGTTTGCCATCTAGCTGTTGTTTAAAAGCAGCTAATGACTCACTTAAAGCTGTCATTGAAGCCGTCAGTTGTTCTGCGGTTTTCTTATCCATGTCGCCCTCGTCGGATTTGTCTTTGGTAAATAAACGTGTAAACCAACTCGGGGGCTGGTCGTCGTTGTGTGAATCGTTGAAGTTGTGAGTCTCGTTCTCGACGAACTCACCTAAGATGATGGTTTGGTCTTTGTTCGCGGTGAATCGCATTTCAGACGTAGCTACTGATGCCGGCGTGTCGGTTGCAGCAAGACCAGATAGATAAAACTTGCCGGTGTCTCTGAAGTTAGGCATTAACTCCATTGAGGTGTGAAGACGCTGCCCTGATCTAGCTGTTGATTGATAAATCTCGTTCGGGGCGATTTGAGCGTAAAGGTCGACGCCACCTTCCGAATTATCTTCTGCTCTAACAGCCACCACGCTACCCATGCTGTACATACGAATATGATCTGGCCAGATTTTCGCCTGGTATAACTCTGGGTTATACGTTTCAGCTGCATCTCGTAACCATTGCGGGTCAATATCTCGACCATCGATGGTTTTGCCACTTCGGCCTATGCGTACCCACTCTGTTTTTAACTTAGCCATTCATCACCTGGTAACCTTAATTTTTCAGTTTTCGTGCTTGGTTGATGAAAATATTAGGTGTTACAAAAGGCTGATTCAACGCTTTTGGTTTGGCTAAATTCCGATAAATAAAGACTAGGAATTATAAGGACTTAGTTCGCTTTTTTTGTGTGTTTTGGCACCTAAAATAAGGTGAAAAACACAGAGGCATCATGGCGAAGTATTCAGCAGAGATAAAAGAAACGGCGAAAAAGCTCTTTATTAAGGGCTGGTCTATCACTGAGATATCAGCTCAGACCGGCGTGAATGAGCGAACGCTGTATAACTGGCGTGATGCTGATGAATGGGAAGCCTATGCCGCACCGGACACGGTTGAGCAAGCCATTACCAGGCGTATTAATGCCCTAATTGAGATTGATAACAAAACAGAGTCACAGCAGCGAGAGCTGGATTCGTTGGTGGCTAACTTTGGCAACCTTCGCATCAATATCGCCCAGGCTCAGAAACTACAAGCTGAAGCGGTGGCGATATCCAAAGGTAACTACATACCGCCTGAGTTTCGGGACTCGGCCCCGACCGAAGATGAGCTGAAGCAAGAGAAAAAGACCAGGCGAAAACGAAGAGAAAAAAAGGTTAAAAACGATATATCCGGCATCACGGAAGAAATGCTGGATGAAGTGAGAGAAAAGCTCTTTTTCGACTATCAACAGGAATGGTACGAACGCAAACTTGATCCACTAACACGCCGAACCAGAATGCTGCTTAAATCTCGTCAGATTGGGGCGACATGGTATTTTGCATTTGAAGCGTTTGATGATGCCGTCCGCACGGGAGATAACCAGCTTTTCCTTTCATCATCACGTGATCAAGCTGAAGTATTTAAAGCTTACATCATCGCTTTTGCCATGGAGCACTTTGGCGTTGAGTTGAAAGGGCAAGGCGTGATTACTCTTTCCAATGGTGCTGAACTACGATTTTTATCAACGAACAGCCGCACGGCTAACTCGTATCACGGCCATCTGTATTGTGATGAGATTTTCTGGATGCCTGACTTTAAAAAGCTATGGCACATGGCTTCAGGTATGGCTACACATAAAAAATGGCGACGCACGCTATTTTCTGTTCCTTCAGCCACATCTCACCCCGCCTATGAAATGTGGAATGGTAACGAGTTCAACGCCAAACTGGCTGAGTCTAAACGTGTTGATTTTGATATTAGCCACAAAACATTAAGACACGGGGTTTTAGGGCCGGACAAAATATGGCGCCAGATAGTTAATATCGAAGATGCTCTGGAAAAAGGCTGTGATTTGTCGGATATCGAACAGTTGAAGCTGGAAAACAGCCAAGCTGATTTTGATAACAAATATATGTGCAAATGGATTGATGATGCCAATAGCGTATTTAGCCTGGCTAAACTCATGAAATGCATGGTGGATGCCGACACCTGGGGAGATTACAACCCGGATGCAGAAAGGCCATTAGGTAATAGACCTGTAGCAATAGGGTATGACCCATCCAGGACGAGAGATAATGCCAGCCTGGCTTTATGTTCAATACCGCTGGATGAGCGTGATAAATTTCGGTTGATAAAAAAAGATTCCTACCATGGAGCCAATTTCCAATATCAGGCCAACCGCATCAAAGATGAAACTCATCGCTTTGCTGTAAAACACATCGGCATAGATATCACCGGCATCGGATACGGAGTATTTGAACTTGTTGAAAAGTTCTATCCAAGAGCCACCCCGATCACCTACAGCGTTCAGACTAAAACTGAATTAGTAATGAAAGCCCTCGATGTCATTGAAAGCGGACGTTTTCAATACAGCGCGGGTGATAAAGAAGTCACTCAAGCATTCATGATGATCACCCAAACTGTGACCGGTTCAGGACAGATCACCTATGGTGCTAATCGCTCAAATGCGACCGGCCATGCCGACGTCGCCTGGGCAATTATGCACGCATTCATGTACGAACCCATTGCCCCACGCCGCAAGTCTTCAATGAAGATGGCCGCTTAACAGGAAACCACCATGTCAGACACAAAAATGAATTTTTCTTTTGGCGATCCAGAGCCAGTATTGAACAACAGAATGACCGATTATCTCGGCATATTTACTGACCTGGGCGGTAAGTATTGGGTGCCACCGGTGAGCCTGAATGGATTAGCTCAAACCATGAAAGCCAACCCACATCACAACAGTATTATTCACTTTAAAAAGAACATGATTTTGAAGTGGTTTAACCCATCCAAGATACTCAGCTATCCCACAATGAAACAATTGGCGCTCGATTTTGAAGCCTTCGGAATGCTATATGCTCAGGTCTTTACTAATGCTTTCGGCACACCTGTTCGCCTTGGTCACTTACCCGCTTTAGCGATGCGAAGAGGTAAAAAGCCTGGTGTATTTTTTCAACTGTTATCCGATGGCACCGAAATAGAATTTAAACCAGGTGAAGTCATCCAGATAAACGAATATGACGTGATGCAAAGCATCTATGGCGTACCTGAATATATTGGCGGTATTCAGTCTGTCCTGTTAAGCGAAGATGCCGGCCTGTTTCGCCGTAAATATTTCAAAAATGGTGTGCATATGGGCTATATCTTTCTAACGACCGACACCGGACTTGATGAAGAAGAATTGGACTATATATCCGAGCAGGTATCACAATCAAAAGGGCCAGGTAACTTCCGATCCATGCATCTCAATATTGAAAGTTCAAAAGCAAAAGAGCCGGTGCAAATCATCCCCGTGGGTGATATTGGCACTAAGGATGAGTTTGAGCGCATCAAAAACATCACCCGTGGCGAGATACTTTCCATGCATCGAATGTATGCCGGTTTATCTGGCGTTATACCTGAAAACAACAGCGGCTTTGGTGATATGGAAAAGCTGATGCATGTGTATCACGAGCTGGAAGTGGGCGCGATGCAGCAGCCATTCCTGGAATTAAATGAGATTTTAGGTCGTCGTGTTGTTGAGTTCCGCGAACCGAAGTGGAACAACCAAAATGTGAGCTAATCGGGTTGTCAACAGTGTTAATTAAGTCTATGTTTTTGTTATACTTGATCAAACCACTGCGGACTGCTCTACTTATGCGCGTTGAATGCCCTCATTGTCACCATAAAGCCATCATCGCTTCCACCAATGCGCTATCTCACACGGTTAAAGATTTATACTGCCAATGCACCAACCTGGAAGGCGGCTGCGGTGCGTCTTTTGTGATGAAACTAGGCTATTCACACGACCTAAATCCACCCATCCAAAACACCAGGCAGTTGGCAGCCAGCCTATTAAAAAGCCTGACGGTCAGTGAACGCCAGGCTTTAATTCAGAGTGATTTGTTTGGTAGTTAAAGCTATATATAAGCAATTAACCAGCGGTAACGTTTCCCATAAATATTCTGAACAGCTTCGATGTGCCATTCTGGTATGTTTTCCATTCTCAAATCAGATGTAACCATCGTACTGCGTATTTCACGCGTTAATCTGTCATGTTTTCCATAGCCGTTTGAAAACGTCATCAATCTCCCTGGATAAACATTTTTAATATTCCAGAAACGATGATTGTTTGGTCGAATTTCACAGTCTTGAGTACCGTTTTTAAACTGCATGAAATACTCTTTTTTTAAAGGTACAAATAAAGGTTTCATGTTCAATACGTCACAACAAAGGTTAAACCAGCAGCGAAGGACCAATACAGCCCTTTACGCCAGTCACCAAGGTAAAAATAAGGCACTGCTGACATTGCCTGCAGCACCACCAGAATCGTCGGTAGGATTCGTTCAATCATCATTCACCACTTCACATCGATGCTGATCAGCCGTTTCGATAAATAAGATTTCTTCACAGTTCGGGCAATCCCAATGCTCGCTTATCTCATCGTGAAAAGAGCCATCCGTCCAGGCTAAACCTTTCGGACAGGAAGACATCGTCTTTTTAATTCGTGGCTGATCACATTCAGGCTCAACGCAGGTATTGCAGTAGCCGATATCATTCATTGATTAACGCTTTTATCTGGCTATCAGTCGTTTGCTCTACTTCAATACCATCAGCAATCACTTTATCGATGGCCTTGGCCATAGTGGTTTCAAAGTTATTGAGCAATAAATCCAGCTTTCGATTAGCTTCGGTGACCTGGCCATCAAGTTGACTGACCTGCCGATCAAGTTGACTGACCCGCTTTTTCAGCAGGTCAATCTGGTTTTGTTGTGCTAAGCTCATGATGCTGACCTGTAATAGCGTTTGTAACGTTCGTGAACACTCACCGAATCCCACCATCGCTCAGCCAGTTTTCTAAAGTGTTCATCACCTTCTTCAATTACCTGGTGTGGCTCCATATGCAGTTGCTTTCTGCCTTTTATGGCGATAATGGCTGATGTGAAATGGTCCGCATCTAAATTACAGGCGATTGAAGCCAGATCCGCGTGAAAGTTATTGCCATTGTATAGGCTAAGTAACACCTCAGCAGCACACAATGATCCACTAGAATCATGCCGAGCAAGCTCATATAAATGAATAACCGCTTCGGCATATTCTTCGTGTTTTATCAGTGTATATTCGCCCATCACTTACGATCCTTTTCAGATTGAATACGGTCATAGATTTCTTCACGATGAACGGTCACATCTTTCGGTGCATCGATACCGATACGCACCTGGTTGCCCTTTACACCCAACACATTGACCACCACGTCATCACCGATGATTAATGACTCGCCTACTCTTCTAGTTAAAATCAACATTCCGTGTCACCTATTAGCTGTTTAATGATTTAAATTCTTGAACAAGGATATAAGCCGAAACTCGCGTCATACCCTGATAATCAATAATTGAAAGCAAAGGATTAATCAGCACACTACCTTTACCATGCATAGAAAAACGTACTTCACCATAGTGATAGTGAGCTGTTAACATGTAGCCTCTTGGGCAAATAGCACGTTTTCCCAACTTATTAATCTGGTTAATGTGCATATCAACTATTGATGCTTTCGCCACTAATTCATTTATAAAATTCATTTCCATATATCTCCACCGTTTATAAATAAGGGGCCGCTTGCGCCGGCTAGTCGGTGATGTCACAGCATTTACTCATTCGAGAAGGAGACTGCCATCACTGCCGGTGTTATTCACTCCCCACTACCGGCTTGGGTATCAAAAACTTATCGTTCAAAAACCCAACAACGGACGGTTCGGCCTTCCAGCCTGGAATGCACATTGCCGTTTTCTTTAAATTTGCGTTTTTTACTTTCAGGTAAATGCCGACGTAGCTCTTTTGGGTCCATCACCGGCAATCCGTAGTTACGACATTCACGCAGAAAGTGATCGATATTGATGGCGATCTCTATGTCTGGTTTGGTTGAATGATTCATTTGATGTTGGGGTGCAACGCTGTTTGCGATGCGTGAGTAGTCAACTTTGCCATTGACCACTTTTGGCGTTTCTTGTGATAGCGGCTTGTTGTCCAGGTAATCCCATCGAGCCCAAAATTCAACCACTGTTTCATGGTCGTCATTAAGTGACTGCTCACGGAAAACAGCCATTTTTTCTAATTCAATTTTGGCTGAATCAATTAACTGCTCAGGAAGGTCTTCTAGGATATGTTTAAGACAGTCGACCAACACCATCATCTTGGCGTGGCTTTCAATGATACGTTGGAGCTTAATTTCTTTATTTTTTTGCAGCTTAGCCATGTATTTTCCCAGTGATTTACTGAAAAAGTTCATGACTCGATCAGACTGCTTTACAGCATGTAGTAAAAAACCACTACAATCAGATATAGGCAGCATTTTTAGGCGGTCTGATGCCAACTTACCTTCAATAGAATGATGACTTCGGTCATAGTTTAGGTAGCACGTCCTGGAGAGTAATATCCTTTCTGCTTGAATTGGTACGTTTTGCACCACCATCAGGCCGGCTTTAAATAGAGGTGTTTTTGTACTGTTATCTTGCGATTTAACACCAATTATTCGGCCAAACCTACCTTCAAATAAATCTTTTTGTTCATTCCAATTAAAGCGTTTTAGGTGTTTGTCTTCAGCGGATTTTTCATTATCTGTTTCGTTGAATACAACAGGTAGATTGCTGACTTCTGACATTTTTCTAATACGACCAGGTAAGGTCGAGGAGTTTGGGTTGAATGATTCCCCTTCTTTGCCGTAAAGCTTCCAGAGAAAGTCGACGAGATCAGATTTACCGCTGCCACCCTCACCTATCATTTCTAAAAAAGGATATGAGCGGTGACGATGGCGAATTTGCTGAACAAACAGACAGCCAAACCACCAAGCTAAAGCGATTAACCCCTTAGTGCTAAATGCGGTGATAAAGTCTTCCAACCAGGCAAAGTTGATACGTGTTTCAAGTGTTTGACGGATATCAACGCCAGTTTTTATGCCTGATTTTTTTAGTTGAAAAAATGATTCGTCATTTAGCTCAATTAATCGACCACCCTGAACCGCATACTTGTTAAACACATAGGCATCAGTGGTTTTGTCATAGCCAATAAAATCAAGCGTCCGGACCTCACGTGGAATATTAATCATCCATTGTGAGTACATTTTCTCTATATCGAATTGAGTGCCGACAAATTGAGCACTATGAGTTTCATTCTTAACTGCTTTTTTGAAATCACCAGCAGTTGATAATGTTTTACCTGTGAATGGAATTAATTTTTCATCAGCTCGGTTACCGAAACGTAAACGAAAGAAATATTGAGGATCATCACCAACATCTGAGTTTTGAAAGTACAAGAATTGCATTGTAAAGCTGGCGATTTCCCGTATTTTTGCTGCCTGGGAAAAGGCACTTTCATCAATACGTTTTTGTTGTTCTTCTGGCTGTTTTTCACGCATTTCCTTAAGTTCATCATCATTTAGCTCGGCCATTGGTCCTGCAATTAAGGAAACTTGTGATTTTTTATAGGCTGTGCTGTCTACGTTGGCCGAATACGTTCTATTTTTGAAAGTGAAGATGAAATAATCCTGTGTACGGTGCTCGTACATCATTTGGGCTTTTTCATGTGAGCTTTTCGCTAGTTCTAGTCGGCCTAGATAGCGATATTCGTGCATGTGTTTTTCTGTTAATCGATTGGCTTTGTATAAGTCGTTCCAATCCTTTTTTGATTCGCCGGAACTGGTCATCACGGCGGTGACTTTTTCATCCATGTCACGCAGTCTTTCAGCATGTTTTTCTAAGAATCGTCTGCCGGTTTTATCATTATCAAGGGCGATTACCCAGGTGATGCCTTTACCTAAATATGGTTCGATCGCTTTTTCGGGAAACATGCCAGATGTCATGATGGCCACGGCTTTATGACCGGCGACGTTTAAGGAGATTGCATCGATGATACCTTCACACCAAAATACTTCGTCACCTGGCTCTATTTTTACACTGGCCGGCTTCCACCATAATCCCTTGAATAAGCCTTTAAAGTTTTTATTGCGTGATTCGACTTCGCCGTCTTCGTTTGTAATAGTTACATCATCAATCAATCGTTCCCACATGATGGTTTTAGCATCATCGAGAAAGAAGCGAACCGTGGCCGTGCCTTTATCACCTAGTGGGTGCCAGTAATTGCCTTGCTCATACCAGCCTTTGATATCAGCGATATTAAAACCGCGTATTAATGACATATAGGCATCAGCTGTGGCGTTGGGATTTTCTTCTGTGGCTTGATATTTTTCATTGAGCTTTTCAAACAGCTCGGGGAATAGTTCTTTTGTGGTGGCCGAAAAATCACATTTATTGGTTCGGTTACATTGAACACGACCAGGACGATCTAACCAGGTCCATAACTCCTTTTTTTGACACTCAGGGCATCTACCACGTAGATATTGCCCGTCTTCCTTCATTTCAAACTCGGCTTTTAATAGGTCGATGATTTGTGGATTAAGATCGTATTGCTGCATTGATGCTATCCGTTTGGGTGTTGGTTTGCGGCATCCATACATTCATCAAAGTCGGTCTTTTCCATTTGAATGGTGCCGTTGAATGTATTCAGGATGTGTTTGAGTGTTTCGTCTTCGCTTAGCATTTTTGCTAAGGCTGGTTTGATTTGTTTCATTCCACGCCAGAGAGTTTGCTTTTCTATTGGTGTTAGCTTTGAAATATCGACACGAGGGGTCATAGGCTCCCACTTCACCGGCACATAACTCACCCACTCTGGTATTTCTTTCTTCATGGGTACTGCCTTCCGGTGCGTAAGGTTCTGCCGTTATAGCGAATGATGCGAAGAGGCCGTGGTGAACGTGGTCCGCGTGGCGTTTGTATAGGATGCGGACCTGGCTGACCCATAATACGGCGAAGGTCGATATGGCCAGCTGTCACATTTAGCATTAAGAGAATCACAAATAAATTAGTGACTAATCCGTGTGTTTCTCTGAACTCATAACGCACCATCCCAAGAGCAACACCTGTACCGACTATTTCAGCATGGCTATGTGCTTCTAATTTCAAAGCGATGCTTTCAACCTGACGATTAATCGTGCTTAGTGACCGAAACCGCTTTTTGTCAGCTATCTCAACGCGGGAATATCCCTCACATAGATAACGAAATGTAATAGCCTCGGCTCGTGTAAGCGACTTCCGGTCGACAACAATGGCACGTAACTTTTTCATTTTGGGTTGAAACACCAATATTCAGGTGTTAGCTGGCGCGAGATACTTTGTTTAGGTGTTTAACCGTTCCACGGTCGGCTATTCGATTACCGACCACCTGAACGTTACGTGTTGATTTAAGACCCTCATTGATAAGTTGACGCATTAATGGAGCAAACTCAATGTTATCAACCTGTGTAATTTCAATGAGAAAGTCACGAACTTCGCTGCTGTGACGAAATGAACATAACTCAAAAGTTAGTGATTTTTGTTTATCTGCTTTCATGGTTTCACCTGATATACTTTACGTTTACAAAGGCATACAGCGTATGACAGAAGAAACATTACAACCTAATAAATGGACAGGCAAGAAAAAATCAGGTGAAATTTTGCGATTCATACAATTTATGACCGCAAAAAACATTAATCCTGAGGATATTCAAAAAGATACGGGTGTATCAGTAAGAACTGTCACCAACAGTATTTATGAAGATAATCCACTTGGCGCGAAAATTTTGCGGCAATGCCACCTGAATTATGGACTTTCAATTGATTGGGTGTTGAGTGGTGTTGGGAATATGTTTGTTACAGCTGACAACAACCAGGTAAGCGAAAAACAGGCAACGTACACATCGAGTGATGAACGACTATCAAGAATAGCCAACGATATAAACCACTGGCTAACAGTTGCCAGTGAGGATGAAGCTATCTGGCTAGAGACAGATATTCGTCTGAAGCTTGCCAATAATCCACCACCATTACCCAGATTTAAAAAATGATTAAGCCTGAGCTATACGAACTGTTTGTCAGCCTACCTGATAGTGACAGGGCACTTCTTGCTGATAGTTTTGCAACAGGATGCTGGCTGCACCAGCAAGGGAAGATAAAAGCCGCTGAGAAGCTAATCAGAGAAGTTTTATATAAGGTCGAGTCCACCCTATTAGTTGAACGTGGAGAACTGATCACAGAAGTGTTCGAAATGCTTCCTGGTAATGAGCAACAACTAGCTAATTGCGTACCCCACCGGCGTGAGTTTTCATCTCTATTTTAGGAAAGGCCGTCGGAAAACCATAAGTTACATAAGACGAATATAAAGAAAATCGGATAAACCTATATATATCAACATGATACAAGCATATTTACCTTATTTTCAAAACGTAATATTTACATAATATCGCGTAAGGTCGAATTTTATAAAAACTAATAAATAGCAAAT